>JAEEGL012081624.1_pt1 | contig 102998 bp, 74 predicted proteins | sample 9134231 | NCBI WGS metagenome assembly JAEEGL01 (sample SAMN16246548, study PRJNA631951) | gut metagenome | biome: gut microbiome; feature: rumen; material: fiber-attached | host: Bos | place: Iran: Karaj | collected 2018-10 | reverse complement strand
CCTTCAGGAATGGTTTCAAGCGTCTGGCAGTATCTGAACGTTTCCTGCATATTGACTACGTTCACGCATTTGTCGAACAGCCCTTCAGGAACAGATGTCAATGCAATCCAGTAGCGGAAGAACTGCGACAGGTCTACGGCATTCACTAACGGATCGAGCAGGCCAGCAGGAATGGTCGTCATCAATGAACAGTGGTAGAAGATTGCAGTCAATACAGTGATATGCGAGCACAGAACAAACGTATTGGCAGGGATGCTTGTCATCTTCTCGCATCTGTGGAAGAGATAGCCAAGGTCGTCGTCCGATTCCGTCATCGCCGTGGCATCGACTGCAGCCAGCTTTTTCACGCCCTTGACTGGGGGCAGGGGACTCTCAACGGCAGTGAGAGTCCTTCTCCAGACGTACACTGGCAGATTGGCGTTGTTGGCGGACGTAATGGCGCCATCCACGTAGCAGGATAAAAGATAGATATTTTCCCAGCTTCCGCTTGTGGCGGTTACGGTGTACTCGCCAGCAGACGCATATTCGTGGACGGATGCAGTCGAATCCGCCGCGGCGTAGTCGGCGGGAGTCAGCGTCTCTATGCTCCCGTCGCCCCAGTTGATTGTAACCGATGTCCCGTTCTGCCCGTACAGATTCAGGGGGAATGCAGCTTTCTTTTCGCCAGATCCAGTTGCCGCCGTATTGACGGCAAACTGGAACGTCACGGTATTGGAGGAGATTTCGGACGTGGCAAACCTTTGGCCGAACATTATGAAGCAGCTCCCATGCAGGTTGCATTGCCGAACCAAGTCGTGCCGCCGTCAATGGTGATGAAGGTCAGAACGTCCGTTCCGTTTGCGGTCAGGAAAGGCGTATTGCCGTTGTCCCATTTCACGCTTGCAGGCCAAGTCACAAGATGCGATCCACCATTGACAAGAACTACGGTAATGCAGCAGACTACGGCCGAAGGAACGTTGGTGAAGCTGAACGTGGTGTCCGCAGTCACTGTTTTCTTGAAGCAGGTTGCCTGAGACAGGTTGAATGCGCTTTCATTTGCGCCAAGAACGGCAACGCCGCCATAGAGTCCGTTGACGAAAGTCTTGACGCCAGTGATGGTCTGGTTGCCTGTCGTGGTCACCACGTTGGGAGATGCATCATTCGTTGCACCTTCTTCATAGAAAATAAAGCTGCTGTCGTCAAGGTCTGCCGTATTGGTGGAATCTGGTTCCTCGTCAAGATATGCAACGTCCTTGATGCCGCCAGAAAAACTGCTCAATGCTTCTGCAACGAAGGCCGTGGTGGCAATCTGCGTAGTGCTGGTTCCCGCAGTGGCAGTGGGGGCAGTAGGCGTTCCCGTCAATGCAGGAGATGCAAGCTTGGCGTAGGTGTTTGCAATGTTTGCTCCTGTGCTGTCTGCAGTTGCCCTAGATGCAGTGCCGTTCAGGTTGCCAGTGAACGTGGTTGCGTGAAGCTCTCCAGGAGATGTTGTAAGGTACACGTCTGGATCAGCAATTGAAGTGACGTTCAATGGAGCGCCTGATATTGGATTCACGGCATCGACGCCAAGAAGATATGCCTTGTTCCATGCGCTGGAAACAACCTGCACCTGAATGTCGGTGTTGTCTGATGCGGGAATGGTGATGGTCTTCTCAAGTATCTGGGTGATCTGCCCTTTCTGGTTGACCGTGATCTGCGGGATGATGAATGAATCTCCATACGCAGGAGCCGCATTGGCTGAAGGGCCGTAGGTGCCAGCAACCACGCCAGTGTCTGCAATGGTTCCGCCTGAACCGGAGCTGGAGCCGCCAGTGGACACTTCCATCCAAGTCGAGCCGCCATTCACCGTAAAGAAAGTCAGGACGTCGGTTCCTGCCGTTTTCAGGGACGGAGTTTGTCCTCCAACCCAAGTCACGTTGGCTGGAAACGTGCATTCGTGCAGGCCGCCGTTGGTCAGGACAAGGCTGAATGCGCAGGTCTTTCCAGATGGAGCTCCAGTGAAAGTGAATGCCGTGTCTGCGGTCACAGTCTTGGTGAAAAAGCTGCCAAGGGAAACGTTGATTTCGCTTCCGGAAAGGGCAACGGCTTCAGTCATCGTGTTTTTCGAGAACGTCTTTACGCCGTCTACCGTTTCCGCTCCCGTAATGTGGACAGTTCTGGACAGCTCGTCCTGCACCGTTCCTTCGCCATAGTCCACGGCGGCCGCATTCGTCTTTGGCATCACCTGCACAAGACCAGACGGCGTCTTGACAATCAATTCAGTCGTTTTCTGTTGAACCATTCGAACTGCTCCTATTCTGCTGGCTTTCTGCCTCGTGGCCGTCTTGCAGGCTTGGACAGGCACATACCACGATATTTAAAATGCGGAGTGCGCCGTAAATAATGAAAGACTCTTTACAAGGACTGTCCAATGCCGTCGCCAACGCAAAAGCACTGCAAGCTGTACATCAAAGATGCATCTGGCGAAATCATCCAGATGCTGCCCAGAACCACAATCCCCGAATATCAGGGAGCTACCGGCTCCGCATCTGGAACTGCAGGAACCGTGCCTCCCGCATCGTCTGCGGAAAAGGACAACTTTCTCAAGGGCGACGGCACTTGGGGAGAAATCGAAAAGGCGGATGCCGCAGGAAAGTTTGAAACCGCCCAGACCGTTGCCCTGACAGGGGACGTCACTGGCTCCGCAACGTCCAAGGCCGGATGGAGCATCGCCGCAACCCTTGCCAGCACTGGCGTCTCAGCCAGCACCTACGGTCCGTCCGCCAGCGCATCCCCGTCCCACGGAGGCAAGTTCTCCGTGCCGTCCTTTACGGTGGATGCCAAGGGACGCATCACTTCAGCGGCGACAAGGGAAATCACCCTGCCAGCCTCAGGCAACACCGACACCAAGGTCAACGTCACCCTTGACACCACGACCAAGGCCTACCTGCTTGGCACGTCCACGACTCCAACTTCAACTGCCGCCGCAGTCGCCGCAGTTGCAGACACTGGCGTGTATCTGGACACTGCGGCCGGCAAGCTCACCGCGACAACGTTTGCTGGCTCCCTTTCAGGCAACGCATCTTCAGCAACCGAGTTTTCTGCCGCCAAATCCGTCACGCTCACGGGCGACGTCACTGGCACGGCATCCAGCAAAGCGGGATGGTCTGTCGCGACCACGCTTGCCGATTCAGGAGTGACTGCAGGCACCATCGGCAACGACACCCAGCAGACTCCTTCCCACGGCGGGACGTTCAACATCCCATATGTTACCGTTGATTCGAAAGGACGGGTTACCGCTGGCGGAACGACCACGGTCAAGCTTCCAGCGGACAACAATACGGACACCAAGGTCAACGTCACCCTTGACACCACGACAAAGGCATATCTGCTTGGTACAAGCACGGCTCCCACAGGCACCGCCGCTGCAGTGACTGCCGTTGCCGACACTGGAGTGTATCTCGACACCACGGCGGGAAGGCTGACTGCAGGCTCCTTTGCTGGCAACGTTGAAAACGGAACGCTTGCTACGGCAAACGCCGTTGTCGTTACGGACGCAAACAAGAAACTGACCGCCTCAACGTCGATTACCGCGACAGAGCTTGGCTATCTTGACGGCGTAACCTCATCCATTCAGACCCAATTGAACGCCAAGGCAGAAGACAGCGGAGTCGTCCACACCACGGGAGCCGAAACGGTTGCTGGCGTCAAGACGTTCACCAGCGATATTGAAGTCCAAAAGCTCCACTACCTTGGAGATCGCTCCTTCTCCATAGGCACCCAAGGCACTGGCGCTGGCACGTATCTCCAGATCAACAGCCTAGTCGACAGCAAGTCAATCACCATAGCCAATCAGGGAACGAACAACATCACCCTGACAAGCAAGGGCAACATCACCGCCACTGGCACCATTACTGGAAACAAGATTGTCGGCGACGGATCGGGGCTGACAAATCTCAACGGCTCAAGCATCGCCACGGGAACGGTTGCCGCAGACAGGATCGCCAATCTCGACGCATCCAAGATCACTTCAGGCACGATAGACATAGCAAGGCTTCCTGCTGGCGCTCTTGAAAGGCTCGTTACCGTCGCAGACCAGACGGCAAGGTTCGCCCTGACTGCATCCGACGTCCAGCTTGGCGACACCGTCAAGCAGGAAGACACGGGGCTGATGTACTATGTCGTGGACACGTCCAAGCTCAGTTCGGCAGACGGCTACGCCGAGTACACTGCAGGCTCTGCAACTTCCGTGCCGTGGACGGGCGTCACTGGAAAGCCAAGCACGTTCGCTCCTTCCGCCCACAACCAAGCCTCCAGCACCATCAACGCGATGACAGGCTACTCCAAGCCTTCATCCACGTCCGCAATCGGGACGTCCGACACTTTGAATGCGGCGATAGGAAAGCTGGAAAAGGCTCTGGACGGCAAGGCGGCTTCAAGCCACAACCAAGCTTCCAGCACCATCAACGCGATGACAGGCTACTCCAAGCCGTCAAGCACTTCAGCCATATCCACGTCAGACACCCTGAACACGGCAATCGGCAAGCTTGAAAAGGCATTGGACGGCAAGCAGGCTTCTGGATCGTACGCCGCATCCACGCACTCGCACACGGGAACTGAAGTTGTCCTGACAGGCTACGCAAAAGCATCGTCCGCAGAAGCAGTTGCCTCCACGGACACGGCGAACGCCGCAATCGGAAAGCTTGAGAAAGCCTTGGACGGAAAGGCCGCTTCGTCTCACGGCACCCACGTCACGTTCAGCACCGATGCTCCGAAAGCCGCTGGCACAGCTTCCGCTGGCGGGTCTTCGACAGTCACGGTAGCCAAGTCCGATCACGTTCATCCCCTGCAGACAACGGTTTCAGGCAATGCAGGGACGGCAACCAAGTTTGCCTCTGCCCAGACCGTTGCCCTGACGGGGGACGTCACTGGCTCCGCATCCTCTCAGGCAGGCTGGAGCATTGCCACCACGCTTGCCGATTCTGGCGTGACTGCAGGCACCATTGGCAACGACACTCAGCAGACTCCAGCTCACGGCGGCACGTTCAACATTCCGTATGTCACCGTTGATTCTAAGGGCCGCGTCACTGCTGGCGGCACGACAACAGTCAAGCTTCCAGCGGACAACAATACAGACACCAAGGTCAACGTGACTCTTGGCACAACGACCAAGGCGTATCTGCTTGGAACGTCAACCACGCCAACCTCGACCGCAGCTGGAGTTACCGCCATTTCAGACACTGGCGTATATCTCGACACCACGGCAGGAAGGCTGACAGCAGGCTCGTTCGCTGGCGACGGACAGAACATCACCTATGGCTCTGCAAATGCAGTCGTGGTCACGGATGCCAACAAGAAGCTTGTCTCGCATTCGTCCGTCACCACGACAGAGCTTGGCTACCTTGACGGCGTAACTTCATCCATCCAGACTCAGCTGAACGGCAAGGCGGCTTCAAGCCACAACCAAGCTTCCAGCACCATCAACGCGATGACAGGCTACTCCAAGCCCTCATCCACGTCCGCAATCGGGACGTCAGACACCCTGAACGCCGCCATTGGCAAGCTTGAAAAAGCTCTTGACGGAAAGCAGGCTTCTGGATCGTATGCCGCATCGAGCCACAACCACGACGCATCGAACATCAATTCTGGAACTCTTGATGCAGCCAGAGTCCCGAATCTTGACGCATCCAAGATCACGTCAGGCACAATAGACATAGCTAGGCTCCCCGCTGGAGCGCTGGAAAGGCTTGTCACGGTTGCAGACCAGACTGCAAGGTTCGCCCTGACATCCAGCGACGTGCAGCTTGGAGACACTGTAAGGCAGGAAGACACGGGGCTGATGTACTATGTCGTGGATACGTCCAAGCTGAGCAGCGCAGACGGCTACGCCGAATACACTGCAGGCGCGGCAACCTCAGTTCCGTGGTCTGGAGTGACGGGCAAGCCAAGCACTTACGCACCGTCTTCGCATAATCAAGCCTCCAGCACGATCAACGCGATGACGGGGTATTCAAAGCCGTCAAGCACATCTGCAATTGCCGCAACGGACACTCTGAACGCCGCTATCGGCAAGCTTGAAAAAGCGCTGGACGGAAAGCAGGCATCTGGAAGCTATGCGGCCGCAAGCCACAACCAAGCCTCCAGCACGATCAACGCAATGACTGGCTACTCCAAGCCTTCGTCCACATCCGCAATTGGAACGTCCGACACCTTGAATGCGGCTATCGGCAAGCTTGAAAAAGCGCTGGACGGAAAGCAGGCATCTGGAAGCTATGCGGCTTCAAGCCACAACCACGCATCCAGTGAAGTCACTGCGATGACCAGCTATTCCAAGCCGTCAAGCACTTCTGCTATCGCAGCGACGGATTCATTGAATGCAGCAATAGGAAAGCTGGAAAAGGCTCTGGACGGCAAGGCGGCTTCATCTCACGGAACGCACGTCACCTACAGCACGTCCAATCCGCTCGTTGCAGGAACGGCATCCGCTGGCAGCGCAAACAACGTTTCCAGAGGCGACCACGTCCATCCAGAGCAGACAACAGTCAAGCAGACAAAGGGCGTATTCCTTGTCATTCCAACTCAAACATCTCAGACGGCAACCCTGACAGCAACCGTAGACGGAATCACTGAATACTTCCCAGGTCTGACAATTGCCTATCGTGCGCCGTTCAACACTGCGGCGAGCTCCACGCTCAACATCAACAGCTTGGGCGCAAAGCCGATATACTACAAGGTCAACACCGCATCCAAGGACTACTATCCTGCAAACGCCCTCATCCTGCTTGTCTACGAGACCACGACCGCTTCTGGCGGATGCTGGAAGATGGTCTATTCATATGACGGCAACAATAACAACTACGACCGCCGTCTCCACAACAACAATGTCATGATGGCGGCAGCTGTTGCCGCAAACACGATCATTGTCGGCACATCGGCAGGATATAAGCAGGCTGCATCTGGAATTACGTTTGATCTTGCCTATCCAATTCTGGTTGCAACGGAAGCCAAAGCGGCAGCTGCCGTCAGCGCAAAGACATACGAAGCCCTGCCTACGGTCAACCTCCAGACAACCAAGGCAAGCTGGACGGGAACGCAGTACGCGATGGCTTTCCTTGTCGGCACCCTGTCTGGAAACACGGTGACAATCGACTCTTCTGTGTTCACCACAACTGTGCCATCAACGGCAGACGGCAAGATCTACATTCCAATTGGTCTGATGGCAAGCACCTACCAGATATTCTTTGCCTCGTCAAAGGACGTCTACCAGTACACCAACGGAAGCTTCCATCTGCTTGACACTACAACGACGGCAACTGGCGGAACAAACGGCACAATCAAGATCAACGGCACGGATGTTGCAGTCAAGGGACTTGGAAGCGCGGCCTACACGGCATCAACCGCATATGCTGCTTCAAGCCACAATCAGGCATCCAGCACCATCAACGCGATGACTGGCTATTCCAAGCCGTCAAGCACAAGTGCAATTGGAACGTCTGACACGCTGAATGCGGCTATCGGAAAGCTGGAAAAAGCTCTTGACGGCAAGCAGGCTTCTGGATCGTATGCGGCGGCAAGCCACAACCACGATGCATCGAACATCAATTCTGGAACCATTGATGCGGCAAGAATCCCGAACCTTGACGCATCCAAGATCACCTCTGGCACGATTGACATTGCAAGGCTTCCTGCTGGCGCTCTTGAAAGGCTCGTCACCGTTGCAAACCAGACTGCAAGGTTTGCATTGACTACAAGCGACGTGCAGCTTGGCGACACGGTAAGACAGTCCGATACTGGATTGATGTACTATGTCGTGAACACGTCAAAGCTGAACAGCGCAGACGGCTACGCCGAATACACCGCTGGAGCGGCTACATCTGTTCCGTGGTCGGGAATCACCAGCAAGCCAAGCACGTTCACGCCATCGGCTCACAATCAGGCATCCAATACCATCAATGCTATGACTGGCTATTCCAAGCCGTCAAGCACTTCTGCAATCGGAACGTCCGATACATTGAACGCGGCAATAGGCAAGCTTGAGAAAGCACTGGACGGAAAGCAGGCATCTGGATCATATGCCGCCGCCAGCCATAACCAAGCCTCCAGCACGATCAACGCGATGACGGGATATTCCAAGCCGTCAAGCACTTCAGCAATCGGAACGTCCGACACCCTGAATGCCGCCATTGGCAAGCTTGAAAAGGCTCTTGACGGAAAGCAGGCATCTGGAACCTATCTGACTCCTTCGTCAACCCTTGATGCCACGAAGCTTTCTGGCACGATTCCGTCTGGATGCTACACGGATACGGTATACACTCACCCAACCACGTCCGGAAACAAGCACGTTCCTTCTGGAGGCTCTTCTGGACAGTTCCTTGGATGGGACTCCAACGGCACCGCAAAGTGGGTTGCCAATCCGAACTCCAACTGGACTACGCACCTCTATGCAGGAGCGGCAAGCAATGCAACGGCAAACGCCACGTCCGCAACCACCAATGCGGCGACCTACATCGTGGTCTGCGACAACTCGACTGCAAGAAACGCCGTGCAGGTCACTGGCACCAACGGCACGACAGTGTCCGCAGTCAACGGAAAGCTGACCATCGACAGCGTGAGCCTTTCGGCCGTGACCAATGCGGAAATCGACGCCGCAATCTTTGCATAGCAGGAGACTGCAATGGCATCAAAGTCGTTCATAGACCTGTCGGGGCTGACGCACTACGACGAAAAGCTCAACGAAAAGCTTGACGCGAAGTACGTCAGCCTGACAGGCAGCCAGACCATATCTGGAACAAAGACGTTTACGGCATCTCCTGCAGTCTCGATGCCGCAGCCAATAGCTCTTCTGACTAATTCAAACTTGACAAAAGGAACGAATCCTTCCTCCAACACCTATGGAAACATAATGTTTCAGGACAAGACTTCAACAGTCAATATGGTGAAAAGGGCAGGAAGTCTCGATTTTGGAGTCAATACCAGCGGTCAGACAGAAGTTTCAATGCGGGCATTCGACTGGGGGCAGGAGACAAACACCAACGGAGCAATCTCCATCTACTACCCAAAGAGCGGCACTCCATATACTGCCGCACCGACTCCTGCATCATCAGACAACTCCACAAAAATTGCCACCACGGCATTTGTCAAGGCGCAGGGGTATCTCACCAGCCATCAGTCTCTTTCGAACTATGTCACGCTTGATACAGCACAGACAATAACTGGCGCAAAGACATTCACGAGCGACATCTCCCTGAACAGCAGACAGATAAACAGCGCATCCTGCATAGAGTTCAAGCCAACTTCAGCAACGGCAAACCACGGCGGATATCTCGACTTCCATTTCAATCAGAGCAATGCAGACTACACTTCAAGAATAATAGAATCCGCCAGCGGAACTCTGTCGATCAACAATGTCACAATCACTTCTGGCAAGGTCGTAACGGCGACGACATTTTCTGGAACCCTGTCCGGCAATGCATCCACTGCAACGAAGCTGACCACGGCAAGGACTATTTCAGCTGGAGATCTGGAGTTCCAAGGATCGGCCTCTTTTGACGGATCAGGAAACGCCAATCTGAACATTACCCAGCATAGGTGCATTGCATCAAACGGAAACACGAACTACTATCCATTCCATAGAATAGCATACATTCCCACGTTGACAGGCAACTATCAAGACAGAGGAATAACTCTGCTGATCAGCAGGGACTACAGTGGCGGTGGATGGGGCATATGCAGAATCATTCTTAGAACAAACAATGCGACTAGTGGAGGAACTGCAAGCCTCAATGTCCAATGGCTCGTTCGTTCAAGCGAGCTTCCGGCAGACTCCATTCAGGCTGGCTTCTGCAATGCGGCCAATGCATCCTATGTGGACGTATTCTACAAGTCGCATGGTGGATACAATTCAGCAGTATGCAGAGTTCTGGCGCATACGAACAGTCGTGCATCCATTGGAAGAGGCTTTACACTTCTCGCTTCTTCAAATGAAGTTTCAAACACTACGACAGAAGATCCAAAGACAAGCGTTGAATCCTATGCCACCATTGCGGCCGCAGGAACCACGCTCCATTCACAGAACTACACCAGCACCATTGTCGCATCCGACGTAGGCGTTGTCGGCAGTGCCACAAAGGCTACGCAGGATGCCTCAGGCAACGTCATCACGGCTACGTATGCCACGAAATCTGAACTTCCAGACATCAGCGCAATCGCTGCGTCGCAGATAGACACCCTGTTTGCATAGGAGGGAATGAATGGCATCCAAATCGTTCATAGACCTGACAGGATTAACGCACTACGACGAAAAGCTCAACGAAAAGCTTGACGCAAAGTACGTTGCCCTGACAGGAACGCAGACTGTCACTGGCGCAAAGACGTTCAGCGAAACGCTCTATCTTTCCAAGGGCGGCGCAACAATTGACGGCACTCAGACCATCCAGCTCAGCGGCAAGATGGGCAACACGGACTACTGGCAGATCAGGGCGGGAGCCACCACAAACGATGCGGGGTTTATGGAGATAACCACAGGCGACAACGGAAACGAGCCAATCTATTTCAGGCAGCGCACCACCAGCGGAATAGCCAGAACGCTCACCCTGCTTGACGGAAGCGGCAACAGCACGTTCCCTGGAACGATTGCCGCAACTAGAGTCAATGCTTCAGTGTCGATGTACAAGCTGGATGCGCCTGCTACGGACAACATAAACAACGGCATTCCAATCGGCTTCTATTCCCTGATTGACGCCTCCCGTTCCTGCAAGACTGCATTTCTTCCCGCCGCAAACATCACAGTCGAATACACCATAGACGGCGGAGAGACTTGGCTGGACTACGGAGCAAGCGATGCCCAGAAGCAGAACATCTTTGCGATGACTAGAAGCGGTTCGGTGTCGCTTGGCAAGGGTTCGTCTGGCGGTTCGGCTGAAATGACAACAGACTGCAAGCTCCGCATAACCTTCAACAGAACAGGGAGATACGTGCGTGTCAACACGCTCTATCTGTACGTGTCCGATGTCGGACATACAATGAACGTGGATCTGGAAGCGGCGCCGTTCTCAACTCCAGAAACGTTTTCCGCCATTCGAAGCGGGGTTAGAGTAAGCGGATATTCGGGGCCAAACGTCATTTCATTCGACTCAAGATCGTTTGGACAGGCAAACGCAAACCAGTCTTCGCAGATATACGCCTTCAGACTGACGTTCTACTGCACGGCAATAGGAACAAACAAGACATACTATCCAAATGTCTCAGACATAAGGATGTACGGCGATGTCGCGTGGAACTACGACAACCAGATGATGATGTCCGATCATCTGTACTCTTGGGACTATGAAAAGAATGCCACCTTCCCTGCAAAAGTAAGCGCAGTTGGATTGAACATAGGAACTGGCGCAATCACAATCGACAAGTCCAACGGCAGCAATCCTTCAACCTGCGGCATCCTGATAAAGGGAAGCGGGCAGAACGCGGCAATAACCGTCAGCGATACAGGACTGACCAAAGGAACAGATCCAAATGCCAACAGATACATGGCCCTTGCCTTCTGCGGCAAGGACATAGATGCTTGGACAAAACGAGTCGGAATGGTTGAATACCATATCGGAGCAGGCAACTTGTCTGAAATTGCCCTGATGGCATTCAACTGCACAAGCAACACGAACAACAATAGCTGCGCAATAAAGGCCTGCGTTGATGGTTCTGGGAATGCATATACCGCCGCACCAACGCCAGCCGCATCCGACAATTCAACCAAGATAGCAACCACGGCATTCGTCAAGGCGCAGGGGTATCTTACCAGCCATCAGTCGCTGGCAAACTATGTCACGCTTGACGGCAATCAAACAATTTCTGGAGCCAAGACGTTTTCCGCTGAAATAAAGACGACGGCAGTCAATGCAGTCCGAATAAAAAACGGCAACTACGGCGTCATTCTTAGAAACGACGGCACGGCATTCTATATGCTTGTGACAGCGGCTGGAGATGCGGACGGCACGTGGACTACGGCAAGGCCGCTGGCAATGGATCTCGCCACGGGAGTCTGCTCCATCAATGGCAGGGCAAAGCAGGACAGCAACGGAAGGGAAATCGCTACGGGATATATGTGGCGCGGAACCTACGAGCGCATTGAAGGAACGTCTTCAGCAAAGAAAGACCTGAACGACTACAGGCAGGCAGGGTTCTACAACGTAAAAACCCTGAATACGAACAACTGTCCAGAAGGAATAGGCATCGACGCAGTGCTTTTGAACTATCCTTGGAATCAGGGAAACTATCTGACTCAGGAAATCACCGAATCGGCGGCAAGCGCAGACTGCCGCAGATGGATACGAAAGCTGAACGGCAGCACTTGGTCTGCTTGGAAGGAAGTCGCTATGGATGTCGGCGCAATCACGACATCCCAGATTGACACCCTGTTTGCATAGGAGGGAATAGATGGCATCCAAATCGTTCATAGACCTTGCTGGACTGAAGCACTACGACGAAAAGCTGAGACAGGATCTAGCCAATCCAAAGCATTCGTACACCACGGCGGCCAATGCGGCAAAGGGCTACTACAGGATAGCCAATGCCGTGACAAGCCAGATAGACCCAGACGTTCCCCTGCACCTGCAGTTCTTTCTAAGAGCAAAGGCTGAAGCCGCAGGCTTCAGCTACTGGCAGTCATGGTTCGTCGATCTTGAATGCTGGGGACAGAACTCTGGACTGCGGGTTTTCGGAAACTCGCAGCTTCCGTTCAACTACGTGCGCCTGCTCTACGAAAACACTGCATCGGCTGTAACCACCTCAACCCGTCCCGCCGTGGACATCAACCTGAACTACGTCCTTGCGGGCGGCACTGAAATCGAGATTGAAGAAGTCTACAATTCAGGCTTTGAGTTCGTCGCAGACGGAGTTCTCGCCGCGTCAACAGTACCGTCCGGCTATGAAAGCAGAACCGTCTCCACCAACGCCAACGGCATCCAGTATGCCAGCAGCGCTTCATATGCAGACAGGGCGCAGCTGCTGCGTTCCGACATCTCGTCGAACATAACCCTTGCGGACAACGACACGTACAGATGCAGAGTCCTCAACTGCACTGGAGCAGTTACCGTCACCGTTCCAAGCCTCAACAGCGGATATGCTTGGTTCATTATAAAGAACAACAACGCCGCTACTGGCAACATAACGATTCATCCGGCAGCTGCGTCCGTGCTGATTGACGGAAGCAGCGACGACATCGTTCTTCGGCCAAAGGAGTCCCTGCTGCTGGAAAGCAGGGCGGCAAACTCATATGTCATCCTTCACGACTGCAGGAGAAGGACTGCTCTGGTTGGACGATCAGGCGAAGTCGGATCGCAGACCAAGCACTGGTTCCTTGTTGCAGAGACAACGGAAAGTGCAATCTACAGGGACGTGTATCTTGAAGCAAAGGTATTCACTGGATCTGGTCTGTCTCTCTATGGCGGCGTACTGAGCGCCCACGCAAGGATTGACGGAACGAAAGGCGTTGTCACAAACAAGCAGCTGCATTGGCAGTGGAAGAATGAAGGCATCAATCCAGACGACTTTGCCTTGACGAACATCGACACAAGCGGAACGTCAACCAAGCTGCAGCTGTGGTGGCGCGGGCCGTCTTCATATTCTTCGATAAAGTTTATTGTGACTGCTGAGCACGCAGTCGGCGACGAGCTTGACGTCCACAAGTGGAAGTTCACAAGAGCGAGAAAGACTGAAGGCGATCTGGAGAACTTCGACACTGGATTCACGTCCGTAACGATGTCTTCGGTTCTTTCGCTGTCAAACAGTATCACTGGAACTGCGGCAAAAGCAGTGCAGGACGGCTCAGGCAACGTCATCACGGCAACCTACGCCACAAAGTCCGAACTGGCTGGCATCACGGCGATCACGGATGCCCAGATAGACACCCTGTTTGCATAGGAGGGAATAGATGGCATCCAAATCGTTCATAGACCTTGCTGGACTGCAGCACTACGACGAAAAGCTCAATGAAAAGCTTGACGCAAAGTACGTCAATCTAGCAGACAGCCAGACTGTCACTGGCGCAAAGACATTCACCAGCACCATCACTGGAACAAGGTTTGATGGAGCCGTATCCGCATACAGGATTGACACGAATGCAACCGAAAACACCGCTGGATCCATTCCGTTCGTCGCCCGTCCAATCATAGACGAATCCAGATCCTGCAAGACGGCCTTTCTTCCTGCCACAAACGTCACGATTGAATACTCCATAGACAGCGGAACCACATGGACAGACTATGCCACTTCAGATGACGTGAAAAAAGACCTGTTTGCAATGAACCGCACGTCATCCGTGATGATCGGCAAGGGGACTGCAGGCGGTACGACAGCTGTGGATACGAAATGCCGGCTGAGAATAACGTTCAACGCGGCAGACAGATATGCCGCCGTAGACACGCTGTACCTATATGTCACTTCATTCAATCACACAATGAAGGTTGACATAGAGAGATCTACGATAGGCGCAAAAACTACATTCACGAACGTAAGAAGCGGCATCACCGTGTCTGGCTGGGGTGGGCCAAATCTTATCTCCCTTCCCAGCAGCACGTTCGGTTCATACAACACCAATCAGACAAGCAATGGCTATGCCTACAGGCTGACGTTCTACTGCACGGCAATCGGCGCAAACACCACAAGCTATCCAAGCGTACACGACATCCGTCTCTACGGCACGACCACATGGACTGCCGCAAACACGATGATGAACCACGACTCCCTGTTTTCGTGGGACAGAAATCAAAATGCAACGTTTCCAAATGAAGTCACCGCCGTAAAGTTCAACGGCCCTGCAACAATAGTTGCTCCTCTTCCTCCCGTCGCGCTTCCAGACACGACTCTTGCCGTTGACGGCCTGCAGGTGGTTGAAGTATACAACAACAGCTATCCATATGCCTACGGCAATGTCATCAACGTGCAGGGAACCAAGCACAGGGGCGCAGGCCAGCTGATGCTTAGCTGGAGCGGAAGCAACAACGGCATAGCCAGCATCTACTACAGAAACAAGAGGGATGCCGCTGCCACGTGGAGTGCGTGGAAAACTGTTGCCTTTACCGACAGCAATATTACTGGAACGGCGGCCTATGCAGAAAAGCTTGGAACGGCGACAGTAGGCGATGCAGATACGCCGATATATCTCAATGCTGGCACCGCGACAGCAGTAAGTTCGGCCTTAAAGTCCTGCTATGCAGTTGTCGAATCGGAAGCGGTGACAAGCAACATATTCAAGATTGCCAGCGGTTCAATGGGAGCGGCATACAATGGGCTGAATGCAGTGATTCTCATTCAGAACATAATGGGAGTAAATGCCGCAGTCTGGAGAATAAGCCTCAACGCTGGTTCAACCTCTGGAGTGTACAGCTCAGGCACTTCAGTTCTTGTCGACAACATTGGACTAAGCACGGACAACTTCATTCTGGCCTACAAGTCCAACTCAGGAAGTGCAATCGACTTTGAGCTGTATGCCAAGATCCCAGCAAGATATTCTGGATACAGGTTCACGGTCATTCAGGAATGCTGGAGAAGCACCCAGAAACTGGGTAGCATTCTCACGCTCCACAACAATCTCACAAGCACTGGTTCGGCGTCCATATCCAGCGGCTTCACTGCAATAGCGACGACAAAGGCGAACGTCAACATGGACATTGGCGGAAACGCCGCCACAGCGACCAAGGCTGCGCAGGATGGCTCAGGCAACGTCATCACAGCAACATACGCAACCAAATCGGAATTAAACAATATAGGATCAATCACTACAGCCCAGATTGACACCCTGTTTGCATAGGAGAAGAACATAGATGGCACAGACATACCTTGACTTCGCTGGACTTCAGCACTACGACCAAAAGCTGAAAGCCAGCCTCGCCAATCCAACGCATTCATACACCGTGGCGAAAAGCGCCGCAAAGAACTGGTACAGGATTGCCAATGCCAACACCAGTCAGATCGACACGGCAAAGCCTCTGCACGTCCAGTTCCTTGTCACGGCGTGGAACTCTGGAGCAGACACTGGATACTACATGCAGTGGTTCGTGGACTGCCAAGTGTTTGGACGCAATGCAGGCATCAGAATCTTCGGCAACTCTGGAGCGCCGTTCTCGCAGATCAGGGTTCTCTACGAGAACACCATTGCCGACATAGACGCCAACGACAGGCCTGCAATCGACCTTTATCTCAACTACGTCCTTGCAAATGCCGCAACCAATGTCAAAGTTGAAGAGATATACAACTCTGGATGGACTTTCGTTGCCGACGGCGCACTTGCCGCATCGGCAGTTCCCACAGGCTTTGAGAGTGTAGCGGCGGTTCCGTCAAACAGCGGCATCGGCAGGGCGGCAAACTCCACCTATGCAGACTATGCGGCTCTTCAGAGAAGCAACATCACGGCCAATGCAACGCTTGCAGACAGCACGACCTACCGCGGCAGAGTTCTGAACTGCACGAATGCAATCACTCTGACTCTGCCAAGCATCAACAGCGTGTGGTCTTGGTTCATCATCAAAAACTTCAACGCCATAGGAAGCGGCAAAAACGTCACCATTCATCCGTCCACAACTTCCGTGCTGATAGACGGCTCCAATGCCGACATCATTCTTGCCCCAGGAGAGTACATACTGCTCCATAGCAAAGAGGCAAACTCTTACACGAGGTTGATGGACAGTAGGGCATACAAGGGAGCGACTGCTTCTGCGGCGGGAAGAGAAGGTCTCGTTCCTGCTCCTGCCATAGCGGACAAGGACAAGTTTCTTAAAGGTGATGGCACTTGGACTTCTGCCAATACAGACATTAGTCTTAATGTTGTGCCAGAAAGCATTCAATGTTCTTCAGAATTAGAACCATATAGTTCAGAAGCTATTGATTATAATGGAACTCTTGATTTTGGCGCTAAAATACAGCTTGATGGAACATATATTCTTGGCGGCGAGTATCTAACGCAAGCTCGTCAAAATGATGTCAATGAAATTCAAAGCTTTCCTGTAACTATTTCGTCTGGATCAATTAATAATAATTCCAACATATCTTTAGAATTTCATATATTACAAGGTTCAGATGATTTTTGGGCAATATACACCTTAGAAGACAGTTTCGCAAACCTGATTCAAGCTGGATCAACTGGTCTTCCAATGACCGAAGATTCCACAGAAACGTATGATGGTTTTAAGCTACTTGAACCAGAAGGAAAATCGCTGTACGTTTCTTGCACTAATAATCAGAATGGAACATACACTTTCTATCCATTCATTAGAACTGTAGAAACTATTCCTGAACAAATTAATCTTGTTGTTGAACAGCCAGATGGAACAACAAGCAATGTAGACATGTCTTCGTTGTCAGGTTCAAATTTTAATCCAGTTCTGAATGCATCATCACCAAGAATGTACATCACAAACTATGAACAAAGCAATGCTGGTTCATTAGAGGGAAATTGGCATTGGTTAGATCCAATAAAGTTAAGCGAAACCAATATTTCATATATTAATAGTGATGTAGAACTTTCTTATGGTATTAATTATATTGAATCTATAGAACAATATCCAATCAAAGTTGCAACATTCAAGATTAATGGTCCAAATTACAATTATTTTCAATTTGATGTTGCAGTATATCAACCAGAAGACAATACAACATTTTATGGAGACGATTCAGAACATTGTTCAATATATTATAATAACGGAACATATTCATTTGGTGGATATGGCACTTCCTATCAATTTGTATATCACGAAGAAGCCGATAAAGGAACTTTAACTGAATGCACATCTGATCAAGGATATGATGAATACTGTATTCCGTGGTATCTTGAGGATGAAAATTTTACTATCAAATTCAAATTATTATTAACATTTAAGAACACAAATGACACCTTTAGGCAATATGATGTATATGCCTACTACTATCCAAAAATATTTGTTCAAAAACCAACACTGACATTCAATTATGGTGATTCTGAAAAAACAATCTTTAGTGGTTATCTAGCCACAAAAGATGATATTTCAAAAATAAAGTCTTATATAAACAATCTGATTTATATAGGAGCAACACATACATCATATATAAGCACATATGGCGTACCAGGTCTAGTTCCTGCGGCATCCTATGATCAAACTGAATGCTTCCTTCGCGGAGACGGCACTTGGGCCACGGTGTCTACAGCCAAGGAAATGGCAGTCAGGACGGCTGAACCAACCGCTTCTAACACCACGGCACTGGACAACGAGAGCATCATCTTCTACGACTCTGGTTCGGCGGCAAATGCTCCGCAGCCTGTGTTCACCTCTGGAAACCAGACCATCGGCGGCGTCAAGACGTTCTCCGCAGGCATCTTCAGCGGAAAGCAGGTAATGAGCGGAACAGCAATGGACTGCTCCGCCGCATCGTGCTTCACGAAAACCGTGACTGGATCCACAACATTCTCCTTCACCAACGTTCCTTCCGATGCCGTCTGCTGCGTGACGCTGGTGCTGATCAACGGCGGAAACTATACAGTCAATTGGCCTTCAAGCGTGAAATGGACAGGCAATCTTCCTCCAGAATTGACAGCAAATGGGACAGACGTTCTGACATTCCTCACCTGCACTGGCGGAAACGTCTGGTACGGCACCACTACTTGCATAGGAGTGACCGCATAGAAAGGAGGCGGGAATGATAGGACACAAGGCGGACACGTATACCGAATTCAATAACGTATGGAAGTTTACCGTCAACACTGAAGCGACAGCCGCAGGGGAAAGAACTACTGGCATTCCGTTCAACCTGTACCAGCAGCCAGGAGTCACCCTTGAGGTTGACTGGGGAGATGGAACATCAAGCACGCTGACTGAATCAAACTATGCAGTCAGCGATTCAAGGGCATCAGTACATGAGTATGCTTCTGCTGGAACGTATCAGATTTCCATAAGGATTAAAGGCGTCAGAAGGGCATACTTACTGACAATCGCCTCCACAGCTAACATTTCTACAGTCAACAATGCCGTTGCTCCATTGTACTGGTGGAGAAGAACATTAATAAGTATAGATAATTCTCTTCCAAATATTTCTGGAAAAAATTATTATAAGACTCCAACAAACATATCATCCTTATATAAAGAAAAAAACTTTATTTATTTATATACATATTGCAATGTTTTAAAAAGTATTCCTTTTAATTTATTTTATAATAATCCAAATATACATAGATTTGATTATTGTTTTTATGGCTGCTCTTCCCTTCAGTCCATTCCAGCAGGACTGTTTGACAAAAATCCAAATATATATAATTTTGAATATTGTTTCTATGACTGCTCTTCCCTTCAGTCCATTCCATCAGGACTGTTTGACAAGAATACAGCCGTGACTAGTTTTGAAAGCTGTTTCAATGAATGCACTTCCCTTCAGTCCATTCCATCAGGACTGTTTGACAAAAATACGGCAGTGACTAGTTTTCAATACTGCTTCTGTGAGTGTTCTTCCCTTAAGTCCATTCCATCAGGACTATTCGACAAGAATACGGCAGTGACTTATTTCAAAAACTGCTTTCAATACTGCACTTCCCTGCAGTCCATTCCATCTGGACTGTTCGACAAAAATACGGCAGTGACTAATTTTCAAAACTGCTTCTACTACTGCTCTTCCCTTCAGTCCATTCCATCAGGACTGTTTGACAAAAATACGGCAGTGACTAGTTTTGGCGCCTGCTTCTACTACTGTTCTTCCCTTCAGTCTATTCCAGAAGGACTGTTTGACAATAATGTGGCAGCGACTAATTTTGGCAGCTGCTTCTATGGCTGTTCTTCCCTGCAGTCCATTCCATCAGGACTGTTTGATAATAATACGGCAGTGACTGATTTTTATAACTGCTTCTATCAATGCACTTCTCTTCAGTCTATTCCATCAGGACTGTTTGACAATAATACGGCAGTGACTAGTTTTGGCGGCTGCTTCGGTGTCTGTTCTTCTCTTCAATCTATTCCATCAGGACTGTTTGATAAGAATACGGCAGTGACTAATTTCTATAATTGCTTTCGAGGCGGCATTTCCCTTCAATCCATTCCATCAGGACTGTTTGACAAGAATACGGCAGTTACTAGTTTTGCCAGCTGCTTCTCTAACTGCACTTCCCTTCAGACCATTCCAACAGAACTGTTTGACAAGAATACGGCAGTGACTGATTTTAGCTACTGTTTCCGTAGCTGCTCTTCTCTTCAGTCCATTCCAGCAGGACTGTTCGACAAGAATACGGCAGTGACTAGTTTTATGTACTGCTTTTATGGCTGCACTGGTCTTAATAATTTCAAACTCATCATTGGTTCATCTTTAGTCACTAGTTTTTCTTCCTTTGTTTCAACTACTTCATCCAATGTCACCAGAATTGTCTGCGTTCCAGATGGTTCAACTACCTTCACAACGCTTTCTTCCTATGCACAGATAGGAACCAGTAAGAACAACATCACCGTCTCCACGCACAACATCGACTGCGTACAGACAATGGAATATACGGTGGACACTGATGCAACTACGGCTAATGCCAAAATTGCCACCGTTCCATTAAGTGCAGTTCAGAATGCTTCATCAAAATTGCTGATCGACTGGGGCGACGGAAACGGCGTGGAACTTCTTCCATCTGAAGTCACAACGGCAAATCTCACGCATACCTATTCCACTACAGGAAACTACCAAATTACTGTTGGCACCATAAACTGGCTGGACTATCAGTTCCTTTCCGACTCAAATGCATCTTCTTCAAACACTCTCATACAGACATTTAGGAATACAGTAATTTCCATAGATACATCTATTCCATTAATAGCAAACAATACTAGTCTAGACTACTGGTTCTACAATTGCAAAAAGCTTGTTTCCTATTCAAGCCGTATTTTCGACAATCTGCCCAATGCCACAAGTGCAGTGTTCACATTCAATGGCTGTATTTCATTATCAACTATTTCTGCTGGCACTCTTAGAAATCAGGAAAATCTAACCAATACCACCTCAATGTTTGAAGGATGCACGTCAGCTACCTACATTCCTTCTGGATTAATCTCACAATGCAGGCAACTAGTCAATGCAACGCAGATGTTCAAAAACTGCACATCGTTAACGTACTATCCAAACACTCTGCTTTTGAACAATACTGCATTGACAACCAGAACGAATATGTTTGCTGGATGCTCAAACACAAATCCAACATTCTACACCAAGGCTCAATTGGAAAGCAATGGATACTATGTGGAACTGTTTGATACGGAAGCTACGAATGATGGTGATGACAGTGTTGGTATTCCATACAATCTTACAGGACAGTCAATAACACTTTCTGTTGATTGGGGTGATGCAAGTTCAAGTGCATTAACTGCGTCCAATTATACAGCATCAGATTCAACTGCATCTGTTCATCAATATTCAAACAAAGGACTTTACTTTGTTGTGATGCAGTCAACGAATTGGACTAGTACAAGTCCATTAGCATATACATCTGGATCATCATTATCGTCAATTGTTTCTTCTACAGCTCCACTATATTGGAGAAAAAAAACATTAATTGAAGTATCTACTGCAAGTCCAAATCAATTTCAAACATTAAAAGATAGTTATTCATTAGGTACTATTACAGATTCAGCACGTTATTTTTATTGTGGATGTGAAAAATTAAAGTATATACCAGAAAATCTACTGATAAACTGTTCAAATATAAAAGACTTCTATGCTTTTTTGTCTACTTGTTCATCTTTAACATTTATTTCAGAAAATCTTTTTAACAATGTTACATCAGCAACAATTTTTTCCTGTTGTTTTGACCACGATACTTCCTTGCAAACTATTCCAGAAAATTTGTTCAAGTATAATACAAATGCTACAACTTTCTATTATTGTTTTTCTGGATGTTCTTCTATTCAATTTATTCCAAAAAAGTTGTTCGAATATAATACGGCAGTAACTAGCTTTAGCAGCTGCTTCCAAAGCTGTTCTTCCCTTCAATCCATTCCATCAGGACTGTTTGACAGCAATACGGCAGCGACTGATTTTAGCTACTGCTTCTCTTACTGTTCTTCACTTCAATCCATTCCATCTGGATTGTTTGACGATAATACACGGGTAACTACTTTTTCAAACTGCTTCAGTTACTGCTCTTCTCTGCAGTCCATTCCATCTGGACTGTTTGACAACTGTACGGCAGTAACTGATTTTTTATCCTGCTTCAACAGATGCTCTTCTCTGCAGTCCATTCCATCTGGACTGTTTGACAACTGTACGGCAGTGACTAGTTTTGGCTACTGCTTCAGCTATTGCACTTCCCTTCAGTCCATTCCATCAGGATTGTTTGACAACTGTACGGCAGTGACTGATTTTTATAACTGCTTCTATGGCTGCTCTTCCCTGCAGTCAATTCCAGCAGGATTGTTTAACAAGAATACGGCAGTGACTAGTTTTTTATCCTGCTTCTATGGCTGCTCTTCCCTGCAGTCAATTCCATCAGGATTGTTTAACAAGAATACGGCAGTGACTAATTTTTATGGCTGCTTCGAGAGTTGCTCTTCCCTGCAGTCAATTCCAGCAGATCTGTTCAACAACAATGCGGCAGTGACTAGTTTTTCACAATGCTTCTATAATTGTTCCAATATTAAAAACTTCAAGCTTGTTATTGGCTCTCCTTCAGTCACCAGTTTCTCCAGTTTCATTGGCAACAAGGCCGGAACTACAAGAATAATATGCGTTCCTGAAGGTTCCACGACATACACGACTGTAACTTCCTATGCCGCATCCAACAGCAGCATCACCGTGTCCACGACAAACGGCGACTGCCTGCAGATATTCGAGTACACCGTGCAGACGGACATCACCGACAACGGATATACTCCAGAAAGATACAATCCGCTTGCCGCCGCAGTTCCGATAGAGCCAGTTCAGAATGCATCCGCAAAGCTTTCAATCGACTGGGGCGACGGCACGGCAGTAGAGCTGCAGCCTTCCAGCGTGACGGAAGCCAATCTCATTCACACGTATGCATCGGCAGGTACCTACCAGATTACCGTAGGCTCCGAAAACTGGAGCAACTACAAGTTTATGGCTGTGGAGTTCAGCTGGGATTCAGACCGCACTTCAGACAGTCCAAGAATCCAGACGTTCAGAGACAAGCTTGTTTCCATTGACGGACCGCTTCCAGCATTCGCCAACAGCAATATGAACTACTGGTTCTACGACTGCATATTCCTGACGTCGGTCAACGCGCACCTGTTCGACAGGATGACTGCAGCGACAAGCGCCCACAGATGCTTCGCCTACTGCGACAGGCTTTCCTCAATCCCGGAAACCTTGTTTGCCAGCAATGCGGCCATAACCGACTTTTCGGAATGCTTTAGAAACTGCCCAAGTGTGACCAGCATCCCAGCCAACCTGTTCGCCAGCAATGTGGCGGCGACCGACTTCAGCGGATGCTTTACAAACTGCGAAGACATAACGGCCGTTCCTGCAGGACTGTTTGCCAGCTGCACGGCCGCAGAAAACTTTAACAGCTGCTTCAACTACTGCCAAGGACTGCAGACGATTCCGTCCAATCTGTTTGCGACAAACACCGCAATGACGTCGTGCTATGGATGCATTGCATACTGCAGCAATCTTGGCGACTTTACGCTTCATATCGGATCGTCCATCGTTTCAAACGCAGGAAACTTTGTCAGCAAGAAAAGCGGAACGACCCGCACGATCTACGTTCCCTCAGGATCCACAACACAGACAAACTTTAATGCAATAGCGTCAAGTCTTGGCGTCACCGTCACAGGCGAATAGCATAGACTATTCCATATCAACAGAAATGCCGCTGTTACAGCGGCATTTTTTATTGGCTATGCCTGAAACATTTTTCTATCCTGCAATAATCCGCCCAAGGCAGCCTGCAGCATCGCTCTGGATTCAGGCGGCAGGGTGCAGAGCCTGTCCCGTTCATTGCAGTCCATTCCTTTCCAGATTTCAGCCATTCCGCTCCACGACTGCTGGAGCATCTTTCCAAGCCAGCAGACCGTTTCGTCGGACAGATCCAGTCCATACTTCTCAATGTACTTCAGCATCTCAAGAATGAACCTTGTCCTGCTGTACAGAAAGTGCATTCCCCTCCTGGAGCTGACTGCCGATCCCCTGCGGCTCCTCTTGACGTAGAGAATGTCCTGCAGATGCCCCACCCTGTCCAGATGCAGAAGGTTCTGCGTGGTGTAGAGCTTGTCCTGCGCCAGAATGCCGTCGCAGAACCTGTGCCTGATGCAGTCCCTTCTTATTATCTGAAGGAACACGGCAAAGACGTATGCAGACTTTTCCATCATCCTGCAGAACATTTCCTGACCGCTCCCGATGCCAAAGCCGCGGCACCTGTTGACGTAGCACTGCTCCCCGCGAAAGATGCTTGGATCATTTCCGCTGTTGACTGCATTTCCGTTGAAAAACGCCATCTGCAGGCGGCTTTCTTCAAGAAACGAGACGGCATTCTGGACGAATCCTGGAAGAACGTAGTCGTCGGAATCGACGTACATCACCAGTTCCGAATCGGTCAGGTCAAGTCCAAGATTCCTTGCCGCAGACAGTCCAGAATGCTTCTGCCTGACTATGCGGAACCTTGCATCACCAGCCGCCGCTTCGATGGCAAGCTCAAAGGATCTGTCCGTAGAGCCGTCGTCGACAACGATGCATTCAAGGTCGTCAAAGTCCTGCGCCCTGATGGACTCTATGCACTGGACAATCCACGGCTCGACATTGCAGACGGGAACCACCACCGCCGCCTTTTTCATTCCATCGGGATATGCTGGCAGATATTTACCAAAAATTAAATGCATTCGGCAAGTTAAACGCAATGGACGGCATTGGTGCCGTCAAAGAGTGTAAATATTGAAACCTTGCAATCCAGACAGGAGAAAACAGTATGTACTACAATCCAGAAACCAAAGCCACCGCATCCAGAGAAGACCTTATGGTTCAATTCAACGCATCCATCCCCGAATCCATTGAAGAGGTCAACGGATGGCATCTAGTTGACGAGCAGATCCTGTATCCTTCCCTTCAGGAGAACCAGATTGCCGTTCCAGAGGGCATCGAGCTCCGCGACGGCATCTATGCCAGAACCTATTCCGTAAAGGAAGTCCAGAAGCCTGCCGCTCCAGTTGACGACTCCCTCGAAGCCAAGTACGCCCGCCTTGAGCAGGCTTTCCTTGATCTGGCTCAGATGGTCTCCAATCTTGAAGACTACAGGATGCTTGCCGAAAGAGAAAAGGAAGAAGCCGAGCATCCCGAAGAAGATCAGCCAGCCGAATAGGATTCCATAGGAGAGAAAGACAATGCCTGCAGCATACGGAAAGCTCTACATCAAGGACGCCAGCGGAACGGTCAAGCAGATCGTTCCTGAAGCCTACACGACAAACACGGAATACGTCGGCGCAACGTCTTCCGTCAGCGGAACTGCAGGCCTTGTGCCGCCTGCAATGACCTACCAGAAGGGAAACTACCTCCGAGGAGACGGCTCGTGGAGCAACGTTGCATTCGGAGATCCAGTTGCATTGAGCGGAACGGCAATCGACCCGAACCTTGGCAACCTGTTCACGAAGACAATCACCGCGAACACTTCATTTACAATTACAAAGACCAACATTCCAGCAGGAAAGACGGCGATGTTCACCCTGATGCTGACAAACGGGGGATCTAAGACCATTACTTGGCCAACTGGAATGAAATGGCCAGGAGGAACTCCTCCAACGCTGACCGCATCTGGAACGGACATACTGACATTCGTTACGCCTGACGGCGGGACGACGTGGTACGGAACGATGTCAATGGCAGGAGTTGCATAGCGATGTATGTTCATTCACAGCAAAACCTTTTGAAGGATCCAACCGATGTCTGGAAGTTCACAGTAGATACTGAAGCGACTACGGCAGGAGAAAAGACTACAGGAATACCTCTGAATCTGTATGGGCAGAACAATGTCATCGTGGAAGTGCACTGGGGCGATGGAACTACCAGCACGTTGACAAGTGCCGACTATACGTCAAGCGACAGCAGAGCATCGGTACATGAATATGAAACTGCTGGCGTGTATCAGGTGATGATGAAGTCAATGCAATGGAACGCAGTATATTTGCAATCAATTGCTAATAATTTGGTATCGGTTACCAGCACAAACAACATAACTGTTGATCTTTACTGGTTTAAAAGAACCGTTATTTCTATAGACACTCCAATTCCCAACATTAAAGGAATATGTGTAGGAAATGGTTCCAATATTCTGGATCAAATTGACTATTTTTTTTATAACTGCCTAAAATTGCAATCTATTCCATCTGGACTGTTTGACAAGAACCCCCAAATATCTAGTGTCGGTAATTGCTTTGCTTATTGTTCTTCCCTTCAGTCCATTCCAGCAGGACTGTTTGACAAAAATACACAATTACCTGATTTTTTCCATTGCTTTGAGTATTGTTCTTCCCTCACATCCATTCCATCTGGACTGTTTGACAAAAATACGCGGGTGACTGATTTCAGCTACTGCTTTAAAGATTGTCGTTCTCTTCGGTTCATTCCATCTGGACTGTTTGACAAGAATACGCGGGTGGTTATTTTTAGCAGTTGCTTCCAAGGCTGCACTTCCCTTCAGTCCATTCCATCTGGACTGTTTGACAGCAATACAGCAGTCACCGGTTTCAACTACAGCTTCTACAATTGCGCTTCCCTTCAATCTATTCCATCTGGACTGTTTGACAAAAATACGCGGGTGAATGGGTTCGGTGGCTGCTTCTATGGTTGCAAATCTATTCAGTCCATTCCATCAGGACTGTTTGACAACAATACTGCAGTAACTAGTTTCGGCTCCTGCTTCGATGGATGCAAATCTCTTCAGTCCATTCCATCTGGACTGTTTGACCACAATACGGCAGTGACTAGTTTTCAATACTGCTTTCAATATTGTTCTTCCCTCACATCCATTCCATCTGGACTGTTTGACCACAATACGGCAGTGACTACTTTTCAAAACTGCTTCTACAACTGCACTTCCCTTCAGTCCATTCCAGCAGGATTGTTCGACAAGAATGCATTGGTGACTAGTTTTTCTCAATGCTTCTATAACTGTTCCCTTCAGTCCATTCCAGCAGGATTGTTCGACAAGAACACGGCAGTGACTAATTTTGGCAGCTGCTTCTCTAGCTGCTCTTCCCTTCAGTTCATTCCAGAAGGACTGTTTGACAACAATACGGCAGTGACTAGTTTTGTTGGCTGCTTCTCTAGCTGCTCTTCCCTTCAATTCATTCCAGAAGGACTATTCGACAAGAATGCATTGGTGACTAGTTTTTCTCAATGCTTCTATTACTGCACATCCCTGCAGTCCATTCCAGCAGGACTGTTCGACAAGAATACAGCAGTGACTAATTTTGTCAGTTGCTTCTCTAGTTGCACTTCCCTTAACAACTTCAAGCTCATCATTGGATCTCCTTCAGTTTCCAATTTTTCCGGCTTTGTTTCAACTGCATCCAATGTTACAAGAATAGTTTGCGTTCCAGATGGTTCAACCACATATACAAAATTGACTGCCTATGCACAGACAGGAAGCGGCACAAACAACATCACTGTCTCCACGCACAACATAGACTGCGTACAGACACTTGAATACACCGTAGACACCGATGCAACTACGGCTAACGCCAAAGTTGCCACCATTCCATTTGCTGCAGTCCAGAATGCTTATTCAAAACTGCTAATTGACTGGGGTGATGGAAATGGCGTAGAACTGCTTCCATCTGAAGTCACGACGGCAAATCTCACCCATACCTATTCCACTGCTGGAAACTACCAGATTACAGTAGGCACAATCAACTGGCTGGACTACCAGTTCCTTGCCGATTCCAACGCAACTTCTTCAAACACCCTGATACAGACGTTCAGGAATACTGTAGTTTCTATAGACACATCTATTCCATTAATAGCAAACAATACCAGCCTAGACTACTGGTTCTACAGTTGCAAAAAGCTGATTTCCTATCCAAGCTATATTTTCGACAATCTGCCCAATGTCTCAAGTGCAATGTCCACATTCAATGGATGTACAGCATTGACAGCTATTTCTGCTGGAACATTAAGGAAGCAGGAAAATCTGACAAATGCGACATCCATGTTTGAAGGATGTACGTCAGTTGCATACATTCCATCTGGATTAATTTCTCAGTGCAGACAGCTAACCGATGCTACACAGATGTTCAAGAACTGTACGTCGTTGACGTACTATCCAAACACTCTGCTTCTGAACAATGCAGCATTGACTACCAGAACAAACATGTTTGCTGGATGCTCAAACACCAATCCAACATTCTACACCAAGGCTCAATTGGAAAGCAATGGATACTTTGCAGAACTACATGATACTTCCATAGATCCAATTCTAGAAGGACGTGCGGGCATTCCATTAGGATTAACTGCGACTGGAACAACATTGACTATTGACTGGGGTGACGGAACAACAGGAACGGCAGAATACTCCAATTTCAGCAACAATACTATCCATCAATATTCCAACAAAGGATTGTATTTCATTGCAGCACAGTCATCTGACTGGAGCAAGACAAATTTTAGATATGTAGTATCATCTTCATACAATTCAACTGATTCACTGATGCAAAGACAATTGTCGTTGATTGAAGTTCCTATAATTCTACCTCAAATGAATATGTATTCTGGATACTATCCCGGATACTGTGCATACTATAACTGCAAAAATCTAAAAAATATTCCTTCAAGGTTGTTCAACAATAGCACTCTAGAGACTACATTTGACTACTGCTTCTATAACTGCTCTTCCCTTCAGTCCATTCCATCTGGACTGTTCGACAGCAATACAGCAGCGACTGGTTTTAGCAACTGCTTCTCTGGCTGCTCTTCTCTTCCATCCATTCCATCAGGATTGTTCGACAACAATACAGCTGTGATTAGTTTTCAATACTGCTTCTATTACTGCAAATCTCTTCAATCCATTCCAGAAGGACTGTTTGACAACAATACGGCAGTGACTAGGTTTGACTACTGCTTCTCTTACTGTTCTTCCCTTCAGTCTATTCCAGCAGGACTATTCGACAAGAATACGGCAGTGACTAATTTTGGCAGCTGCTTCCGAGCCTGTTATGCCCTTCAGTCCATCCCATCAGGACTGTTTGACAAGAATACGGCAGTTACTAATTTCAGTGGCTGCTTTCATACCTGCTCTTCACTTCAGTCCATTCCAGCAGGACTGTTTGATAAGAATACAGTGGTGACTGATTTTAGCAGCTGCTTTCCTAACTGCTCTTCTCTTCAGTCCATTCCTGCAGGACTGTTCGACAAGAATACGGCAGTTACTAATTTTGGCGACTGCTTCTATCAATGCTCTTCACTTCAGTCCATTCCAGCAGGACTGTTTGACAAGAATGTGTTAGTAACTACTTTTTATGAATGCTTCCAAAACTGTTCTGCCCTTCAGTCCATTCCAGCAGGATTGTTCGACAAGAACACGGCAGTGACTAATTTTGGCAGCTGCTTCCAAAATTGTTCTTTACTTCAGTCCATCCCATCAGGACTGTTTGACAAGAATACGGCAGTTACTAATTTAAACAGCTGCTTTCGAGCCTGTTCTACCCTTCAATCCATTCCAGAAAGGCTGTTTGACAAGAATACAGCAGTGACTAATTTTAGCTACTGCTTCTATAATTGCTCTTCCCTTCAGTCCATTCCATCAGAACTGTTTGACAAGAATACTGCAGCAACTGGTTTTAACTATTGCTTTTACGGCTGCTCTACTCTTGCAGATTTCACTCTCCACATAGGTTCCTCATCAGTTTCAAACTGTTCTTCCTTTGTCACAAAAAAGACAGGAACTACAAGAACTGTATATGTTCCTTCGGGATCGACAACACAAACTAAATTCAACACAGTTGCATCCACCCTTGGTCTCACAGTCGTAGGCGAATAAAATGCTTTTGCAATGCAAGCAATATTCTAATTGGATAAAAGGTGCATCACGATGATTACGCAGAGAATGATGGTCGGATCGTCAAGCTATGGAGTTCCTTGGAGCTTTAGGGCTAAAGTCCAGACTTCAGCGGCCGTGCCGTTCAACCTGTACGGACAGGACAATGCAGTCCTTCGGGTAGACTGGGGAGACGGAACCAAAAGCCGTCTCAGCAGTTCGGACTATACGGCAAACGATTCGCGGGCTTCAGTCCATCAGTACGCCAGCCCAGGAACGTATACGGTCACGGTCTACTCCAAGTCGTGGCCCAGCGTCCATTTTCTGGTGCTGCAGTCCGGCGAAGAAACCGCCTCTCTGGCCAACGCCCTGTCTGCGCTCTACTGGTGGAGAAAGACGGTCTCCAGCGTAGATCCCCTGCCTTCCCTTGCTGGAACCAGCGGCTATGCAGACTTGGCAAACACGGCGGCGCTGACCCAATGGAAAAAAAGCTTGGCTGGCATCTTTGCCCAATGCACCTCCCTCGAAAGCGTTCCCGCCAATCTCTTTGAGAATGCAGGAAACACAACGTCGTTCAGCGCGGCATTCAAGCGGTGCACGTCCCTGCAGTCAATCCCGTCTGGGCTGTTCAGCGGATGCGGAACGGCATACAATTTCAGGAACTGCTTTGAAGAATGCGAATCCATTCAGACCGTTCCATCTGGACTGTTCAGCCAGTGCAGTTCGGCGGAGCTTTTCAACTCTGCATTCGCATCCTGCTCAAGCCTCCGCACAATCCCAGCCAATCTCTTTGCTGGATGCCCTGCCGCAAGGAACTTTACCTATACGTTCCAGAACTGCGCATCCCTGCAGGCCATACCAGCCGCTCTCTTTTCGTCCTGCTCCAATGCCGTGAACTTTTACGGCACCTTTGAAGGATGCTCTGCCCTGCCAGCCGTTCCGACGGGACTGTTCAACAGCAATGCGCAGGCATCTGGCTTCCAGTACTGCTTCAACAAGTGCAGTTCCGTTGCATCCATCCCGAATGGACTGTTCGACAGCTGCACCTTGGCGACTTCATTCGAAGGAACGTTCACCGACTGCAGGTCTCTTGCCGCCATACCTTCAAATCTCTTTGACAGAAACACGGCGGCAAGGAGCTTCTACTACACGTTCCGCAGATGCACGGCAATTGCGGCCATCCCTAGCGGACTGTTCGACAGGAACGCCAGCGTCTGGACGTTCCAGTACTGCTTTGCCGAATGCTCAAACCTGCAGACAGTCCCAAGCCGCCTTTTCGTGAACAACACGGCAGGCGAAGTTTTCGCCTACGTTTTCTACGCCTGCACGTCCCTGCAGTCGGTTCCTTCCGACATCTTTGGCACCAATTCCGTCGCAAGGTCTTTCGAAGGATGCTTTGCCGAATGCAGTTCGCTTGAACTCATACCAGAGCATATCCTTGACGGATGCCAAAATGCCAAAAATCTGTCCCTGCTGTTCTACAAGTGTCCGCTTATAACGTTCATTCCTGAAAACTTTTTCAGGTACAACGTCAACGCGCTGCAGTTCCGCTCGACATTCGCCTACTGTCCTGCGCTTGTCACGGTGCCAGAGGATACGTTCAAGTACAACGCCGCGGCCGAGGATTTCAAGTACGTCTTTGCTTCCTGCGTCACGCTCCCGTCCATTCCAGCAGGCATATTCAGGTACAATGCGGCGGCAAAAATATTCTATGGATGCTTCGACGACTGCAGCCTTGTGCAGTCCATTCCTGCAGGGCTGTTCGACAGCTGCCCGAATGCAGAAGACTTTGGCTTTGCCTTTGCCCACTGCTGGCTGCTGCGCACCGTTCCTGCCGATCTATTCAAGCTCAACGTCAAGGCAAAGAGCTTCGCTGGATGCTTTAGCGACGCCAGAAAGCTTTCTTCCATTTCGGTCGACATATTCAGGTACAATGCCGCCGCAGAAAGCTTTTCCCAATGCTTTATGGGATGCACTGCAATGGCGTCCTTCCCGTCCGACCTGTTCAGGTACAATGCGGCCGCTGTGGACTTTTCGTTCTGCTTCTGCGACTGCACGGCTATGGAAGAGATTCCTGCAGGCATATTCAGATACAATGCGGCGGCGGAGAACTTTGAACGGTGCTTCTCTGGATGCACTCTAGTATCTCAGATACCAGAAAACCTGTTCCGCTACTGCACGGCGGCAAAAAGCTTCTCCTACTGCTTTACTGGACTGTCTGCAATGCAGTCCATTCCCGCTGGAACGTTCCAATACAATGCGGCGGCTGAAGATTTTTCCAAGACGTTCTATCTCTGCACAGGCATCACCGCCATTCCTTCAGGACTGTTCGACAGGAACGTCAACGCCCTGAGCTTTGAAGGGTGCTTTTACGGATGCACTGGCATCGCGGCAATTCCTTCAGGGCTGTTCGATAGGCATTCAAGCGCGGCGGCATTCAGCGATTGCTTCAGGGGATGCACGGCGCTGCAGACCGTACCATCTGGACTGTTTGCGGCAAACGCGGCGGCAGAGACGTTTGCATACTGCTTCTACGGATGCTCTTCACTTGGCACGTTCTCCGTCCACATAGGATCGCCAATCGTTTCCAAATGCACGTTCTTCGTTGCCAAAAAAGCTGGAGCCGTCCGCACGGTGTACGTGCCAAGCGGATCGGACACGCAGGAAGCGTTTAACGCCATAGCCGCAGTGACCGAAATACAGGTCATAGGCGAATAGAAACCAAAAAAGCCCCGCTATTATAACGGGGCTTTTTCTGGACTACATCCTGTCCCTGACCGCCCGCTCAAGCCGCACCCAAGCGGCTTCCTGCGTCCAATCCTCAGGACGGTACATGTCCTTGCCGAACACGCACCCCTTCAAGCTTGGCTCCACGGCGGCGGCAAAATCCTCCTTGAGAAACCATTCAAGGCTGAGTCCTCCGCTTTCCATAGGAAAGACGTGCGGAGGGCAGAACGAGAGCCTTTTCAGGACTTCATCGTTCACCAGATCAGCCGCCTCCCTTGAAATCGGCTCTCCGTCTCCGTCAAGCCATCCCTTTTTCAGGGACTCCATCTCCTTCATCCTTTCCCTGAAGTCTTCCAGAGTCCATTCATCGTCAGACATCTTTCTGCTCCTTCTCAGATGATCCAGATAGAGGTCTTCCATCTCGTTCTCTTCGTACCTGCTGGACAGGACACACGTGCGCTGGATTGGAGACCAGAAGTGGCATTCCGAAAGCTTTCCGCCAAACAGGCAGTCGTCGCAGGCATTGTACGGACATCTGCCCATTATTTTTTCCCTATGGAAACAGACTTCAGAAGATAAACGCAGATGGCCAGAAAGACTGCAACGCCAAGGCATTCAAGCAGAATGTTGGACACGGAAAGAAGCACGTCAAGCATTTTCAATCTCCCTCATCATTTGGAATCCCTTGAGCCAAGTCCGCATCCTCCATTCTAGCAGCGCTTTATGCTCTTCATTATGGAAGCTTGAAGGAAAGCCGTAAACCCAGTGTCCGCAGAAAGCGGCCGCTATCTGTCCCTTTTCGTTCCCTGTTTCGTTTCTTCCTTGAAGCTGTCTTCGAGAACCCTTACTCTATGCTGAAGTCCATTCAAATTGTCCCGAATGGCCTTGGTCATTGCGGCTCCATCAGCCAGATCATCGACCCTGTTCTTTAGGCTGCAGAACGAACTTGCAGAAACCCAGTTTCTTTCGTAGGAATCAAGCTGGGAACGCATTGCGGCGCAATCTCCGCACAGTCTGTTCAGCCGTTTTTCAAAGCTGGACATCATTGACACGGCATTCATCCTGTGCACGAATGGAATGCTTCTGTCCTGAATCCAGTCAATGGCATATGCAATAAAGAGTGCCGCGGCCATAATGAAGACGAGCCATCCGAAAGCCAGCAGAAGAAGCTTCATTTCCTACTCCTTGAAATAATCTTCGTCGTCATCGTCATCATCTTCAAGCTCTTCCCCAAAGACCAGCAAGCCAATAGCCAGCAAAATAAGCTCCATTGCCTACTCCTTGGAGCTTTCTTCTTCAACGTCCTCAAACTCGGACAGCTCTTCAAGGTCTTCAAAGTTCTTTGCGCCGCGCCTCAGATACATGTGGCCGCCGTCAACGAAGATTGCTCCGCAGGAGCAGGTCTGCCAATCGTGGCGGTTCTTCGACTCTATGATGTCGCCGCAGAGACGGCATCTAGCCTTGTTTGAAACAATCTTCTTCAATTCATTTTCTCCTCTAAGGCGTCAAGCCGCCTGTCCAGATTTTTGATGGAAATCCTCAGCAGAAAGAGAAAGAATGCGATATGGACCCAAATCCAAGTCTTGGCCATCCAGAGAATGGAAATGATGTCCATTATTCCCACCCGTCCTGAACCATTTTCGGCTTCCATTCCCTTTCAGTCCAGCCATAGCCATTGCAGAGATCGCATTCAACGTCGGTCTTCTTCCAGTCGTCAACCCAGCCAGAATCAGGAAGTCCAGACGGATAGGCGTTGTACCGCTTGGAAACATATCCCCTTCCCTTGCATTTTGGACAGCGGAACTGCCTTGCGCCTTTCATCAAGGCAAGCAGATCCTTTACCGATGCATTTTCGTCAAGCATTGAAGCATACTTTTCAACAATGCATATGTCGGAATGCTTGGGACCATCGCCTTCTGCATACTCTAAAGACATTCTAGTCTCCTTTGCCGATTCAGTTTAATGCAATAGCAGGCTGCACGGCTGAATGCTTCATTCCTCAAAGTCTTCCTCGTCTGGATCCTCTGGCTCATAGAGGGGACCGCACACGAGAACGCCCTTCGGAAGGAGCCTTGACGGCTCCTTGTGCGGAACCATTGCTCCGCCAACAGTCACAAGGAATGGAGTGCCAGTCTTGCTCTCCATTATGAATCCAAGCTGCTTGAACCGCAGCTTCTTGGAATATATCCAGTAGGTGCCAGGAACCATTGGCAGTATCCTGGTCCATATCGAGTTTCTAGATGCGCTCATTCGCTTTCCTCCCTTGCTTGCAAAGCCAATCTAGCAGAACCTGCCGATGCTGTCAAGCGGTTTTGTCCTGTAGTTCGTCATTGCGACCTCCCTGCGCTTTCTGCCTGCCCTGATGCCTGAGTTCGTGCCGTATTCGTGGAAATGAAAGCCGTCGTAAAGCTCCCTTGTCCAAGGCGAGTCGTTGTTGGTCGCAAGGACGAAGGCTCCCCTTTCGGCAAGTCTTCTAGCCGTCTCAGCCGTCCGGACGTGGTCTTCCCTGCTGAAACCTCCCTTGTCGTAGGAGACGAAATCTCCGCTCACGGCATCGGGAACGTACGGCGGGTCAAGGAACACGAAATCTCCCGCCTGCACTGGCTCCAGCATCTCTTCAAAGTCCACGTTCAATATTTCGGCGTTCTGCAGAACGGCAGAGCATTCCAGAAAGTCCTTTTCAGAGCGCAGCAGGGGACGCGCCATGTTCCTGTTCCAAGGCGCATTGAACTCTCCCCTGCCATTCACCCTGTACAGGCCGTTGAAAGCGTGGCGGGACACCCAGAGCATCATTGCCGCAGACTCCAGAGTTTTCTCGCCTTCGCGGAGCATCCTGTTGAACTCAGCCCTGCGCTCCAGAAACGCCTCCAGATCGCATCCGTCCCATCCTCCAAGCTCCAGAGCCTTTCTCCAGAGTCCAGAGGGACAGTCCCTTGTCTGCACGTGGAGGTTGACCAGCATCCAGTTGATGTCGCTGATTCTCGCCTTCGCTGGAGAGCAGCCGTAGAGCATCCCTCCAGCGCCGACAAAAGGTTCGTGCCAGACGTTCCATCTTTCTGGGAGCAGGGGCTTGAGATGCTTGAGCATCCCTCCTTTCCCGCCTACCCACTTTATCAGGGGGCTTGGCATCAGCAGGCTCCCGCCAAGCTGTCCAATCCAGACTGCATTCCAGTTCCTCCTGTAAATACTGAATGCTCATTCAAGATTTAACTATGCTTTCATTCAGCCAGTGGCTTTTGGAATATGTGGCTTTTGCCAAGGGAAAGGACGTCAACTTTACGGCATCGGACGCCATAGTCTTTTTCTCCAAGAACGGAAGGGACTCCTACAGGGAGAGCGGAAAGACGCACGCCGAATACTCCCACGCCGTCAAGCACTATATGGAGTTCCAGCCTGCCAATGCTCTTGGCTTTGCCGCGGAAATCAAGGGCATCGTCTCAAACTGGCAGAAGGAAGGCGGACTTGATTTCATCGAGCTGATGGACAGTTCGGGGAAAATCGTAGCCAAGGGATGGGACAAAGTATGCGCAAAGGCGCGTCCTCTGGATTGGCTCTGCTCTCTCGACTACATCAACGACCTGAATATGAACAAGCAGAAGCTGACCAAGCTTGAAGTCGAAATCCGCAGAGTCGGAGACAAGATGCGGAAGCTGTACGACGAAGAGATCGTTCAGAGAATGGGAAGCGCCGTTTCTCTAGACGAGCTTCCTGCATCGGAAATCGCAAGGCTCTGCAGGACGAACTCAGTCGTCAAGTTCAAGGCGAACAGGAATGAAGAATACTACCTTGACCTTAAGGACAATGCGATGATAATCGTCCGTGCTGGAGAAGTGGCAACGTTCTTCAAGTTCAGCCGAAAGGGACAGCAGGCAGACACCATTGCAACGTTTCTCAAAAAGAAGCCCTATCTCGCCTATGCCAGCAGGGAAGTCCCCAAGGGGTTTGAACTGGCAATGCGGAGAGTCTAGAAAGAATGCAGGGAGCCGAAAGGCTCCCTTTCCTTTTGTCTCAGGGAGAACTGGCTTTTCCAATGATTTCAATGAGTTACCGCAAAAAAGCAGTCCTAATTGATCTATATGAAGAGAAGAGAGAAATGTCGTGCCGACAGGGGAGCTTAAGGGGAATGGAACCAGCATTGGAATGTAGTCCCTGACTGGACTCATTATCAATGATTTCAGTGAGTTACTACAAAAAAGCAGTCCTAATTGATCTATATGAAGAGAAGAGAGAAATGTCGTGCCGACAAGGGTGCTTTAGAGACTAGATGGCAATGATGACAGAACTGGACTTTAGACCAGAAAGAAAATCAAGGCTCTAAAGAGAATGGTCAACAGGCGGGGCTTGTCCCCGCCTCGTTGGCTGCGAAGGCAGCCAAGCTGGACGATGGAGCCAAAGCCGTCCAGATGTGGAATGTCTGGAATTAATGCCGCAGATGGCTCTATCGTCCAGCTCTTCCAGATTATCCAGTTTCTCCCTATAGGGACTCTAGATGCCGTATCGTCCAGTATCTTTCTCCTTTGGACTAGATGCCGTATCGTCCAGCTTGGCTGCCTTCGCAGCCAACGAGGCGGGGACAAGCCCCGCCTGTTGACCATTCTCTTTGGAGTCATTTCTTCAAACTTCTGGACTAGAGTTCAATCTGGCTCTCTACATTGATTCCATTGTCCCTGTCGCCATCTATTCCCAAAAGTTCCCTTGTCGGCACGACATTTCTCTCTTCTCTTCATATAGATCAATTAGGACTGCTTTTTTGCGGCAACTCGTTGAAATCATTGCAATGATGTTCCTTAGTCCGCTTCCTCGCCCATTCCCGTCCGAGATCAGCCTCTTTTCCCAAAAAGCACCTCTGTCGGCACGACATTTCTCTCTTCTCTTCATATAGATCAATTAGGACTGCTTTTTTGCGGTAACCAATTGAAATCATTAAAAAAGGGAGCCTTTCGGCTCCCTGTTTCCCTAAAGTTCCATTATCTGTCTCCGCTCCGCCACGCAGGCTGGATCGAACATCGTCCTGATGCATTCCGCATTGTCCAAGTCAACGCAGAAATACCTGTCTTCAGCCTCCAGCATCTCCTTGTACTCCACAGGTGTTAATGAACCGAGTCCCTTGACGTATCTCGACGTCTGCCATTTCCCCGAAGCCGTTTCGGCGTCGAACTCTTCCTTGTTCCAGCAGTATCCGCGCTCTTCATTCCTTTTCTCGTAGTGCCTGTACAGGACATACCTTGGCGAAGGCACGATCCAGACTTTCTTCATCCTGTACAGGTCGGGCCACAGGCAGAAAAAGTTGACCAGCAGGGGAACGATTCCGCCTGCTCCGTCCAGATCGCCGTCAGCCAGAAGGCAGATTTTCCTGTGGGTCAGGGACATCAGCAGATCCCGCTCCTGCATCCCGAACTTGAGTCCAAGGATTGCCATTATGTCCGACATTTCCTTGTTTGCCAGTATGTCGGCTTCCTTGACGCCGTAGACGTTCAGGGGCATTCCCCTGAGCGGATAGAACGCCTGCCTGTTCACGTCCCTTACCCTGATTGCCTGAGAGACGGCGGAGAAGCCTTCCACAAGGTACAGGTTCTTGGCTTCAGGGTTTCTGGACTTGGCGGGGATGAACTTTTCGATGTAGGCTTTTGCCTGCTTTTTCTGCGCAAGGGTGACGGCTCTCTTTTCAGCCGCTTCCTGCTTGGCAAGCTTGGTTTCGATGATGGGATCGATGATTTCAGGAATGTCGCAGCACTGCTTGGCAAGCTTTTTGAAGTCGATTTCGCCAAAGTACCTTTTGACTTCGGCTTCAGAGTTGACCATCCTTTCCTTGGTCTGGCTGTCGAACTTCATTTCGGGGAACATCGATCCGTTGAACGCTATCAGCAGACCGCGCTTGATTTCGCCCGGACTCATTTCAAGCTTGTGCCTTTTCCTGATCAGCGTCCGCATTTCGGCGCAGAGCTCCTTGGCAATCCAAGCGTCTATGCACCCGCCGTTCCTGACGTGAAGCCCTTCCATATAGGTTACCTGAGCAAACTCGTCGGTTTCCGTGGGCATTATGCCGAAGAACCAGTTGTCGGCAGACAGGTGGACGTAGGGCTTGCCGAAGCGGTCAAGCCATTCGGTGCGCTTTCTTGTCCTGATTTTCTCGCCGTTGAACGTGAACTGCATCGTCTGGTAGACGGCGGCGAGGGCTATGAGCCTTTCCTTCACTACCTTCATGTGGTCTGCGCTGAAGCAGGACACGCCGAAGCGGGAGAAGTCGGGTTCCATCGTGACCTTGGTTCCCTTTCTCCTGCCCGATGCCTTTTCGACAGCCTTGGCAACGCTTCCCATGTTGTCTTCGCAGACAACGCGGCACCATTTCTTTCCGTCGCAGGTTTCGCCTGAGAAATGGACGGAGAAGATGCAGGAGATGGACGAACCCACGCCGTTGGCTGAAGGGCCGTAGGAATGGTTCTCAAAGGACGTGCCGGAGCGGAGCCTTGTCCAGCACAGGACGGGACGCAGCTCCTTCGTGCCGTCCTCAAGCTCGTACTCCTCAACGGGGATGCCCCTGCCGTTGTCTTCCACGGTCAGGCTTGTCGGCCCCATCTCGACAGAGACCTTGGTGGCGTACTTTCTGCCTGAGCGGATGTGTTCGTCCACCGTGTTGTCTATCAGCTCGTAGACGGTCTTCAGCAGTCCGGGAACCACGTTCAGGGTTTCGTACCTGTTCCCTATCCAGAGCGAATACGGCTCTTCCACCATCGAGCCGAGCATTATGTGTCCGCGCAGCAGCGTGTGGTCGCGGTCGTTCAGCACTTTGAAAACGTCAGCCTCTTCGGCCATTTGGTCGCGCCTCCTTCCTTGGTAAATATTGGATGCTTTGACGGCAGAAAATGGTATCCTACCTGAACTATATACGCTTTCTAGCAGAAGCGGACGGACAAGTCAACACCCATTCGGCGCACGTGGAGGAAAAGTTCATCCTTGACGGAGCCAAGGGGCTTGAGGCTTCGGTTGAAGGTCTTCGGTGCATTGCGGACGAAATCGGCAGGGGCGAAATCCCTGCAGTGTCCACGAAGATCGACGGCATCGCCATCTTTTTCGGCTGGACTTCGCAGGGCTTTTTCGTGTCGAACAAGTCCCTGTTCAACAAGGCTCCAAAGCTCGCCTACACCAATGAAGAAATCAAGGCGAACTGGAAGGCGGATCTCTTTCCGATGCTTTCCCTTGCCCTTGAGCTTTTGCCCAAAGTCTGTCCCAAGGACGGATGCGTCTATCAGGGCGACTTTCTTTTCTCCAAGAAGACGCTCAAGAGCGTCAAGATAGCGGATGTCGATTCGTGGGCTTGGCATCCAAACATCATCGAGTACACGGTGTCCAAGACAAGCGACATCGGCAAGGCTGTCGGAAAGGCCAAGATGGGCCTTGTCGTCCACACAAGGTACACGTGGGACGGCGTGAACCCAAAGACCCTTGGCGTTGCCGAGTTCGGCATATCCAAAAAGCAGTTCAGAAAGTCTGCAGACGTGTTCCTTATCGACACCATCTCCAACCTGTCTGCAAGAAACGGACAGGTCGGCTTTGGCAAGGGCGACTGGGACGAAATCGGCAAGCTCCTGAAGGACGCTCTGGCGATGAAGTCCAAGATCGACTGGGAGCTCCTGAAAGACAGCGGATTTGCCGCCCTGCTCCTGCCCTACTACAACACCTTCGTCAAGAGCGGAACCATCCCGCCTGTTGCGGCAAGGGTTGACGGCTTCAAGGCGCACGTGCAGGAGAAGATGGAAAAGGCGGTCGCCTCCAGAAAGACGGAAAAGGGGCAGGCGGCGCAGAGAGCGCTGTACGAGCCGTACCTTGACGTCAAGGACAAGTCCCTTGAAAGCATATTCCTTACGATGGACATGCTGACCAAGGTCAAGCTGATGGTGCTTGACCAGCTCAACAGGTACGCAATGTACAAGAACTTTGTGGTCACCAGAAAGGGCGACTACATCTCCACCAAGGATGAGGGGTTTGTCATCGTCAAGTCTGCAGGCAAGGGACTGAAGCTTGTCGACCGCCTTGAGTTCTCCAGAAACAACTTCTCCAAGGACATCGTGTCGGGGTTTGAAAAGAATGAGTTTCAGCTTGCATAAAGGGTTCGCCGAATGGAAGGCGATCAATGAAGCCGTTGAAAACGGCATTCTGGTGATGACTTTCGGCAGGTTCAATCCGCCGACCATAGGACACCAGTGGCTGTTCCAGCAGATGCTCAGCATCGCTACAAGGGAAAGGGGTGTCGGGCTTGTGTTTGCGTCGCACACTCAGGACGCCAAAAGGAATCCGCTCCCCTACGACCAGAAATGCAAGTGGCTGTCCAAGCTGATTCCCAAGGGACTCAAGCTTGTCAGGACGAATGCAAGGAACATGCAGGAGATACTGACCGAACTGAAGCCCAAGCAGTTCCGCAAGCTCATTCTGGTTGTCGGCGACGACAGGACTGAAGGATTCGCTTGGGTCGAGAAGTACAAGAACGACTACGGCTTTCAGACCGTGGACATCCGCTCATCTGGCGCCAGATCCGGGGCGTCCAAGATCGAGAACGCATCAGGCACTGCGATGCGGGACTACGCCAGAAAGAACGACTACGCTTCCTTCAGGGAGTACAGTCCTTTCAGCGACAGGGACACCGAGTCGCTGTACTCGCAGCTCAGGGCCATTCTGAAATAAAAAAGGGGTCTTGGAGACCCCTGCTGATAACATCTGTCAGTCTAGTTCTTGGAGCCCTCTTCGGAGGGCTTTTCAACTTCTATATGGCCGCCAATGGGGCAGCCGGACGGGGTGCAGACGCCGACAGGCTCTTCAACCAGAATGTCGAGATCGGCGGGAGCGGGGGCGTCGGCAAGAGCGATAAAGGAAGCGAAAAACAGGGATGCGAACATATTGAACTCCTTGGGTTTCGGAGAGGGAACCATTTCCCCCTGCAAGTCCCTTCTGCCAGAAAGGGCGGGAACTTGTCAACTGGTTTCTGAAACTTTTTTCGGCTTGCGACAGAAAAGCGCCAGCAGGGAGAGCTAGGCTCTCCCCCATCCGCCGCTTCTACAGGCAGCCGCCGCAGCAGTGCGCTTCGATGTTCTCGTTCACCAGCTTAAAGATGACCTTCTTTTCGTCCTCGCTAAAGTCCTTAAAGAAAGGCTCGTTCAGCTGCCATTCGCCGCTCTTGAAGTGCTCTTCGCCCTTATCGTCAATCCAGCATCCGAAAGAATGCTTCAGGCAGCCTAGACCTTCCGAAACCCATTCCTTGCCGTCGACAATCAGATGGAGCTTGCCGTAGCAGTAGCTGAAATCCGAATGCGCTTCCCATTCCTTGAACTCGATGCTCTTCATTGCCTTTCTCCTTGGTTTGGCCTTGGGAACCATTCCCCTTGGCAACTCCCTTCTGCCATAGAGGGTGAGGGATGTCAACCTTTTTCTGCTAAAACTTCCAGAAATATCTGATGTCCTGCAGCCTGAACGGAAGCCTGTCCATATAGGCGACAGCCCACCTGTCCCTGAACGTCACTGGCTTTCTCGTTCCGATGCAGTCTGCACTGGCTTCAAGAGCCGCTTCGATGTCTGCCGAGCCGTCCTTTTCGAAAAACACCCGCCAAGCCCTTTCACGCGGACACCACTGCCAAGAGATCAGCCCTCCGTGATCGGCGGGAGAGTATACGTTCCATCCCTGCAGCCTGCCGCCGAAGCCGTTGTAGCATATCCACGTGGAGCCAGCAAAGTCCAGCAGGCCGCCGTTGGATCTGATCTGCGTTTCAAACCTGCCGTCTGCGTAGTCTGCCATCGCCTGTCCTGAGTCTTTCATTGCCCTGAACGCATCTTCGTCCTCAAGGACGAGCTTCCAATCGGTCAGAAAGTCGTCGGGGCTTTTCCAAGGCGTCTTGCCGTACGTTTCGAATGCCAAGGCAAGCGCCCTTGAATCAGCCCATTCCTTTGCCTTGACTGCGCCGTTGAACTGGATGTCCGCCAGCAGGGCGCATTCGGCAAGGTTCTTCCACCGCCTGTCCGCGGCCATCTCCTTTCCGAACTTGGACTCCAGCACCATTCTGGCTCCAGACTTTTCGGAATGGAGACCGCCGAAAGATTGGCAGGGGATGCCGCCAAGCATCTCCTTCGTTTCGTCCGTTGCAGGAATGCCAACCAGTATGGCAAACTTGACGCCAGCCAGCAGTTCAGGCTTCCTTTCTGCAATCTCTTTCAGCCTGTACGCATTCGCTACTACAGGCATTTCTCCGCCAGCGACAGTGCAGTACAGCCCTGCCGCCGCTGTCGCAAACTGCGGATCGAGTCCGCTTCCAGTTGTCGCAATCAGCGCCTTTGCCATTCCGTATCCTCCTTTCCGCTTGGCAGTCTAATGGTATCTAGCAGGCATTCTAGCCCGCCAAGGCAGGCAAAGTCAAGATCCAGTTGACAGGGACGGGAAAGTCTGGCATCATCTGCACTGCAAGGAGGAGCAATGGAAATACGCCGAGAATGGGCTATGCCAAACAGGCACACTTTCGACATCCCTCCCATACGGGAGCTTGTCGGGAAATACGCCAAGGGGAAAATCGTAGATCCGTTTGCCAACACCAGCAGGATTGCCACGGTGACGAACGACATCGATCCCCAGTGCGGAGCGGACTACCATATGGACGCTCTCGACTTTCTCAGGATGTTTCCCGACGCTTCCGTGGACACGGTTCTCTATGATCCGCCGTACTCTCCAAGGCAGGTGAGCGAGTGCTACAGGGCGCTTGGAATGACGGTGAACACGCAGACCACGCAGGCTTCGTACTGGTCGAAGCAGAAAAGGGAGATTGCAAGGATATGCCGTCCCGGCGGGACGGTCATCACCTGCTCTTGGAACTCAGGCGGCATCGGAGCCAAGTACGGCTTTGAAATCGTTGAAATCCTCCTTGTTCCCCACGGCGGATGGCACAACGACACCATAGCTGTCGTGGAGCGGAAGAACGGATCCCTGCTTGAGTTCTGCTAGGCCGCCCAAAGAGCAGTAAATACACCCTACGATGCTGTCTAGCCAATGTCTATAGCAAAAATCGAGCCGACGACCAAGGTAAAGGAATGGGTCAAGCGCGTCAACCTGATGTTTGAAGAGCTCCGCAGAAGGGAGATATTCTGGAAAACCGAGTCCGTGGCGGGGCAGGACACCTACGAGTTCCTCGTGTCGGGATCGGACAAGGAAGCGGCGCTCAAGGCATTCGACGTCAATTTCCAGTATTCCGTGCAGTACGGCGGCGTGACGCTCGTTCCAGAAGACTACAAGCTGACGGGCAGAACGCTGCAGTTCGTCAACGGCGCTCCTCTGGAAAGCGGCTATCCCATCATAGTGCGGTACCTTGGGCGCGGAATGTCTTCGGCTCCGCAGCAGTAGGAAGGAGGAGCAATGAAGCTTGAAATGAAACTAGGCAGGAAAAAGCACGTTTTCGTCCAGACAAAGAGATGCGTCAAGATTTGGGACGTGAACGGCGAGCCTGTCATGAAGGAATGGAACTTGGACGAGCGGGAGCCGATGGTGACGGCAATGAACAGAAAGCTGGTGTACTATGCCGAGTTCTGGAACGGGGTCATCGAGCACGTGAACAATGCAAAGGTGAAGGCCGATGTGGAAGACTAGAATCCCATACAGGCTGATCGACTTTTCTGCCAGAATACATCCCAAGGGCAAATGGGTTGTCGGCGTCAAGAGGCTTTCCGACATCGGCGGCTCAGGCAGCTGGGTGTGGATCGACGAGAACGACAACGTTGTCGAGGTTGAAGACGGCTACTTTGCCGACCATCCTTCGTTTCAGTTCATCGAGCAGTCCGACGAACACGGCAACGAGTTCGTGTCCATCCCCAAGTTCTACGTCAAGTCCGACGGCAATTCCAGATACTGGATCTCTCCTGAGCCACGCGACGGATTCCACGTCCATCCCGCCTTTATGTCAAAGGGAAAGGAAATATCCGACATAGTGACCGACATCCACGGAAACGACAGGGATGAAGCGAGAATCTGGATCGGCAAGTGGCAGTCGTGGATAGACTACGACCTGCTGATGTCTGGAAGGACAAGGATGTGGTCGGTTTCGGGGCTGTCCGATGCCGCCATCGCCGTCCTTGAAGAAAGGCATACCGAAGACATCACCGAAGAGATGCGGGACGGCTGGAAGCATCTCCGTCCGACAACGCATTCCACCTACTGGCAGAACTGGCACGCCGCCGAAAACTGGAACGACAGGGAAGAAGACGGCCCAGTGACCATTCAGGGCTATCATATGATGAACGTCTGGGAATGGTCTGCCCTGCAGTGGCTGGCTCTCATAGAAGGATGCACCACGGACGTTACCAGAAAGTTTGGACCGGGGCATATGAACGGGACGCAGGTTCATCCCGTCAACGGCGATCTGGTTGTCAGCGCCGACTTTCACGGCATATACGGGCTTTGGGGCAATGTCTGGCAATGGATTGAAGGCGTTCAGAGCAGGTACGACGGCAGCATCTGGATATGGGACAACATCGGCAACAAGATATGGAAAGACACTGGACACAAGATGCCGATGCGGAGATCGGACACCGAACTCTGGAGTCCGGGAGAGACCTACGGCTACTGGCGCTCTAGGCTGGTGACGGCAGGCTGGAACTACGACACGGCAGATATGTTCCTTCCAGATACCTCTTCATTCGTCTCAGACTACGGACACGGATGCTTTTCCGATGCAGTCTGGTGCAGAACCAGAACAGCAAGCTCCCAGCTCTGCGGCTGCGCCGTGGGTGGCCCCTACGACGCAGGCGATTGGTGCGGAATGTTCGGATGGAACTTTAACCTGCGCATCGGCAACGAGCGGATGAACAACGGATACCTTATAGAAGACTATATGTGGACGTACTCCAACGTTGCCAGCAGGCTGTGCTTTGCGCCAGTGAACCTGCCAGAAGGAACGACTGGCAACGAAGACGATGAAGAAAGCAATGCCGAGCAGACAGTTTCGGGCGGCGCTGGCTAGCAGATAAGCAAACAGGGGTGCCTATAGGCACCCCTTTCCATTGGCAGGCAAATCAAAAGGGGCCCTTATAAGGGCCCCTGTCTTTTTGCGCTAATTTCTGCCTAGGCTACAGAGCCTTGACAATGTCCACGACTTCCTTCCAGAACTTGCGGTACTTGGCAGGCTCTCCTTCGGACGGAGGCAGCACATAGTCCGTAAGATACTGCTTTCTCTTGGTTTCTGCCAGTTCCTGCACCTGAGCCAGCAGTTCGTCCTGATCGGCGTCTTCTGCGGCGGCGGACACGACTTCCTGCTTGGCTTCCATAACGGCAAGGCGCTCTACGGCATCCACAACGCTGTACTGCGCCACAAGGTCGAGGAACATCGCGGCCTTGTCGGACGCCACAAAGCTGGGGAACTTTGCCTTCATAAACTTGCCGAACGTCCATTCTGGATCCTTGACTGCGCCTTCGGCGTCTTCGGACGGCAGAAGCTTCATCAGCATCTCCCTGACCTTTTCGCCGTCTGCGGACGCGGCGTCGATCTCCCTTGGCACCCAGTGGGTGTAGGTGTCGGCAAAGTCCTTTGGCTCGTTGAACGTGTCCATTTCAAGCGTTTCGTCTTCGCCGTTCAGCGGGCTTTCGGCTGCGGCTGATTCAGCGGCAAAGTCTTCAATGCCGAACACTTCATCGCCGAGATCGGCATCGTCCGTTTCGTGCTTCTTGTGCCAGTACTCGCCCGGGAACACGTCTTCTTCAAGGGTGTCGTTGCTTTCGAACACGGGGCCGGGCTCGTCGTTGAACAGCTCCTCGTCAAGCGCGTTGTCGTCCGCGACGGATTTCTTGACCACGTTGGAGTAGGTCTCTTCATCAAGTCCAGCATCGTCAGTTTCGTGCTTCTTGTGCCAGTATTCTTCAGGGAATATCAGCTTGCAGGTCTCGTCGTCCTCAACGTACTCTTCCTCTTCGACCTTGCCAAAGGGGAGTTCGTTGTCTGCGCCGTACGTCTTCAGGATTCCCGGAATCCAGTGAAGATCGTTGGCCATCTTGACATACTTCAGGAAATCGTCTTCAGAGCCGCCTGAAGCTGGAGACGCAGGAGCAGGATCTGGAGTCGGATCTGGATCGGGGAATGGAGGATTGCCTGCTGGCGGATTGACAGGGTTCTGTCCAGAGCCTTCAATTGTCCCCTGATCTTGGTTGCCGAGATTCTGGCTGTCGTCGTTTTGTGTATCGTTGCCCATTTTATACCTCATTCAGACCGCCAGCGCCGCGGCCCTAGCGGATAAAGATTGGAATGTTCTAATATTTATTTCTGCAGGGGCATTCAAGGGACATTCCGCGAAGCCGTCTCCATCCAGAGCGCACAAGCGCGGCTTCAAGGCTCCTTGCTTCCTTGCAGGCAGGATCGAATCCGTACAGTCCAAGCCTGTCCTGAGCCATCGGGTTGTTTCTCGTTATGAGCCAGTTGACGGCAGACATCTCTTCCGCATTCTGGACAAGGCCGTTCTCCAAGGCGAACCTGCCAAAGTTCGCCTGCGTCTTCATTATTTCGGCGTATATCCTGTCCTGCGTCCACTTGTGCCACGTGCCGAAAGCCTTGACTGCCGACGTTGCCGTGCAGCCGTTCATTATCATCCGCAGGTAGTACAGCAGCTCAGAGCTCCATACCTTGCCTGCGGGAAGGGATTCAGCCTGATGCCTGCACTTGACCGTCCACGTCTTGACGGCAGCTTCCTTCCATACGCCCTTTTCAAGGTTGCAGAACGTGACTGTGACCCTGTAGAACGTCCCTGTGCGGCACCAGCTCAGGTCTTTCCAGATGCCGTTGACCTTTCTCGCCACGGGGAACGACCACAGGCAGGAGTCTTCATCCGTTGAAGGAATGGGGTGGAGCTCCGTTGTCCAAGTTCCTGAGATGGACTCCACGGCGGTGCGGCACCATTTCGCTGGCACGGGAGAAATGAACCTGACAGTGCAGTAGGCTTCATTCGGCGATGCAGGACCGGAGCATTCCCTTGCCTGCATCTTCCACCAGCTCTGCGTTGTCTGTTCAGGGTACGTGATGAAAATCCTGTCCGCTTCAACGGACATCTGGCATCCCTTGGGAGCCTTTTCCAGACGGACTCCCGGCTCCCTAGGCTCTGCAGGGGCAGTCGACACCCTGCTCTTGACCTTGAACGGGAAAGTTGCCTGCAGGATGCCGTCCACAAGCACGTGGAGCTTGAACGATCCCCAAGCAAGAAAGGACGCCTTGAACTTGACGGCATCTTCGCCAGTGAAATGCATCATCTCCCCGTTGGAAAACTGGCTTCTGTCCACCAGCAGCCATTTGCCGTTCCAAGAGCTGTCTGGATCGTCCACAAGGCGCTCGATGCGCTTGACTGAATCCATCGAGCTGAATATGTACTGCACCTTGCGGGGCTTGTCCGACGGAGCAGGCGTCAGAAACTTGACAATGAACTCTACGTCCTCGTGGGTCGTGAACGATTCGGGTATCGTGCATTCAATCTCAGGAAGGGATGGATCAACGACGTCGGCGTACTGGACGATTTCCTTGAGAACCGATCCTTCAAGAGTGCAGTACCAATCCATCTTGACCTTGCCCGTCTCTCCAAAGGACGCCCTGAAAGCGACGGTCTCTTCAACAAGCAGTCCGCAGCCGAGAATGCCTGAGCAGGGAACCCAGTTCTCTCCCTTGCGGATTTCAAGCGATTCAGGCTGCCTTGAAAAGCAGATGAACGACTCGACTTCCCTGCCCTCCATCTCTTCTGGTACTATGCGTATGGAAAACTCCTTTGGCTCGCTCTGCAGAAACCTGCCTTCGGAAAAGCCGCCCGTAACGTACATCTGCTTAGTCCTCCCCTCTCAGAAGCCACATAGACTTGCCTTCAGTGTTCGGAACGCCTATCTTGACGGGCAGGCTGGCAATTGTCTCAGCCAGTTCCATTGCGTGGTGCAGGCTCTTTCTGAACCATTCGACATACATTGTCGTTCTCGCCGATTCGACCGCCCTGCGGAACTCGCTTTCCAGATGCCTTGCGCAGACGTCTTCGATGTCGAAAGGATTCTGCATTGCATCGTTCCGTTCAGGAAAGAGCGAGACGTAGTATTCGGCGTAGCTGTCGTACCGTCCAGACATCTGCCGCGTCCATCTGTTCTGGTTTGAATTGATGTACCTGCGCTGGATTTCTGGAACGTTTATCCTGTCCCTTGTTTCGAATCTGGCTTCAGCAAGCTTTGCTTCAGTCAGCCGCCACATCCTCCTGTGGTTCTTGGAGTCGAACACTGGGGAGTGCTGGATGGTAGACCATTCTTCCTTGACGATGTTCTCTTCGTAGTCAGCTCTTGCTTCTAGGTTCTGCTGAAAGTCCATTCCGTCGAATGCAATGCAGCTCCAATCGACGGGGCCATTGGGGACAACTGGCTTTGGATAGTCGCTGTTCTTGAGTGCGCCGTATGCCAAGAGACCGTTGAATGAAGCCAGAACGTAGGGAATGTCCGCTTCGCGCAGCTTGCCGAGCAGAAAGTCCTTGTCGTCTTCATCCTTCCATCTCACGTCGAAAGACACGCTGAGCATCGGGCTTGTCCTTTCCTGAACCAGATGGAGCATTTCAGAATACGTCTCAAGAAGCTCTGGATGGCCGTCAAGTATGTCGGTCATCACTTCAAACCTGATGTCAAGACGCGCACCCGTCCTGTCCACGAAGGACTCCAAAAGCCCGTATTTCTCCTTGATGTCGAAACCGTTGGTGCAGACGATGATTTTCTTGACATTTTCCATCGCCGCAAGGTATTCTATGAAAAGAAAGAAATGCGGATGCAGAAGAGGCTCTCCGCCTTCAAGAGACACCTCTATGGGCCAGTTGTCGTATGCCCGGACAGCTTCCTTGAACTCCTCGAACCTGATGAACTGCCTTCCGCAGGGAGAGCTGCAGCTGTAGCACGATGGGCAGGCAAGCCCGCACTTGTTTGTCAAATGGATGTAGATGGTCTTTTTCATCTTGGGTCTGCTCCGCCTTCTCCAAGGGCGCGTCAAAGTTGACAGCCGATATACCGTAATATTTAAAGATTAAATCGCTGCAGAATAGAAAAGGCTCCCTTAAGGGAGCCTTGAACCTGTCCGCTACTTCGCCTGCCTTGAAAGCTTTTCGTAGTGGTTCCTGAATGCCTGCGCCGTCCACATATGGCGCTTTGCCGCACTGAAGAACTTTTTGTATTCAAGGGCAAGGCTCTGCCCGATTTTCTGCAGGTACGTGTCGTAGCAGTCGTTTTCGGCGTAGTGCGACTTGTCCCGCAGCTCCTTTGCCTTCAGGTACAGCTCGTAGGCTGTCTGCAGCTTTGGACTGTACATTCCGAGTCCCGAATCGCCCATTTCGGCAAGCTCTTTGTAGGACACCATCAGGGGCTTTCTGTCCATGTCCACAGACTCCCTTTCCGATGATATGAACGTTCCTACGCCGCCGATGAACTCCATCGAGTCAGTATACGTCTTTTTGTAGGCGCGGATGAACCTGACAAGATCCTGAAATCCGTATGCCACGTCCTTTTTGTTTCTGGATATGGTGATGTAGGACTGCTTTCCTGCAGAGCCTTCGGCGTTGATCCGCGCCCATTTCCATTCCCAAGTGACGACTTCATCTTTTGGCTCGACAAAGCCTGCACCCAGCACTTCATCAGTATGGCTGTCGCATTTAGAGTACATAAAGTTCCAAGTGCGTCCTCCTAGACTCCATTTGTACACGTTGTCTGGAATGATGACAAGAGCGGCGGCCTTTTGCTCCCTTGTCGGCGAAGGAAGAAGTTCGAACACCGTCATTGCTGGAGAGAACTTGTAGTAGACGGTCACCTTTTTAGTCGATTTCTGTGTCGTGTGGGTATGGCAGTATATGTTGTCTTCAGTGAGCGTCGACACTCTGAGAGGACGGACCGTATCCAGAGACGCCTGAGGATTTTTGGCGTGGGCGCTTTCAAAATCTTCATCTGCGTCTTCCGCTTTCGTCTGCGCCGTGTCGAGCTCGATGGTCGTGGTTTCGTTTCCTTCGCCAACGGTCGGAGCCGTGGCGTGGATGACGAATTCCCCGGTGTCTGGATCCCAGACGATTTCAATCAGCGACGCATCAAGTCCGTAGGGAATTGTCGCAGTGAAATGGATGCAGTCGTCGGAATGGACGTAGACGCCGCTCGATCCGACAGCCGCGAATTCGGTATCCGTGTTCGACGTCCACGAAACCCATTTGAACTTTTCCACAAGCTCGTATTCCTGCAGAACTTTCTGCACTGGGTTGACAGGGCTCCGCCATTCGGCTCCCTGTATGCTCCTGCCCCTGTCCGAAAACGAAATCGGGCCAGAAGCTATTATGTATCCCTTGGAACACATTATGACAAGGCGGTCAAGGCTTCCGTCCTTATTGCAGACGATTTCAACGTGCTCAAATCTCCAATCCTTGTTCCGCTGAGTCCACTGGTGTATTACGCCTGTCGATTCGGAAACTATGGAGCAGAAATTGTCGTATATCGGCTGCGTCCCGTTCTTTCCGATTTCCTTGTAGCCGACATAGACAGTAAAGGCCGGCCCTGCCGCGTTTCCTCCATCGGATTCCACGTAGGCTTTCCAGCCGTTGGAACGGCTGTGCGATATGTTGATCCCGTCTTCGCCGAACAGCTCCTTTGAAGACATTCGTTCCCACAGCATTCCGCTTGAGTCTGCATACGGGTACCTTATGGAAGCGAGAACTCCTCTGGATTCTTCCTGATATGCATCGGCAAACAGCGAGACAAGAGGAGTCCACGACTCTTCTTCCAAAGCGCTTTCAATCCACTGCCTGCTTGTTTCATCCCAGACAAGCCTTGAAACGTTCTTTGCCGCGATGCCGTCCGATTCAAGCCCCTTGCCTGCCAGCACGTTCACTGGAGCGGCAATGCCAGTGTCCACGGCTTTGCCGCCAGGAACGGAAGCCCACAGCGTTCTGTACGGTGCCTTTGAAAGCGGACAGTCGGCGCTGTCTGGAACGGCGGCAAGCTGAACGTCTCTCGTTCCGCTGCCGCTCTTGACCTTTCCGTACCAGTTCATTATGCACCTGCCAGCATTCCACGCCGGCTCAGCATAGAAATCCTTTGCTTTTTCCTCTTCTGGAGAAAGGCACCTGTACTGGTCGCCGCTGGCGTTGACGGCAGGCTTGCCTTCAACAAGCCATACCCATTCGGTTTTCCCGTTTTCCAGATGGTCTCCTGCGGCAAGGGAGATGTCGGCGCTGTATCCGACGCCTGCCAGAGGCTTGCCGAGAGTCCACGCGCATATTTCTTCAACCTGCTTGAACGGACATTCCGACACCGTTGTCGTTTCCTGAAACTCCCTGCCGTATGCATCGGCAACAGTCTGTCCGCCGCTGTCTACAAGATTCCATATCCAGACCGTGGACTTTACTGGATTCTTCCAATCCTTGGACGTGCAGAGATAGTACTTGACGCCGTCCTTTGTAACGGAGACCCGCGGCGCACTTCCGTTACTGGGGTCGATGTTTCTCGTTCTGCCGTCTGCAGATGCATACAGGGGACTGCCGTTGATGATCCAGTACTCTGGATCCCTGTCCATATTGAGAATGGCGGCGGATTTCTTGGTTAGTTCATCAGGCCGCGTCGCTGACGTTTCGTTGTTCTGCGGAGAAGGATAGTCGATGTGGATGCTTGCCAAGCCTTCGGCGAAACTGGAATTGCTGGCTGTCTTTCTTGTCAGCGTCCATCTCTCGCCAACGGTGGAGACTGCTCTGGCGTCCGAGACGTAGGGCCCGACCGTCTGATCAATCAGCCACAGGGACTTGCCAGACTTGCCTATCCACAGAGAAGCAGTTCCATCTCCAATTTCTTCGGCTGTAAACAGGTCTTCGTGCGAATACAGAATGCCGTGGCCGTTTGAAGCGTCTGCATCGACAATGGAGCATTCAATCTTGCCGTCGCCCAGATCCGCTTCAGAAACGAACAGGTTCCTTGCCAGAACCGCTTCGCTGTTTTCTCGTGAAGACCATACTGGCGTTTCATTTGCAGTGTCGACTATTGCCTGCATTTCTGGAGCCAGAACGTAGGGGCAGTCCTTTATCTTCTGTCCGTCCTTGACGGCAACGCCAGTGTTGTACAGCGTCTTTTTTGCTCCGTTGGCAAGCGTGACGTTTTTCAGATGCCAGTACAGTCTTTGGCCCACGCTGAACTTGACGGAATCCGTCTTGTCCGCGCTGGACTTGTAGACCACGCTTCCGTCGTTGCCAAGGACGGCTGTCCCGCCAGACATCGTGCTTGAAGCAATTTTCCAGTGATCGACAGGATCGGATATGGTTGCAGCTCCAGACGTTGCGGCCGGAGTCGCCGCGCCCAAGTCGGTAGGGCTTGTCCTGCCTGTCTGAACGACAAGCCATCGGCCGTTCTGGATGTACGGCATCCCGTTCATCTGGACTTCGTACTTTCTGCCTGCAGGCATTCCCTTGATTTTCCAGTAGAGCTTTAAGTCGCTCTCGTCGCGGTAGACTTCTGGATAAACTCCCTTGTCTGCCCTTGCCGCCGAAACGCCGCCTATTGTCCAGTAGGGAACGCCAGATGCGTTGAACTTTACCTGAGGAGCGTTTGCATATGCCTCCACGCTGGTCTTTCTGCCTTCGACAGTCCACACCCAGACCCTTTTCCAGACATAGATGTTTGAAGCTCCGTTTTTTGCCGTCATCTCTCCAGAAGCCAGCTTTGCATCTCGTTCCAAAGGAATGTTTACGCCGATGTTCTTTCCGTTGACGTAGATCCATTTTTTCATTGCTGAATCGTCGTGTTCGTTCATCGACGCTTCGGTTGGCCCGTGCACGGTCAGCCTTGTTTCCGCTGGGGCCGTGCCTGTGCCGTTCCAGCGCCACGAACACTGCGTCCATCCAGACTTGACTGCCTGAGGCTCGTTCTGTCCGCCGCTTGGCTGCTGGGAGCCGTCGATGAACTTTTTCAGCTCTTCGGTGCCGTTGGTCTGGTATGTTGCCAAGCTGGCAACACTTTCCTTTTGCTCGATCTGATTTTTGTCGTCGGTGGACAGGAACTGCATCGGAATGTACGATATGTACCTGTCGGCGTGAAGAGGGTTGAGATCCCTCCAGTAGACGTCTCCGTTCTGCGCTCCTACAATGACACGTATCCTGCCGCCAGCGGTTGTCGTGGACAGCGTTGCAAGCTTTTCTTCACGGGGAAGCTCGACAGCCGTTCCGTCTTCTGCAAGATAGTAGATCGGAATGTCGATCCACTGCGACTCAGGGCTGTTGTTCACGGAATACTCGCACGACTGTATCAGGCTGGCGTCAGCCTGATCGTTGAACCGCTTTTCCGCTTCATTGCTGAATACGTAGCTGACGATGTCGTTGTACGTTTTCGCTGAAATTGAAGATGCGCTTAAATCGACACTGCCTGCTGAAGCCGTTCCAGAACAGGTTGCGTAGATTTCATCGCCTTCTGGATCTGGAATCAGTCCTGCCGCCAGCGCAAGCTTTTTTGCCGCCGCGGAGTTTCCGCCTGCCGCATTCATCGCCAGCAAAGGAATGCCTGCGGTGTTGACGTCGCTCTCCTTAAGCTTTCCGCTGAACTCAGGCATCAGCCAGTTTCTCAGGATGCGGCCAGCATCCTGCTGCAGCGCCAGCGTTTCGGCATCGGGAGAATCAGATTCCTTAAGGAACAGGCTGGCTATCCATGCCGTGGCCACATTTTCCTTTTCTGTCCTGCTTTTCTCGTTCCTATTTTCAAACAGCACCGACTTGTCAAAGCATTTCTTTCCATAGTACAGAATAAGGCCGCCGCTCTCGTACAGTCCAAAGATGATTGGAGCGTTGTACGCCTTTACGGCTTCCATTGCAATGATGGAGCGCTTGGTGGCAATGCTTTCGGAACCCAGAGTCTGCGCGAGACCTTCTGGCATATAGCTCGATTCCGAGTTGTATGCATTGTCCAGCGCCGTGGAGTTCCGGTTGAACTTCACGTGGAATCCCTGCCTGTTCCACAGGACGCCTTCAGCGGCGGACGAGCCTTCTGGCGCAGTTCTGTCTGGAGCCTTGATGCTTGGCATTGCGCCGCTTGCATTGGTTGCCGTTTTCTTGACGGAAGACGAGTAGACGCCTGCGGACTTGGTGTCGGCGCTGAGGACTTTTCCCGACTTGTACTGCAGGGATGTCGTGCCGTACATTCCGACAAGCCAAGCCGCAGCCTGTTCTGGATCTGAAGCCGTCTGCTGCATTGGCTGGATTGGATCGACAGACGCGGCCCATTCCAGAGCTCCGTTCTGGAGCGGAGAGACGCTAAGCGAGATGGGCTTGACGTTTGGATATTCCTTGGGGGATAATGGAATGCTGGTTAGCTTTACTTCCTTGTAGTGCAGCTTTCCGCTGGAGTTCTTGAGATTGACGGAATCAATTTGGGGTCCCGTCATGAACATTGACGTTCTTTCGGAGCTTTTGACGATTTCAAACATTCCAGCGATGCTTGGCATTGCAAACGTCACGTTCAGACCGATCTTGAACGCCGTCCCTTCTGGCTGCGAACTGGAGGAAGACGTTCTGTAGACAAATCTTTTGGCGGAGCTTCCGCTTCCTATGGTGATGCCTATGCCGACAGCTCTTTTCCTTGCCGCCGCTTCGCTGGACGTGTCCGGCAGGGAGAGATCGGCCATCGGAAAGCTGAACTGGCACTGCTGGCTTGGAATGCACTTTTCGCCAGCCGAGCTTCCGTCGAGAGCAAAGCCGCCAGCAGGAAGCCAGTTGGACTTGAATCCGACAGGATTGGCGCTTCCGCCAGATGCGGACACGGAAATCTTTCTTGCCGTGCATATACCGTCTCCACTGCTCTTTTTGCCGACAGCAAAGAGCCAGACGCTTGATTCTGGCGTCTTGAGCCAATCGCTCCAGTGCGCCTTTCCTTCAGTCTTGGATTGGGAAAGATCGGGGAGCTTGACGTAGGAAGCCGTTATGACGGCCGCATCTGTGGCGTCTGAATCGAGCGCTCCTTCGGGGGCTCCCAAGAATACGTACCTGCCTGCAGAATAGTTCGGTTCGGCTGTCAGGTGGTTCAGAGTGACGTTGTACACCTTTCCGACAACAGGAACGAATGCGGGCCAGTCGCTCTCGTTGAACACCTGAACGACTTTGCTGCCTTCATACTGCGAGCTGTCCCATTCGTTCCAGACTTGAACCGTGCTTCCGCCTGCACCGCTCTCTTCTTTTTCTTCATACAGGCGCCATCCGTTGCCGCCGTCGAGCATCTTGACAATGACCTTTTTTCTGCCGTCCGCAACAAGCCATTGCTTGAGATCCGTGTACTGGACGCTTGATATTGTCGTCATCATCGAATCGTCAATCCGCTTGAACCGCACTGCTTGCCCGCTGGCGGTTTCTTCCTTGACGAGAACCATCTCCGCATCGGAACGGCTGTACAGCGATTCAAGAGCCAGAGCTTCCGACAGATCGCCAGCGGAATCCAGCAGAGTGAAATTAAATCCGTTTTCATCCGACGTCGTTCTGAACACAGATGCCAGCACCAGACTGTCAATCCGCTCAAACATCCATTTTAATCCGCTGTCTATATCTGCGACAGCCAGATATGCCGAGCCTGGATTCAGCCTTGTCCCAGCTGGATATATGACGTCCGAATGGTATTGCGCCGAAGCAGTCCATCCGCTGTCTGCGTTCCACGCCAGCGAAAGAAGATAGCTGCATTTCGTCTGCCATACGGCTATCGGACGCTCTCCGTTCTCAAGCCACGTCTGCACGTGCTGTCCGCTAGCAACGGCGTTGATCCAGTCGTTCCATAGATCCTTTCTTTTTTCGTATGAAGTGTGCGCGGCCAATGTCTGGTCATACAGTTCCTTGTTTTGCATATAGGTGCTGTAGGCCAAACTGTACGACAGATACTCTGGACTATTGCTCTTGTATTCTTCGTATTCTGCCATCAGCCGGTTGTATTCTTCCAGCTGACTGCTGTACTCTTCAAGCGCCGTGTCGATGTCTTCCTGCGTCATTCCTGCCGTGTTCGGCTCTTCAGGCTCTTCGAGACTTTCATATTCAACAAGCTTTTCTGGCTTGTCTGGTTCAGCTGGCTCATATATGTCAAGTTCAGCAGGTTCCTTGAACTCAGGTTCGCTTTCGACAACGGCATCGAAAGCTTCGGACGTCGGAACGGGCAAAAGCTGGTATGCGTAGCTGTTTTCCGTTGATGCCAGTTCAAGCGCTTCCAGTTCTTCATCAGACATAATGCTGTCGAGGGGTATGGAGTTTACCACGGAAAGCCAGTACGGCGCATTGTCTATCCAGACAGGCAGGCCTTGGCAGAACGTGAAGCTTTCGTCCAGCCTGAAAGGACTTGTCTTGCCGTATCTGCTGAATGCTCCGTCTTCGGCTATGTCGGCAGGCTCGATCTCCAGTTCGCGGGCGACAAGGTACGTTTCATCCGTTTCTACAGTCTGCTCGACAGGATTGCCTTCTTCATCTTCAACCGTCTGGGTTTCCTGCACTGTTCTGCTGTACAGCGAATGCCTGACAAGCGTGTATTTCTCGACATTGCCCTCGCCGTCTTCCTGCGGCAGCAGGCTGAAAAACTCGTTTTCAGATCCGCTAAAGTTAAGGCAGTCTGCCTGCACGGACTTGAAAACTTCATCGGCATTCTTTTTGTTGACTATTTTCTGCCTGCATCCGTGATCCAGAGTCCAGAACGCCGTTCTGCCAAGAATCTTTGCCGTCCTGTCGGGACCGCCTGAGACAATATTCAAGTCGAGCGCCCTGAACTTGGTGTTGACTACGACTGGACTTGACTGGCTTGCCTTGAACGTCAGTCTTGAAATGCATCCCAGCCTGTCTGCGGCATTGAGCTTTCCTTCAGCGAAACTGGTGTCGTATGCATACCTGAATGCGTAGGTCAGCGTCTTTTCCGAACTGCCAAGCTGCGGAACGGCGTCAATGAGAGGAACGCTGAGAAAGCTTGAGCCGTCTTCGTTTGCAAGGCTGTATACGTATGCCCTGTCGTCGCTGCCGTTCTTGTCGAGATACGCTTTAAGCGCCCCAGAGCCAGAAGATGCAGGCGCAGGAACCATTGCGCACTGCGCAAAGTCTTCAGTCCATTTGCCTTCATATGCTTCATAGTCCACGGCCATTGCCGACGGCATTGCAATCAAAAGCTTGCCTGTCAGGCTTCTGCCGTCGGGACTTTTTGTCCATTGGATTTCGCCGTTCTCCAGCTTTGCGGCATTTCCCGATTCGTCCAGCATCAAAGGAGCGTAGGTTCCGTCCTTTTGCTCCTTTTCAATGCCGGCAGCGGCCGTCTTTCCGTCGGCACTTGTCTTGCTGTACTGAAGCTTTCCGTCTGCGGAGAGATATATTGATCCGCACAGAATGTTTTTTGAAAACTCTATGCCGTCGGCGTTTCTGAACTTTTTGCTTCTGTAGATGTCGATGCCGTCGGTTCTTCCTGCTCCATTGAGCTTGGCAAGCTGTTCCCGATGCTCAGGCGGCATCGAGAACAGAAAGCTGTCGCCTGCATTCTGGGTCAGCAGTCCGCACTGCAGCAGGTTTCCGACATACGTGCCGTTATTCAACTTTGAGAATATGCCTGTCTGGGAATACATTATCCTTGTCTCGCCATACGGTTTCCCTGCCGTGCCTTCATTCCAGACCATCGGATTGTCTGCATCCCGCTGGAGACGTGCGGCCATTTCGGTCACGGGCTGCGTTTCTTCAGAATCAGGTTCGCGCTGAAAGGCAATCCTGAACTTGACGGTCTTGTCGAAATACGGTATCTCGAAATCGTTGAGAAACAGCGATACGGAAAGCTCGCTGGTGTCGCTGTAGAAAATCGGACTGTCTGGCATCAAAGGAGAATCTGGCAGGGGGTCGACAGGAATCCGCAAGTTCTCAAAGCTGCCCGACACGTTGAGCATATACCTTTTCCCGCCTTCTTCATCGTCTACAGCCACGCCGTATGCGAGGCTTGACGCAATGCTGTCGCTTTCGCCCTTAAGGGGAAGAACGTAGTATGCTTCTTCAACGACAGCCTGCGTCTGGCGAGTCACGAAATAGCCGTCAATTGGCGCCGTTCCCGGAGGAATGCTGGTCACCTGCGACCAGTACATATTGTCCGAATATGCGGCCTTGATCCATTGCCAAGAATGTCCAGTTGCAATGTCAGTGTATATGCTGCCCTGATTGATTTCAGCTTTCGGATCTTCAATTTTGAGACACAGCCAAGCCTTGCGTATCCTGTACGGGAGCGTGATTTTCAGTTCAGCGGATGATTTTTCGGCAGGCTCCTGCGGCTCTTCTCCTTCGGCTGGCTCTGGAGCAGCCGCAGGATCGCAGAACAGCTGCACGGCCCCGGCTGGCAGGGCGACGGAAGGAAGATTGCCGAGACCGCCAGTCTCGATTTCTTCAGCAGTCGGGAAAGGCGCGGGCGTTTTTCCTTCGGACAGGTCTACGTAGTAGTCTTCAATCCATCTGGCATATGTTCTGTTTCCTCCGCTGGAAAGAAACGTCCTGTATATCCTGTCGGTTTCAAGATGCACAGGCATCGGATCGCTTTCGTTCAGAATCGTCCACGGCTTTCTCTGGTTCCATTCGTTGCCGTTCTTTTGGTATTCAAAAAGGGTCGTGCTTCCCTGAACGTAGTCGTCGTCCACGTTTGCATTGATGTTGTCTATGTTTGACAGGGAAGCGAGAACGGCATATCCGTCGCTGGTTTCCAATCTGAGCGAGTTGATGGTTTCGGTTTCGGGGACGGGCCATTTCGTGGAGTTCGCCGCTTCAGACGGAGACAGTATGCTCACCGTTCCTCTGGCGCTGCCTGTACCGATCATCGGCACGTCTTCAATGCACTGTCCGTCGTTGGCCCTGTCTGCGTAGTCTGCGGACAGTCCGCATTCGGTTTCGACCATCTCAGGAAAGAACGCATTGCTGACGGCTTCGATGTCCGACAGGACAAAACCCGTGCCGATGTCCTGCCCTTCTTCCATATGAAGATCCAGCTCAGTCCATCCAGACGGAGCGTCTATGCACAGCACGGCATTCATTGTAGCCAGAGTTCCAGACACTGGATCTCCAGATTTCGTGTAGCCGACTGCATAGGCGTCCAGAGCGGCGTCCGTTCCGTCTGTCGAGTTCAGGCGCAGCTTGCGGATGAACGATATGCTTCGGATTTCTTCTGCCGTAAGGTTTGCATTCTGAGACTTGAGCAGGATGCTCAGCGAACTTTCGCTGATTGAAGGAGTTCCTGAACGGTTCATGTCCGCAACGTCAAAGCAGACAAGCCCGGCCGAGCTTGCGATGAAAATCTTGCTGCCTGCGGAAAAGATGTTCCAGAACTCAGTTTTGTTTGAAACAACGCTCTCGCCGCTTATGGCGACAGTCGTCCAGTTTCCGTCGCTTTCGGAATACAGAAGGGTGTCGAGCGTTATGCCGACAAGCAGCCCAATGTCTGAAGGAGAATCGCCGTCTTCATTCGGAACGCTTCCTGCGGCATACGTGCTGGCAAGGATCGTGCTGCCTGCATACGCCTTGGAGTAGGATGCAATGTTTTCTCCGCTGTAGTTGAAGCATCCGTATATCGTTCCCTTGTCGCCGTAGGCTATGGTGTTGATGCCGCTTTCGTCGGACAGGCTGAATACGCCGTTGAACGAGTCCACGGGAACTGAATCCTTTGACTCGATTTTCTGCATCTCGTTGGACTTTGTAAGATACGACAAGTCGGTTCCAGCCGCCGCAACGACTTCGTCCATTACCAGCGCCTGCTTGCCTGAACAGCCGTTCAGCAGGTCGGTTTCGCTAAATGCCGATGAAAGCTTCATTTTCCGTGGCTCCTATTTTGACAGGGTTACGTTGGCCTTTTTCGCGCTGTACGTTCCGCATTTTTCAGACAGCTGCTTGGCAGTCGATATGGACGATCCCTTTGTCGAAGATATGTCAGACATCAGCTGCGTGACGTATTCAAGGTCTGCAGTTGAAGAGTTCTGCATCGGATAGTTTGTCTTGCGCCCGATTTTCCATATCGGCTCCAAGGCGTTGTCTACAGCCGATTTAAGGGAAGACAGATGCGAGCTCCAAAAGTCGCTTATGAACTCGTAGGTGTTGCCTGACTCCTGATAGTACTCCCATTCAATTCTGGTTGAAGACGACGAACCGTCGGAACTGCTTTCCGTGATCACTCTCATATACGAATGCTTTCTATATGCCCTGCGGCATTTGCTTATCGCATTCCTTACTGTGTTCTGGACGTTTCCCCTGTATTTCAAAAGATACTCGCCTCTGGTGCACATCGGGAGCATATCGTACCAGCATCCTCTGGTGAACCAGAACTCAGGCATGTCAATGAACTCTTCCGTTGTCGCGTTATATTTCTGAAACGATTGGCTTGCGGTGGCATATGCGCTTATGAGATTAAAGTTCAGGTCTTCGGTGCGCATCGCCTTGTCGTCGTTGTTTATGAAAAGCGTTTTCAGCGAGAACAGAATGTTGTCGCCAGTTTTCTGAAAGGCTTTGAGAATTGACTTGGCATAGGTGCTTCCTTCATTGGCGACGGTTCTGTATTTCACGCTCTTTTTGCCTGAACCCGAATCCGAATCCGAGTCCGAGCTTGGTATCGGAACTTTCCACGACTCAGGCTTGAACGGCGAATTGCCGCCAAGTCCGTCTTCATCGTTGTAGAACCTGTTAAAGACTATCGTGCTGTACCAGCTCAGAATCTGGTAAAAGTTCTCAAGGCTGTAGTCTTCAATCTGCACCATTGCTAGGCAAACCTCCTGAAAGTCTCTAGAAATCTATGTCTTCCTTTGCTGGGGGAGTCTTTTTCTCGTCGTCCGATCCAGACAGCTTTCCCTTGAGCGTGTCCAGCACCTTGCCCGACATCGGTAGCCTGCTGTCCATGTATCTTTCTCCGAGTTCGGCGGCAAAGATGACTCCAAGCAGCTCGACGAAATAGCCAGTTATTTCCTTGCCTGCCGCAACCTGAAACAGGACGACAATCCAGAGAAAGATGAACGATATGCCCACCTTTGAAAGGTTGCCGTCTGGCTTGACGATAAGCGTGTAGAACCTTGTCCTGTTCTTGTTCCTGACTATGGATGCCGTAAAGACGAGCAGGAACAGCAGGAACGTTATTGTCATAATGCTGATGTACAGCAGCTCCGGCGTTATGCTTAGACTGAACACGGTTTTTCTCCCTACATACAGGCAAGGGCTTCTTTCAGCCCTTCAAGGCGGGCCATCCATTTCGGAAGGTTCTTCCTTTGATCCGCATATGCGGAAACGAGAGCCTGATAGTATCTTTCCCTTGAATCGAAATATGCCCCGATAAAGGTTTCGGTTTCCACGTCAAGCATTGCCTTTCTCGTCTGGGGGCCGTATATGCCGTCAGCCACGACGGCGTCGAAACCGAGCGCTATAAGCGCCTTCTGGACTATCTTTGCGCCGACCTTGTGGCCGTGGTTCAGAGCGGCGTCGAACACGAGGAGGGCTTTCTGGTCGCAGTCCAGTTCGTCCAGCTTCCAGCAGTCCCAGTAGACTCTTTTGTATGCGGCAATGGCATCGTCAAAGGTGAGTTTTTTGATGTCCTTTTCAGTTATCCTGCCGTCTCCGTTCTTGTCGAAGGTGTCCAGATCGCCTGCATCCTTGGCAAGCTGCACGGTGACGCCGTATTTGGCCGCGGCATTTCCGGAGCCGCTGAAGCCTTCTTCTGGATCAATTCCTTCAAACTGGAGCGCGATGCCAGCGCATTTGGCAAAGTCAGCCATTTGAACAAGTGCAGTCAACGAAATATTTACGTGCCTATGCGCCGTCCCCGTAAATATCCTAGCTCCAGCAAACAAATGAAGGACATATATTCCGACTTTGACCTTGATTTCAACCTGAACAGAAAGACGCACGACGTCAACAGGAAAGTCAATATGGAATCAGTCAAGCAGTCGATGTGGTGCCTGCTGCAGACCAACTTTTACGAAAGGAAATGGCACCCCGAAATAGGATCGTACTTTCCAAAGATGCTTTTCAGCCTTGCGCATCCAGAGATACTTGCCCTGATAGAGAATCAGGTGCTTGAGCTCCTGAGAAAGTACGAGCCGAGAATATCCGTGCAATCCGTGCGGGTGTTCCACGAAAGCCAAAGGGATGCAGACTTGGGAAAGGTGACCGTGGAAATAAAGTTCGAAACGCTGGAGCTTGGCACGGAAACGGCAACATTCCATCTTGAGAGGGTTCGCTAGGAAATGGATACGGCAAAGATTTCGTTTGAAGACATACGGGAAGGCATAACGGAGTACCTTCAGGGACAGGACACGTTCAAGGACTACAACTTTTCCGCTCCGGGCATTTCCGTGCTGGTGGACGCTCTGGCATACACCACGCACTACCTTGTCAGGTACGCGAACTTCAGCATCAACGAATGCTTTCTCGACTCTGCCCAGCTGCGCCACAACGTGGCTTCGCAGGCAAAGCAGATAGGCTACGTCCCCTACCAGTGGAAGACTGCCAAGGCAAAGCTCACGCTGCGCTATATGCCGTCCGATCCTTCCCTGTGGTCTACCGAGTCCCTTGCCAACGTCAAGGTGCCAGAAGGAACGATGTTTCAGGGCGAGAATGAAGAGGGAGAAAGCTTTATTTTCCGCACAACGGCGCAGACGGGCTTCTACAAGGACGATTCTGGCACTTGGTGTTCGGACATCGAGATAGTTGAAGGCACTTTCGTGCAGGACGTGTTCACTCAGGACGAAATGTACGTGTCGAGATACTACCTGCAGAACGATCAGGCAGACATCGACTACCTGACCGTGCGCCTGTACGAGTCGGAGTCCGATCTCAAGGGCGTCCAGTGGAAACGGGCGGAGAGCCTTGTAGATTTCGGCCCCGAAGAGCCTCTCTACTACATTCAGGAAGCCTACAACGACAAGGTGGAAATCTATTTCGGCGACGGAAAGATTTCAAAGATGCCCGATCCCTATGCCATAATCAAGATCGACTACCTTGCCACGTCTGGGCCGAGAGCGAACAACATAGGCGAGTTCAAGCTGTACAGTTCCATCGACAAGTATTCGCAGAACGACTTTCAGATAGTGTGCCAATCCGAGTCCTACGGCGGAGCGGACAGGGAGTCCATCGAGTCCATCAAGTTCAACGCTCCGATGTTCTATCAGGCGCAGGACAGGGCAGTGACCATACAGGACTATCAGGCTCTCCTGCTTGCCAAGTTCGGCGGGTGGCTCAAGTCGGTCATCGCTTGGGGAGGGGAGACTGCAGTGCCGCCAAGGTACGGCGAGGTGATGATCTGCGGCCTTGGACGCTATTCGGACATACTCTCCCCTGCGCAGAAAGGCGAGATAATGCAGTATCTTGAAGCCAAGAACCTGCCCGACATAGATGTCGTGATTGTCGATCCAGAACCCGTTGAAGTCGATCTCAAGATTGTCGTGGATTGGTGGAAGTTCAAAACGACATCAACGGAAACTGAACTCAAGAACGAGATCGAGCGCAGGGCTTGGGACTTTTTCGAGCAGTATCTGTCTGCATTCAACGTCAAGCTCAGGTATTCAAATCTGCTGATGAACCTGACCGAAGCTTCAGAAGCAATCGACAACCTGCTTGCTTCATTCACTCTCACGAAATACATCTATCCAGATTGGAAACACGCCGCCACGTATTCAGTCTCGTTTCTCAATCCGCTGACTCCGGGATCTGTCGTGATCGGGCCGTGGAAGGCGGCTGGCGCTGTAATGTCCTGCTGGGACGTGCCTGCGCTCGATGCATCGGGAAAGACGGAGCAGTACGGCACATTGTACATCTCCAGAACGTCGTCCAAGACCGTGGAGAAAAAGGCGATAGGCATTGTCGACTACGATTCGGGTGAAGTCGTAATGCATTCGTACAAGTTCGACGACGGCGTAGTCAACGCCATTCCTGTCGCCGCCGTCCCCAACGTGCTGAATCTTGCCACGTCAAGCACTGGCATATTCAGGCTGAAATCAGTCACCGTAGACATGGAAGAGAGGAGCTAGCGAATGAACATCCTTGCCGAAAGATCGTTTCCGTCGTTCTTCAAGGACTCGCATCCAAAGCTGCTAAAGTTTTTCAGCGATTGGCTTGATTGGACGGAACAGCCAGAAAACGTCCAGTATCTCCTGAACAACCTGTCCACGGAGCAGGACGTGGACGAATCCGTCCGTGCGTACAGAACGCATCTGAAAGCCAAGCTGCTTGCCGACTTCCCGGAAAAGACGGCAGTCAAGCTCCGCCTCCTCCTGAAAACCGTACTTTGGCTGTACAGGGCAAAATCTTCCCGCAAGGCATACGACTTTCTGTTCAGAGTCCTGTTCAACTCGCCTGCCAGAATATGGCATCCGAGAGACACGATGCTCAAGACGTCGGACGGACGCTGGGACGTCCCCCAGTACTGCGGCATTTCCCTGCCAAGCGACGATGCCGATCAAACTGTCGGTGCGGCAATCCGCTTTGCTGGCGAGCATCTTGGCTGGAAGGCTGAAGGGCAGTCCAGCGGCGCAATAGGATTCATCTCAGGCGCGGCTCCCTACACTGGCACAGGCGAATGCCTTTCGTCAAGCCTGAAGGAGCTTGGATGGGTCAAGCTGTATGAGCCTTTTGGCGAAGGACGCAGGCTGCTGTTCGACACGGCCGACGAGTTCAGCCCAAGAGACGCCAACGGGATTACAAACGACGGCATTGTCGGCACCGTCCAGTGCGATCCGCTTGTCAAGACGTACAGGGTCAGCCTGAACAAGGCGTCCGCAAACGCCAATCTTGAAGCTGAGTTCTGCGTCAACGGCGTCCAGAGAAAGATCGTCTTTCCGAAAGGAAAGACGGAAGCTTTCATCGGAGCAGGCAGATTTTCAGACGTGCCTGTCGACATCTATTCTGCAATCGGCAAAACTGAAGAGCGCCTTGAGAGCGAACCAAAGCGCAGGTTTCTTGCCGTGCGGAGCAGCATTCTCAACGCTGTCGGGCTGCTTGAGCGCCAGCCCGGAGGGGATTGGAAGCCATACGTGCCTGAGCAGTCCAATCTGATTGCAATCATCCGAGACGCCGACGAAGACATTGTCGTTCCTCTTGTCAAGAACAGCACTGCGCTGTGCTTTAATCCGAAATCAAACAACATTCAATGGTTCGACAGTTCGTGTGTCGTTGCAGCCAAGCGCATTGTTACTGTTGAAACCACGCTGGTGTCGAGAAGCAAAACAAACCGATACGCCACCGAAACGGACTATACGTGCCAGAAAACTGTAGATTGGCTCAATCCGTCTGCAGACGATGCCATTGTCAGGCAAACGACAACGACTGGGTACACCATTGAAAACGGCGAAACTACAAAGAAAGACCCAATTGTAGTCGAACTGCCAAATCAGAACGCGGCCACCCCGTGGAAAGCCAGAATGGTGATTAGAGGCTCCAACGGGACGTCAGACACGGCATCTGCATTCGGATTCTACGGCGAGCTGCTGCATCTGGACGACAGGGACGGCGTTTCCTATGTGCCGTTCACTGACATTCCTGCGAAAATTGTCGATGAAGAGCCTGTCAGCTATGCATCGTCAACGGGAATGGTGCAGAAAAAGGTCAGAACGACAACGGTATACGAACTGACTGCCGAAATCAACGGCATTGCAATGAAAGCCGAGCTTGCCGCAGGCAAGCCAGTCTGCTATTTCGGCTATCCCCTGCTTCAAATGCCCAAGGAAGCGAATGTCGTTCTCAACCTTCATGAACACCAGACTGAAATGGTTCAGGGGCGTTTGGTGTATGCATACGATCTGGACATCGGGCAGTCCGGCGTCAAGGCGGTCGTGGACTACGACTTTGAGCTTGAGCAGTGCGTAGCGCGGCTGATGTCGTTCAGCAGGGAGACTCTGAAATGGTCTCCCCTGCAGGCTCCCGCCGATTGGACGCTTGCGTTCTCGTTCAACGGAGAAAGCTTTAGGATTGCCTTTCCTGAAGGAAAGACTTTTGTCCCGCTTTCGGGAAGGACGCTGAACCCGCCAGTAGTGACGGCTTGGATCAAGGCCGCTGAAGGCATTGCAGTCGATTCCGCATCAAAGCATTATGCTCCCGGAGAGCTTATGCAGGTGTCCGACGTGAACAGCCCTGCGGTTTCCGAAAGCGAACCGACAGTGCTGTGGCACGCAGAGGGGCCGGGACACTACACGGAAACCAGAGGCTTCCTGTCGGACATCAACGCAGTGCAGGACAACCACTACTGGCAGAACTACAGCTACGTTGTCCAGAGCTATGTCGGCATCAGGGAATGGCGCAGGATCGTGCGCAGGATACTGCATCCTGCAGGACTGATATTCTTTGGCGAAGTGCTGCTTGAAGGAGCCTTGGAGCCCGGCTCAGGCATAATGAAAATGCCTGATTGGCAGTTCCTGAGACGTCTCGACATATTCTTTAAGCGGATGGCTTCGCTGGCAAGGCAGGCAGTTCTCCAGAGCCAGATGAAGCTGGCTTCCTGCCGTCTGGCGCAGACGCACTCCATTACGTCCGACACGTGGCTTCACTGGATCAACGCCAAGGAAGAAGCGGATACCAGAACGTACATCGTGCGCAGGATGCTTGAGCGCAACGTGCTTGATGCGGACGAAGCCGCCGAGGCTCTGCTTGTCCTGCAGGAAGAAGCCGAAAGGAACCCCGACTTTCCCGATCCAGCCCTGCTTGTGCAGAGATGCTATGGCAGAAAGCTCACCAGCGCAGAAAGGACGATGCTGCAGGGATGCGCAGAAGGCTACGCGAACTGCGGCCTTGCAAGGCAGGCGGAGCTGCTTGGCAGAGTCCTGACCCAGAAATGGCTCTCCGGCGACGAGAAGACTGAAATATCGTACCTGTTCCAGAACATCGAGCGGGATGCCGTGCATTTCCTTGGCGAAGGAGCCGCAGACTCTTTCATCGGCATAGACCTGCTGCTTGACGAATGCTTTGGACGGACGTTCAGCGACGACGAAAAAGCCGCCCTGCAGGCTCTTGTCAACAGGATAGACTCTGAAGCCGCCATACCGTGGCGTGAAGATCTCAGGGATTGGTTTGACATCCGTCCAGCGGACATGGATCAGCTGCTGAACTACAATTCAGTGCTGATGTTCAGGAACGACGGCACCCTGATAGACCCCGAAATCGTCGACTGGGTTGATTTCAGTTTCAAGGACGACATCGATCTCCCGTTTGTGTTCAAGGGCGAAACTGTTGCGCCGCATACAAAGTCCATTCTTGGCACCACGCTCCATCCAGACCATCCGATGATTCACGGACGGCTCATAGGAAACGAGCTGAAAGTGACGGACGATCAGGAGTTCATTCCGAACAGGCATCTGCTCTTTGCGGGAGCGACCAAGCCTTCAAACGGAATGATAGTCAAGTACCTGAACGTCCGCAATGAAGTCCTGCAGTACACGGACATCGCCCGCATCGACTCGTACATCACGGACGAAGAAGGAAACGTCGTTCCGTCAATCGTGTCGGATCTGACTGTCGACGACTTGGCGAGAAAGCTGAGCTTCCAGCTGCACGAAGCATCCGAGACGGGCATTGTCGAATGGCGCGAGCTCCTGCTGAAAGACTTTATCGCCGTGCCGACAGACACTGCACTGCCGTTCAACATAAACTCGCTTGTCAAGGTGCCTGACGCTTGGGTAACTGCAGTCCCAGAAGAGTTCAAGTACGTAATGGACAGAAAGGCTTGGGACGACGAAAAGGGCGTTGTCGTTTCCTACTCTCCTTTCGACTTTTCCTACAGGCTGTGGCTTGAGCGGGACAACCTTGGCATCGTCTGCAAGTTCACCATATTCAACTCCGAAAGGACGATGACCGCCGAGCAGCTTGCCGACATGGACTATCTCAGGGAGCAGTGTCCCCTGCAGAATGCAAACGTCCAGATCGACAGCGCCAGTTCGGTCAAGGAGCTGATAGCTGAAGTTCCTTCTGGCTTCTGCGGCCCAGTCCAGCAGGTATACGCAGTCCACAACGAATGGCGGATGTCGTTCAAGGACGTGAACAGGCAGTCGAGCTGGTTCACGTTCAAGCTGCCTGAAGTCGTTTCTGGCGACAGGGTGCTGTGCTTCGTCAACGGACTGCTGTCCTTCGACATGAATCTGGATGAAGCCAACGGACTGATTTCTGTCGATACTGTCAAGGACAACAGAAAGGTAACCTACCGCACGAACGAATGGCTGCTTGGAGAGTTGAGCCTTGAAGAATGGGTGTTTGGCAGCGACGGAAAGACCCATCTGACGAACCCGGACGGCAGCTGGAAAACCAGATTGGTAATGGTCTCCATCAGCGAGTCTGAAAGCATTCCTTTCGGTGAAGCCACCCTGCAGGACAGCTTCCTTGTCGGCTCCGAAATGGTGCCGATGAACTTTGGCGAGATGACTGTCGGGACGCTGGTTGAAGACATCCTAGCCTGCGTCGTTTCGTCCAGCCTGTCGTATTCCGAAATCTACGTCCTGTCGCCCATCGAAGCATCCAGAAAGCTCAAGTACCCGTGGTACGGATGGAAGATTGAAGCGGATCGGAACAGCGACGGCAATGCGGACGTAGATTCTGAAGGAAATCCGCTCTACGCTTGGCCGTTCACCTACGACAATGCAAGGCTGTTCCCGTTTGCCGCCCACGGCATAGACGTGACCTGCAGGTCGACAGCCGAGGTTGTCCCAGATTCGTCCCATACGATCCATTCTGTCGAAAAGCAGATTTCCTGCGGAGAAGGAATAGAGTCCTTTGCCGTTGAGGTGCCTACCGTTTTCGGCATATCGGTGTACGTTGACGGCGTAAAGCTCCCTGACGGCGAAGGGATTGAAGCGTCTTTCGAACGCAGGGTCACAAGGGACGGCGAACTGTGGAAGCAGGCTCCGATGCTGTACGAGCAGGACATTCCAAGAGACGGATTCCTGCAGTACTTTGTCGTGCTTGACTGCGACCAGTATGCGGACGGCAGGAAGCATACCGTGCGCATCGAATGGCTGACTCCAAAGGAAGACAGGTTCATAAAGACTGCGCAGGTGCAGTGGAGAAAGGTTCGGGAGCTTCAGGCAGACTTTACGCACCATTTCACGGCGCATTCCGTTCACGTTGTACAAAAGCAGTCCGAGACCGTTGACAGGATTCTCGCCACGTGGTGGAACCATCAGGAGCCGACAGGGACGGCGGCGGAAACGACTTGGTGGGGAGCCGCGCCGAACTGCGTCCATCTGGACTTTGCCAAGAACGCCAACTGGACAGCCTCGTCGAATGCCAGTTCAACCCTGCTGTTCGGCGAAGACGGCATTCTTGTCTCGCCAAGCGGATTCAACTGGAGCGAATGCACTGGCGGAGGCGGAAAGGATCTTGGCGTTCCCCTGAAATGGTGGTCGGTGCCGATTCAGGCAGACCTGCCGATGGAAAGCGGAACCGTTGCATCAGGCAGGCTTGCTTCAAGCGCGGACGTTTTCAAAAAGTCCAACGCGCTGGTGTTTGTCGAAGGGAGCAAGATTCTCGACACGGACGTGGGCAAAAGCGGAAACGCCTATTCAATAGGCGCGGCATACAACGGCAAGACTGCAGACGTGTTTTCGCTTGGCTCCGACTGGATGATGACAGGCACGGGGCAGGTCAACGGCAGGAACGCCGTTCTGGCTGGCTATTTCAACGTCAAGAAAACGTCCAGCGGATGGGTTGAATCGACTTTGTCCAAGGACGCCAGCAATGCCGCGGCTTCGTTCAGCGCCGCCTCCAAGAGCTTTGACGGCGTTCCTACCGAGTTCGACCTGCTGCAGTATGTCGGCATCTCTATGGGCAGGGACGCTGGAGCCATATGGCCAAAGGACGGTTCAGGCTTTGAGTACATCAAAGGCACCACGGAAATCGTCTGGAAAAACGGCGACAAGAGGCGTTTCGTTGACCTGACCTTTATGCAGGCGGTCAACGTGATGCGCTATGAAGACAGGCTTGACGAAACGCTGCGCCTGTATGAAGTCGTGAACTACCGTCCTTTCGGCACCGTGGACAGGATTGCGGACATCGATCCCCGCTACCTGATGGTGTTCATCGACGGAAAATATGCGCCTTACGGCACGGGCAGATGGACGTATCTCAAGGGATCGCTGTTCATTTCGGAAACGCCTGAGCAGTCCGTTGAAGTCTACATCGGAAGCCAGCTTTCGTATCTGATGCCAGATTCCGCATACGCCGCTCCGTCTGGCATCGGCGACCTTGCATTCAACAATCTGCGCATCAATCCAGTGCCTAGGCACCATCTGACCGTCATCGACAGAAAGGAATACAGGCTGCCCCTGTTCCTGAGACGGGACTTTGAAGTCGTATGGAGAAAGACGTTCAGGGCAGGTCTCAGCGGCTGGTTCAGAAAGAACCAGATCGTGCGCATCCAGCCCGTCCAGAAGCAGTCCGAGACTTTCGACGACATCCTGTACTGGAGGCAGATGTCCCCCAACGCTTGGCTCGACGTGGACGATCCGATGAAGCTGTCGAACAAAAGCTCCCTGCTTGTGTTCGACGCTCAGGGACATCTTGTCGATCCGATACGCCTTGATTGGCACAAGAAAGTTCTGGCTCCTTCTCCTTCAGGCGACCCCGTTGAAATAATGACCCCGGCGTCCCACCTGTACACGGGACAGATATACTTCCCAGCTTGGGAATACGACCAGACGGAAGACAAGTCGCTCCACACGGCCCTGTACACGCTGGACGACGGACGCACGGAAGGCAGGTACCGCGATCTTGTCGAATCCAACTGGAACGTCGTCTACATCAACGGGCAGGCATACGACTACGACCAGTGGTTCAGAAAGCAGTTTGCCGACCTGCATCTTGAAGAGACCGTCTGGGTGAACGAATACCCGACACAGAAGCCCGGAGAGAACCTGCTTCTGACAGACAGGCCGCTGGACATGGTGCAGGATCAGGGCACCCTGCAGGGCGCAATGAACGCTTTCCAGATTGAAGCCCTAAGACAGGGAGTGCGTTCCGTCGTTCTTGGCAGCAGGAATATGGACTTGGCTGTCGAGGTTCCGTCCGTGTTCGGCGCACAGGTCACGGTGAACGGAACGGCCAAGGTTCTGGAGCCGATGGTCTTCGTGGACGGCGTCAAGCTGCCCGAAGGCTCCATCGTCAAGAGAATAACGCTCGACGGAGCCAGCTACAGGCAGGGAACGAACCTGCAGCCAAGCGTTCTTCCAGCTTCTGGAGACGTCAGGCAGTACTTTGTCCTTGACGGCGCAAAGTACGGCGACTCGACCGAGCATACGGTTGCCGTCTACTATCCTGCGGCCGAGTATGGAAGCTCCATAAGGGACGGAAATCTCTGCCAGAGGCTCTACGAAAACTCCGTGGACGTCCTTTGGGAGATGATATGGAACGCTTCCTGCATCGAGACCTACGACGTTCCAGAGCTTCAGGCAAGCCTTGCCGAGCTTCTTTCGTCAAGCGGCTTTTCCGATGCAGTCAAGAGATGGCTTGCTCTTGGCAATGGAAGCACGTTCAGGGCGCACCTTGGACTGAATGCCAGCTCGACTCCAGCCCAGATTGCAAAGGCGGTGGCCAATGCCAAGCCGACAGCGCTGCCTGAGTTCCTGAGAAGCCTGAAGACCGTCCTGATGCACGACGAACTGATAGACCTGTACAAGGTCTTCGCAAAGAAGACAATGTTCAAGGGCTCTCTTGTCGAGCAGTTCAGGGAGTACGTCCAGAACAGGTTCCTGCTGTTTGCCGATGGCGTCCAGATTCCAGCGACAGTCGATTCGACAGGCAGAATCGCCGTTGAAATCGGCGGAAAGCACGCAATGGCTGAAGATTTCAGTCCAGCTTCGTTTGAGCTGTACTGCATCGATCAGTCGAATCCCGTATTGAAATCGTCAAGGAACTACACTTCAGAGCAGTATCAGTCGCTGCAGTTCCAGAATCTCAGAATATTCCCGTATGTGGAAACTGTCACCCAGACAAGGAACAGAAAGACATACGATTGGAAAATCCAGTATTTCATCCGCAATACAAGGTTCAAGACGTCTGCCGACATCTATATGAACCAGATTGGCTTTGAAAGGACTTCTGGCGTGGCTGGCATCCGCAGGGTGAACTGCGTGTCCGAAACCATAGATGAGGTTCTGGCAAGGCAGCAGATGCATCCTTCTGCGTGGGCTGGACTTGATTTCGACATCATAGCCAAGGCTAGCCGCAACTCAGTCATCGTGTTCACCGAAGGCGGAGAGATGGTCGATCCCCTCGACATCGACTTTTTCTCTGGCGAGTTCAATCCAAAGTCTTCTGGAACTGTAATAGAAGTCTACACTCCGCAAATGGGTCTGCAGACGGCAAGGATCTACTGGCCGATATACGCCGTGGATCAGGAAGCCCATTCTGCTCCTTTCGATGAAGATGCCGAACTGCTGGCAAGCAGGTACGCAGAGCTGCACGAATCAAGCTTTGATGTCGTGTACGTTGGCTCGCAGACAGCGGACATCGACCGCTATTTCAGAAAGGAAGCTGGACATCTGCATCTGGAAGAAACGATACACGCTCTTGCTCGTCCAGACGAAACGTTCCCGCTGGGAATATACGCCAAGCTGCTTGAAGCGGCAAGCTGGGATCCGATCCGCAACGTCAAGATCGATGCCGAGCGCCTGCTGCTCACCGACATCCCCTGCGACTCCGTTGTGGAAACTGGCGGTTCGGCAACTGCCGTTGCCATAGATGCCGAAAGACCGATAGTCAGGGAAGTGCAGGTCACCCAGCAGGGAACGCCGTTCAGAACTTTCGTTCCGACTCTGGAAGGGATGCTCGTTTTCGTTGACGGCGTCAAGCAGAAGGAAGACAGGGTATGGAAGCAGGCTTGGGTCGGCGGCAGGGTGGCATACGACTCGACCTCGCTCAGCCTGTCTGGCGTTCCTGCAGCCGCCACGGCATATTCCATCGAGATAAAAGACGATTCCCTGAAGGACGGAAAGGAGCATACCACCGTAGTCTACTATCCAGCCAGCTCTTGGGCGGCAAGGATTGCCACAGGCTCTCCCGCGGCGGCTATTGCCAGTCATATGGACAGCAGGTGGCGGGAGTACGGATTCGATACGTTCTCAGACTGGGCGCAGTCAAGATTCATTCTTTTCTGCGGCGGACGCCTGCAGGCCGTATCCGGCTACGCAGACGGCACCGTTCTTGTCAACGGAGAGCCAGCGTCTTCCTACCAGTGTTCCGATTTTGAACTGTACGTTGTCGATCTGTCCAATCCCGACTGCCGAGTTTCGGATTCGACAGCTTCCGAGTTCCAGCAGGCGTTCACTTTCGACAACGCCCAAAAGAACTGGTTCATGGAACACCACGGCCGCCTGTCGTGGATAAAGGAACTGCAGCTCAAGTCTCAGATGCTGTATTCCGACATCCAGCTCCATACCGTGGAAACGGCATTCATGCCCGTCCCGGACGCAGTGAACGACGGAATGGTCATCGAGTCGTGGACGTACACCGTCAACAACAGGGACACCTTGGACTGCGTGTTCGTAAGAGGCTCAATCCCCGTCCGTGCATTCATCAATCCGTCCCTGTACGTAATCCGCACTACGAAGATAGACATTGCAGGTCTCGACGACTACGAATGGAAGACGCCGGCCCCAGACGAAAGCGTGGACGACGTTGACTGGGTTGCCTTGGACGCCGTGCATCTTGAAGAAGACGGAACGTCCACAGTGCTTGGACTTGCCGCTATGGAAAATCTCGTTGGCGGCAAGATTGTCTACGAATCCCTGTATTCGCCAGAAACTTGGGACATCCAGATATACGCCACAAGCAGGGAAAACCCCGAAGCCTTCTGGCCGTGCGAAAAGGTTGACCCGTCAAGCTGGCGGTACTACTCAGGCTGGAACAAAAGGCTTGTATTCTTTGACATTCAGGCAGGCAAGGACATCTATGTCGTGGAAACGCTCGACAGGTCGATGGAAGGCAGCATAGCCAATACCGACTGGGTGTTCTGGCTTGAAAAGGAGTTCAACAAGAAGTCCACGCTCGTTCTGGACAACGAAGGACTGCTTGTCCATCCAGAAGGACTTGAATGGTGCGACGGCGGGTATGCGTTCCCGCACGCAGGAACTTGGGCGGCTCAGCCTCAGGAAGCCAAGTTCCCTGCAGTGCTGAACGAGCTGCTGCCTGACAACATCAAGAGAGCGCAGGTAATGGAGCTGTGCCTGAACGACAGGGTGGGCTATTCGGACAGCATAGCTCCCGTGGCGGATGCCAATCTCGATTCCATAGTCGCCGTTACGGCAAGGACGATGTTCAAGAAGCCTTGGAGCGCCATAGCCAACAGGGACTACATCTTCTGGGAAGAAGGCGAGTTCAGGAACTGGAACGGCTGGCTGCTTGAAGACGACGTGTTCATAGAGGACTGCTGCTTCGTGTTCGTCAACGGGTTCAAGATACCGGACGGCATTTGGCTGTGGCATTCCGACAGGCTGATGCTTGAAATACCGCTGTATGAAGAGCATCTAATTCCAAGATTCCAGTTCGCCAAGCCAGATGCAAGGCTGGACGAATGGATATGGCTCACCAATTTCAGGCTTGGTCTCATAGAAGATGAAGAGATGCCAGTGCGGGAGTACGCCGAATCAAACGGATGCCAGCTTTTCATCGACACCGACTGGGCAACTTGGAAGGACAAGGACGGCTTCCCCGTGATGGGCCCGCCGAGCGAAATCCCCGAGGGAGCGGAAGTTCTCATTCTGCATCCAGATCCAAGAGAAGGCGTCATATGGCCAGTGGACAGAATACGCCACAGGTTCTACACGGAAGAAGTCAAGGCAAATCGCGGCGTCTTAAATGTGCCTGAATATCTTGGACACGATCTTGCCCTGTACGTGCAGGCATTCGTGAACTGCAGGCGGGTGCAGTGCTCGTTTGCTGGAGACGGCACCAGGATCATCGTTCCGGGCTGGCAGGATGCTTCAGTCATTGAAGTCTACGCATTCGAACTGCACGACGGAGCTTGGATTGACAGGTTCAATGCCGAACCGCCAGTGCTGAACCTGAGAAGCATCAGAGACATGAAGGTATGCTAGAAGAAAGGCCTAAGTTTCTGGAAACTGTTCCGCTTGACGGCTGGAGCCTCTTTGACGGAGAAAAGATGGCTCCAGCCAAGGCGCTGCACAGGACGGTGCCGTATGCCGTATGGGAAGTGAAAACGGAAGCACACGTGCTTGAGTGCGCGGACTTTCATTTCCTGTTCTACGAAGACGGCTGCAGGGTGCTTGCCTGCGAGCTCCAGAAAGGAGACAGGATACTGGTTGACGGCGGCGCTGAAGAAGTCGTGTCGGTCAGGAATACTGGCAGAACGGAAGAGATGTGGGATGCCGAGATGGACACGCAGGAACACAGATGGTCTGCAAACGGCGTTGTCAGCCACAACACCACCACATGCACGGCGTTCCTGCTCCACTACGCCCTGTTCAACCAAGACAAGAAAATAGCCGTTCTGGCGAACAAGGGAGCGCAGGCAAGGGAGATAATGCAGCGCATAGAGCTTGCCTACCTGCACCTGCCGAAATGGCTCCAGTGCGGCGTCAAGACGTGGAACAAGGGATCAATGGAGCTTGCCAACGGCAGCTCAATCATTTCGGCAACCACGTCGTCCGATTCAGTCCGGGGTCAGAGCTATTCCTGCGTAGCAGGCGATACGACTGTTGTCGTGGCAGATGAAGAAGACAATATCTGGTGCAAGTCTATAGAATGGCTTCATTCGTCTAAATACACGTCACATAAAGACTGTTTTATGGACTATTCAGATAAGATGTATTTTTGCGTATACAAAATTGTCAACAAGATTAACCAGAAAGAATATATCGGATTTCATTCTACAAACGACTTGAATGACGGCTATATGGGAAGCGGAAAACTTATTCTAAGAGCATTGGAAAAATACGGTCCAAGTGCATTTGAAAAAACCATTCTCAAGGTTTTTGACAATCAGAAGGAAGCGGAAGCTTATGAGCGCTATCTAGTAGATGAAGAATATGTTAATAGACCAGACACATATAATCTGTCTATCGGTGGCAACGTCTGCATATTAACTGGAAAGAATAATGGATTTTATGGAAAGAAGCACACCCCAGAAACTAGAGCAAAAATAACTGAACGCGAAACAGCATATTGGCGCAAGTATGGAAAGCCGAACAATCCAGACGATGACGTCATTGTTGACGGTACTAGATACAATTCATTCAATGATGCGCGTCTAAAACTTGGTCTCAGCGTACACAAGTTAAGACAGCTTTTAAGAAACGAAGGCAATGGATATGTTGATGCTAGACGGCAAAGACATTTCACAGAACAGATGATTGAAGCCGACCGTGCGCGTGAACTTGGAAAATTGCGCCACGCCATTAAGCATAGGTACATTACGTTTTCAGATGAACGAAACAGGCAGATTTCAGAATCCAAACGTGGCGAAAAGCATTCTTGGCAAGACAAGATTAATAAAAATCCAGACAAGATACGAAAGACTGCCGAAAAGCATCGTGGAATGAAGCGGAGTGAAGAAGCTCGCAGACATATGTCGGAAGCACAAAAACGGCGGTTTGCAAAGGAACGCAGCGAGAAGACAGAAAATGCTGAGAGTATTAACTCCTAATGGATTTCAAGCATTTGACGGAACAAGAGTTCAAAAATCAGATTCAGTCATTCTTCTGTCTCTTTCAGATGGTTCCGAACTGAAATGCACTGCAGACCATCAATTAAGGAATGCAGACGGCAATTTCATTGAAGCAGGCAGTCTTAAAGCTGGAGACGGGCTATACTCGAAACCAAGCACCATATTTGTCAATTCAATTTCTAAACTAGGCAATGCAGACGTATATGACCTTCTGAACGTGGCAAACGGAAACGCCTACTGGACAAACAATCTAGTCAGCCATAACTGCGTCCTCATCGACGAGTGCTTGGCGGGAAAGGAAACGGTGGACGTCCGCAGAAAGTCCGACGGAAAGACTTTCCGATTGACAATGGAAGAGTTCTGGAATATGCTGGACGAATGAAAGCCGTTCTCTGCCAAGGCATATCTCCGTACATAGCCCCGGTGCCGACGTTTGCCGTTCCAAGGCAGACGCCGCTCTGTCCCGTGCCGCCGATGGTGAACGGAAACCTTCCTCTTGACGGCGGAGCCCTGAAAGTGTCCGAATCGGAACTGCCTGAGTTTGCGGACTGCCCTTGGCTCAAGCGCCTTGTCGGAAGCAGGGAGTTCCTGTACGGCAGAAAGCTCTATGCCCTTTGGCTTGTCGGCGTCCAGCAGGAAGAAATCGAGCGGCATCCAGCAGTGCTGGAGAGAATCGAAAGGTGCCGAAGGAACAGAAAGAGAATGAAGACGGGACTGCTTTCCGCTCCAGATCCAAGACTGTTCAGGGACTTGAAAAATCCAGACAGGTGCATAGCCGTTCCTGCAATGTGTTCGCCCAGCCGTTCGCTGATTCCTGCAGGCTGGCTCGACGGAAGCTCGATTGCCACGCAGCAGATGTACATCGTTCCCGATGCCGAGATGTACCATTTCGGAATAATGTCTTCCACGATGCATTCCGAATGGATCAAGGCAGTCTGCGGCAGGCTGCAGACTACAGTCCGCTACTCGATGGCCATAGGGTACAACGCATTTCCTTGGCCGAAAGCCAGCAGGGAGCAGAAAGAAGAGACTGCGGCTCTTGCTGAAGACATTCTGAGGGCAAGGGACAGACATCCAGAAATGCATCTTGCCGCGATGTACAGTCCAAAGACTGCTCCAAAGGAACTGACAACGGCGCAGAAGCGTCTGGACAGGACGGTGGATGCCCTGTACGGTCTGAAAGAGCCGTCCAGCTTGGACAGGATCAGGGCGCTGTTTCAGGCATACGAAAAGGCGGCTCAGGGCCGCCAATTTTCGATAGACAGTTTCTAGAAAGCCTACAGGATATGGACTTTTGCCAGCTTGATGCCTTCAGTGCCTGAAGACTGCAGGGCAACGGCATATGCCATTTCCTCTTCGCCCTTTTTCAGCGCCCTGAGAATGCCCGCTTCAGCAGACAGTCCAAGCAGGGTTCCAACGCTGAACGCTCCCCTGACTTTCGCCTTGACCCTGCCCTTGGAGCAGCAGGGATAGGACACGCCTTCCTTTACGCCGATGCACATTCCAGCGCTTTCTGCGACAACGGCAAGCGCCCTGAAACCGCCTTCAACAGCCTTGACGTAGGTTTCTTCTTCAGAGCGCACGTCAACGGTCACCACGTCTCCAGCAGTCAGAAGCTGCTTGGACGGATACCATTCGGAATAGGACGGAGACTGCACCTGCAGGGAGCTGGCTTTCAGGCATCCGTCCAGTTCAAGGAATCCGCTGGACGCTTTCAGCTTTCTCGCTCCCCTGTCGGATTGGAACAGGATTTCGGCTCCTTCCTTAAGGGAGATGCCCTCGCAGCCGTCCAGCCTGCCGAAAACGTCCTCTGCTCCGCTGAACTGGTGCCCGAACAGGCTCACTGGCTTCTGGAGCCTTGAGGCTGTCTGCGCATTGCCTGTATAGCTCTCGCCGTCGAGCCAGCCGTTGGGAAAATCAACCTTTTTTGCGTATATGCCCTGACTGAATTCAGCCGTGCCTTCGTTCAGGTTCAGGCGCATAGCCAGCGCATTTCCGCGGAATGAAAGGATGCCGCTGGACATTCCGATGAAAGCGTCTCCGAGCTTGAGCGTTGACGGCATCTCGACCAGCCTGCCAGAAACGGTGACGCTGCCGAGATGCAGTCCCTTTGGATCGATGCGGACGTATGCAGTCGTTCCGTCCGATCCCCTGAATGCTAGCCTGTCGGACACAAGGACGTCTCTTGCATTGATTCCTGCATCGGCTTCGATTCGGCAGAGAAACCTTGCCGCCGATCTGACGGCCAAGCCTTCCGCAGAGAGAATGCCTGTCAGGTTCAGATCCTCTATCGGCGTCTCTTCCTCTGGCTGTCCGCTGTCCGTCTGGATGCTTTCAAAGGGCTCCCATCCGAGCTTTCCGTTTTCGCCAGCCAGAACGCTCCTGTCCTTCGGGCCTTCAATGACAGGGGACAGCGCCGCGTACAGCCTGTTCAGCTTTGCCCTCCACGCGGTAAAAGTATCGTCTTTCGATATGTATTCTTCCATCTACATCTTTCCCATAAGCTTATGCTCGATCAGGTTGTATATGACATAGCCGAGAAAAGTGATTATGGCTATGAAATTGGGGGCGGCCTTGACAATGCGCTCGATCATCGTCTCGCTCTGCCCTGATGCGTCGGTGACGGTCTTGACCATAGCGTGCTCCCTCTTTGCCATTTCGTCCAAGTCTTTCGCTATGGCGTGAAGGGCGATTTCTTCAGCGTCGTGCCTGCTCAGCGATTCCTTGGCTGAAGTCTCAAGCCCGTATATGCTGCGCATCATGCTGTATCGGCCGTCTTCGCTGTTCCGCTCGTTTTTCTTGATTTCGTCGATGACGTCCCTGTACTTGTCGGACAGATCTTTCACCCTGTCGGCAACGTTCAGGACGGATTCCTGCACGGTGGATATGGCGTGCCTCAGCTGCGAGATATCGCCGAACTTGACGTCCATTCGCCCGACCGTAGACTCCATTGAAGAGACGATCTTGGACATTGCATCTATCTCGCGGTGAAATCCGTTCAGAGACGCTTTCATTCCAGCAAGCTCCGCCTGTATTGAAGGCACGGACTTCATCATTTCCATTATGTCTTTTGCGTCTAGTTCCATTGTTGGCCATCCTAGTCTTTCTTGAAGTATGGCTCTGCAAGGATTTCAAGCTTTCTTGCATACCGCTTCCATTCCTTCAATTCGTTGACGTAGGCTTCGGCAACCTGTTTTGGGGTGGAGCTTTTGCCGATGTGCCGCAGATAGCTTTTCGGCTTTGAAGGACGCGCAAACTCAGGCGTCTTCATCACTGGCACTTCCACGGTGACTGGCTTGTCTACGTAGACGATCTTCTCTTCAGTCTTTGCCGCGCAGGCAGACAAAAGCAGAGAGAGCGCTACTGCAGCGACTGCGCCTGTTCCTTTAGCCATTCGACAGCCTCCTCTGCAGTGTTGTCCCGCTTTTCGTCCATCTGGACATAGTCTTCCTTTTCGCTGTTCATCCTTTCGACTTCGGCATTAAGCTGGCTTACCTGCTTTTCAAATGAAATCGACTCGCTTTTGAACTTGTCTATCTGCCTGTTCTGCTCGTCCAGCGCCTTTTCCAGCGCATCGACATTCTTGATGGACACGTCGTACAGTTCGGTCAGCAGCTGGTTCTTGACAACAAGTTTCTTGTTGTCGCTGTAGAGACCATAGCTGACCGCCGACATCAGAATGGAAGCGATTCCGAATACTATGACTGCGATGGTCGAAGCCATTTTCATTGCCTTTGTCTGGATGCTTTCATATTTAAAAAGGGCTGAACATACGTTCAGCCCCTGAAACTGCCTAGAAAAATGAAGCTATGTCAACCTTTGGCACCACGTCCAAGCCGCAGGCAGTGAACACGTCCTCTATCGGCTTGTAGAATATCTTCTCGTAGTGCGTCTGAATGTCAACGTATTCCTTTAGTCCGAACTCCTCAGGTATGTCGTCGATAAAGCCGATGACCGTCCAATGGTACGGGTTCTCCTTCAGGTACGCATATTTCATCTTGTCGCCCGACTTGATTTTCTGGTACTTTTTCTGCAGACCAAGCCTGTCCACAAGATTGTTGTGGTAGATTGCCGCCTTGGCGTTGATGGGGCAGCCGCCGTTCCTGATCTTTCCCGACTCCCTGTCTGTCCACTGTCCTTCCCAAGGCAGGCTGGTTTCAGGATCAAGAAACTTTTCCAGATCGGACAGCCCTTTCTGGAACGAGATTTCGGAAATAGGCTTGGAGAAAAACAGCTCCCTGAACTCGCTGATGGTCTGTCTTGCCTTCTCTACGCCTTCGGACACAAGATCGTGCAGAACCCTGTTGAACCAAGGCTTGACGAACTCAGGACAGGAAGACGTGACCGAAAAGAGACCCATTATCTTTTCGTGGGGTTCGTGTCCGTTTGCCGTGTAGCGGAACCCTTCCATGTCGTCCAAGAGCAGGTAGTAGCGCTTCTTGGCAATCCAGATGCCGCAGTGTCCCGTTTTCTCGTTCGGCACGGCTATTGCTTCCCTGTCCATGTGCAGGGGAGCCGACTTGATGCCGTTGATTTCCTCTGCAACCCTGTCGAAAAGCGGAGACAGGCAGTCGCTTTCGATTTTCTGGCAGAACTTGTCGAGAAAGTTTGCCTTTTCCTGTCTGTCTGCATCGGGCTTGACCTTCAGGAACTTGCCAAGCGCATCGTCAAGGTCGAAATAGTTGGAGTTGTGGACGAGAATGCCGTTGGCAATAAAGTTGTGGCTGTCCGTCTCCAAGTCGTAGACGTCAAGTTCCTGAATGCCAATGTCTTCAACAGTCCAAGCCTTGGATTCCAGCAGCGTTCCGTCTTTCATCGCCAGCAGCAGGCTGTCGCCGTCTTTCAGAATGTCTGCCGTGCCTGACCGCATTTCGCTTTCGCCGTTCCTTTTGTACATAATGGAATGGTTTTCGGTCACGGTCACGGATCTGCCAAGGCTCGACACCCTGTACATCCGCTTGGACACCCTGTGCTTCATTGCATAGTATATCTGTCCTGATTCGATCCTTTTGCCGTCACGGGACAGGCTGGTGAAATGCTGGGAAGCGTTTCCGAACAGGTTGATTCCCTGCCTGCCCTTTTCGTCCGTCCTGATCCGCCAGTAGGGAAGCGAGTTCCAAAAGTCCTCAATGGACATTTCCCTGCCATTCACCGCAATCAATGAATCGCCCGTCACGCTGTCGGTGTCCGAGTATTCTCTGTAGTCTTTCGGCTCCATGTTTTTCAGCACCCTGTTGAGCCAGTTGTTGGTCTCCTTTGCGGACTTGTTGATCATCGCCTGCCCTGCCAAGGTGATCGCCCTTGCAATGCGGACGTCGTTGTGCAGAAAGTAGGCGTTGCCGATTGCACCGTAGCAGGAGTTCAGCAGGATCTTTTTCGCCTGCTGGGACAGGTTGAACACCACGGCTCCCGCTTTCGACCTGTGGTAGAGGTCAAGAAGTTCGTCGTCCGACATCGTTGAAAGGTCTTCAGCCATTTGTCCTCCCTGCCGTAAATATTTTGTCAGCCAGTGAAATCAATGCTTTCATACAGGGAATATATCAGGTCAGTGCGGGAAAGTCAAGCTTCGGAATCCGATGAAGACGCTGGAGAAGGCATCCTGCAGACTGTCATCGACACGAAACGAGAGGAGCGGAAAAAGGAGCTTGACGCCGTCAAGGGCAGTCGCGTCAGGAACAGGGTGAAAAGCGACATCCGCAAGGCTCTCAAGAGCCTGCACGGAGGTCTCAGGGACAAACAGGCGGTTCCCCAAAGGGAGTTCACAAAAAGGGATGTCGTGCGCAGTGTCGCGCCTGCAGGCGTGCTTGAAGCAGGCGCTCCCCGCCTTGTCGGATACGAATGGCGCACCACGGACGGCGTCAGGTACTCTGCAAGGGAAGAAGGAATGGTGGACGGCAAGGTCTCAGACTGGAGCCGTTCCGAGACGTCCGAGATTTCGAAAAAGAAAATCGTCCACATCTACTGGATTGAAGGGGAAGACGGCAAGGTCAAGCCCTACGGCAAGCACAGCGCATTGAAGGCTCTGGGGCTGTACTACGACAAGGAGCTTGAAAGGAAAATCAAGCCTTTCGTGGACAAGATTCAGCACGACCAGTTTGCCATACGCAATCAGTTTGCAGAATGGAAGTCCAATATCGAGTATATGAAAAAGTCGGGACGCCCCGACTGCTCTTCCGACGACCCAAGGGACAAGTTCAACTACCATCTGACAAAGCTCAGCGCCAAGCCCTCCAGAGTCTGGCGCTTTGCATCCCACATTGCCAGAATGGAGTCTGTCAAGGTGTCCGAAGCCTGCGTATTCTTCAAGCTTGACGGCTACTGGGCCTGCTTCAGCGTAGGCGAAGGAAAGAACGACGTGTCAAGGGCCAACGTGCTGGCGTATCTTGAGGCAAACAGGATAAAGGAAATCCCGTTCAGGGAGTTCATGGCGGCGGTCAAGAAAGACACGTACGACTAGAAAGGAAAGGGGGCTTTAAGCCCCCAGATTTGTTTCGGAATAGCACAATCCCCAATGATCAATCAGCTTCTTCCGCCGCTAGCCGTGACCCTTGTCGGGATAGGGCAGAGAGCCGTTGTAGTCCCGCCATTCCTTCAGTCCAGCGTCGGTCAGGTGCCAGAGATAGTCGGTGTCTCCGTAGACCACCATTCCCTTCTGCTGGAGCGCGTTCAGCAGGGACGTCTCCCAGCTGTCGCAGTAGATTTCGTTCAGCGAGTACTCAAAGCTGCTTTCAGGCTTGTCCTTCCTGCGCAGGGCGAAAGAGCCTATGAGCTTGCACTCTTCATTCTCAAGCATTCCAGTTTCCTCCTTTGGCCGCGCTAGCGTATCCTGTTCACGCCGAGAGCCGACGTAACCGCATCGTCGTCAATCCACTGCCAGCTCTGCGGCGGACGCGAAAGCCCGACAGCTTCAAGGCTGAGCGGAGACGCCAGCGGATGCCATTTCCTTATTCTCGCAAAGCATCCGGTGCTTCTCCGTCCGTAGTAGGCAAGAAAGTCGCTCCTGTCCACGCAGGAAATGTCTTTCACGGCTTCCCACAGCTTGTCTATTGGCATCCATTCGACAGATGAAACCTGTATCCAGCCAGTTATCAGCTTGACGGGAGACGTTTCGTATATCCACATCCTGTCGTCCATCTCAGGCCACAGCCTTTCACGCGGCCAGTCTGGCAGGCTCTTTCTCAGCTCCGCCGTCTTTTTGCCAGATGCAATCAGCGCCGCCCATTTTGGGCGCAGCGAAAGCAGCGGCACCATCGTATCCTTCCCCATTTCTAGAATCCTCCGTTTCTCAGCGCCATTCCTGCATCCGTAAGGACGTAGACGCCGTCGGCTTTCAATGCCAAGCCGTGGCAGACCATTCTGTCAAGAGCCTTGATCCACGCGCCTCGCCTGAATGCGGACAGGGATGCTGGATCAAGCCTGCAGGTTCCGTCTTCAGCAGGGACAAAGCGCTGAACGGCTTCGTCCGAATAGACGGTCAGAAAGAGTTCAGCGTCTCCTGCGATGCACCAGAGGGAGCCGCCGACGATTATGGCCAGTCCAAGCATCTCGTATCCAGTCATTTCAAGCTCCTTTGGGGTCTGCCGCTCTTGACAGGGAGAAAGTAGCAAAAAGAGAGAAGGATGTCAACAAAAAAGGCTCCCAGAAGGGAGCCTAGAAATGGACTGGATTGGATGTACCTATTCGCCTATGATGGTGAGGCCAAGGGTTGAAGCGTCTGAATTGAATGATGACTGAGTTGCAGAGCCAGAAGGAACATAGATAGTGCGAGTGGTGCCTGATTTATAGGTAACAAAGTCAATGCAGCTTGAAACTGATGAAGAGCCTATATGAAGAGTGAAGTCTGCAAGAGAAGAACAGTCATAGAAGCAGAAACCAAAATCAGTCACTGCCGTATTGTTGGCAAACAGTCCTGCTGGAATGGACTGAAGAGAAGAGCAGCCATAGAAGCAGCCGTCAAAACTAGTCGCTGCCGTGTTTTTGTCGAACAGCCCAGATGGAATGGACTGAAGAGAAGAGCAGTTACCGAAGCAGTAGTAAAAATCAGTTACTGCCGTATTCTTGTCGAACAATCCTGCTGGAATGGACTGAAGAGAAGAGCAGTTATCGAAGCAGATATCAAAACTAGTCACTTCCGCATTGTTGTCGAACAGTCCAGATGGAATGGACTGAATGGAAGTGCAGTCAGTAAAGCAGGCATAAAAACTAGTCACAGCCGTATTGTTGTTAAACAATCCTGCTGGAATGGACTGAAGAGAAGAGCAGCCATAGAAGCAGCCGTCAAAACTAGTCGCTGCCGTGTTTTTGTCGAACAGCCCAGATGGAATGGACTGAAGAGAAGAGCAGCCATAGAAGCATTGATAAAAACTATTGTCAATGTCTCCTATTCCTTCCTCTTCAGTATCTGCATTGTACCACCTTGCATGCACACCAGCAATTTGCGGCAATGGTTCATTTATAGACTTCAATGTTGCAATATAATATTCTAGTTCTTTTTCCCACATTTTTTCCCATATATACAGCCTGCTGAAATCATCGCTCTCCATTCTTATAGTATATTCGCCAGCAGTTGCATATTGATGCGTTGGACAGGAGTTTTCAACAGCATTTGTCGAAGTATATGTCTCTACAGTTCCGTCACCCCAGTCTACAGTCATGGATGCGTTTTCAACGCCATAGAGGCAGAACGGTATCTGGCCCATCCTGTCTCCTTCATTTGCCGCTTCAGTGTTGATAGTGATAGACCAGCTTTCAGGCTGAATCCAGGCGAATATGGCCTTGTCTGCCGTTCCTTCCGAGTTCAAGGCAGTCGGCTCCTCTTCCATCAGCTTGAACAAGCTCAGTTCGGCCACCCTCTCTGTCGTAGCATTCAATGCAGACGTGGCGGCGGCATTGGAGATTGGATCAGATGAACTGGCATTCAGAGCAGAATCCGTATAGGCTTCAGGAAGCAGCTGGAGAAAGTCTCCATTGCCGTCCTTTACAATCATTTTCGTGGTTTTCTTTGGTATCATGGTAGTGTCCTGCCTATTCGCCTATGATAGTGAGGCCTAGGGATGAGGCTACATTGTTGAAAGATGTTTGAGTTGTAGAGCCAGAAGGAACGTAGACTGTACGGGTGATGCTTGATTTATTGGTGACAAAATCAGTACAATTAGAGACTGATGAAGAACCTATATGAAGAATGAAATCGTTAAGACTGGAACAATTACAAAAGCAATATTCAAAATTTGTCACTGCTGTATTGCTGACAAACAAATTAGATGGAATGGACTGGAGAGAAGAGCAGCTATCGAAGCAGAGATAAAATGTAGTTACGGCTGTATTCTTGTCAAACAGTCCTGCTGGAATGGATTGCAGGCTAGAACACACATTAAAGCAAAAGGCAAAATTGGATGCCGCTGTATTACTGTCAAACAGTCCTGCTGGAATAGACTGAAGAGATGTACAATTCTCAAAGCACCCTTCAAAACTAGTTGCTGCCGTATTCTTGGCAAATATTCCTGCTGGAATGGACTGAAGGGAAGAGCATTCATAGAAGCACCAACTAAAATCTGTTGAAGATATATTATTCTCAAATAAATTAGATGGTATATTTGATAGATTAATACAAGACCAAAAACATAAATGACAAGAATTATCTATATTATGAATATATTCATCATAGATATTATCTACTGTATGAACTCCAGCAAGTGTTGGCAATGCTGAATTAATGCTTATTAATGTTCGACTATATATCGCCGGACCCCAATCTTGACTTCCATCAAAAGTATACATATGAAGTCTATTAAAATCATTACTAGTCATTACTATAGTGTATATTCCAGAAGTTTCATATGTATGTCTTAGACATTTCCATTGTTCTGCATCATCATCTGTTACATGCTGAATGATACCATCACCCCAATCTATATCCATTGAAGCATTTTCTATTCCATACAAGCAAAATGGAATTTGTCCAGTTCTTCTTGCTTGATATGATGATCCATCTATTGACATAGCGTTAATATTATCAAGTTCCGTATTGATTGTAATTGACCAGCTAGGCACCTGAGGAGGCATCCATACAATCAGCGCCTCATCATCCAGTTCCGTGGTATTCAGAGCAGTCGGCTCCTCTTCCATCACGTCAAGCAGTGCGCTGGCAGGCAGGGACTCCTCTATGTCCTCCAATGCAGATGCAAGCGCCGCATTGGACACAGGGACATCAGACGAAGCATCAATGGTTGATGCAGTTTCAATTTCAGGAAGGAGCTGAACAAGATTTCCAGAGCCATCCTTTACAATCATTTTCGTGGTTTTCTTTGGTATCATATCGGTGTCCTGCCTATTCGCCTATAATGGTGAGACCTAGGGATGAAGCATAGGAATTGAATGCTGACTGAGTTGAAGAACCCGAAGGGACATAGATGGTACGGGTTGTGCCTGTCTTTTCGGTGACGAAATAAGAGCCGCTTGAAACTGAAGAGCCTATATGGAGAGTGAAATCTGCAAGGGAAGAGCAGTCAGAGAAGCAGTAATCGAAACTAGTCACTGCAGTATTGATGGCAAACAGTCCTGATGGAATTGACTGAAGAGATGTGCAGTTTTGGAAGCATCCAAAAAAACTAGTCGCTGCCGTATTCTTGTCAAACAGTCCTGATGGAATGGACTGAAGGGAAGAGCAGCCATTGAAGCAGTAGTAAAAACCAGTTGCTGCCGTATTCTTGTCAAACAGTCCTGATGGAATGGATTGAAGGGAAGTGCATCCAGCGAAGCAAGTGCTAAAACTACTCACTGCCGTATTCTTGTCAAACAGTCCTGATGGAATGGACTGAAGGGAAGTGCAGTCAATAAAGCAGCCACCAAAATCAGTGACTGCCGTATTCTTGTCGAACAGTCCAGATGGAATGGATTGAAGGGAAGAGCAGCCATAGAAGCAGCCGTCAAAACTAGTCGCTGCCGTGTTTTTGTCGAACAGTCCAGATGGAATGGACCGAATGGAAGAACAGTCAGCGAAGCAATTGCTAAATCTAGTAGCCTGTGTATTTTTGTCGAACAGTCCAGATGGAATAGACTGAAGAGAAGTGCAGCTACCGAAGCAGTTGCCAAAACTAGTCACTGCCACATTGTTGTCAAACAGTCCAGATGGAATGGATTGAAGAGAAGTACAATACCAGAAGCAGCCATAAAAACTGTTGTCAATGTCTACTATTTCTTCTTCTCCAGTATTTTCATTGTACCACCATATATGCGCTCCAGCAATTTGAGGCAATGGCTCATCTACGGATTTCAGCGTTGTGTAGTATACATATGGATCACCTTCTTCTCCAAATAAATTTATCCATATATGCAGCCTGCTAAAATCATCGCTCTCCATCTTTATAGTATATTCACCTGCATTTGCATACTGATGCGTTGGACAGAAGTTCTGAACTGCATTTGCTGAAGTATACGTCTCTATATTTCCATCACCCCAATCAACAGTCATTGATGCATTCTGCGCTTCATACAGGCAGAATGGTATTTGACCCGTTTTTTCGCCATCTCCAGCCAGTTCCGTATTGATCGTAATTGACCAGCTTGGCATTTTAGGCTGCAGCCACGCAATCAGCGTCTCTCCAGTATATTCAGCCGTATTCAATGCAGTCGGCTCCTCGTCCATCACCTTGATTACGCCTGTATTGGATGCGGCGCTTTGAATGCTGGACAGGCTTTCCGCAACGGCACTGGATGCAACTGGATTGCCCGACTCTTCATCCAGTTCCATATCCACTTCGGTTTCTGGCAGCAGCTGAAGATAGTCTCCATTGCCGTCCTTGACAATCATTTTCGCTTTCTTTTTCGCTATGGCTGGCATTCAGCACTCTCCTTCAGCCGCTCTTTGGCCGCTGGCATAATATTTACGCCCTGAAAGCGGACATCTAGAGAAAGGCGTCCAGAGTGCCGACAGGCTTCATTGCCCTCTTTAAAAGAGCCGCGAGCCTGTCCCCGTACCTTGCGGGAAGACCATACGCCTCGTCAATGATCTCGTCAAGCCTTTTATGGGCTATTCTTAGACTCTCAGGCATTCTTTTGCAAGTTTCAGACAATGGCTTTCCCGTTTCCTTCCTTGCGTCCAGAATGCCCTGCACGGCTTTGGCGATGTCTTTCCCGTAGACGGACATCTCTGCAGGCGAAAGCCAAGGGAAGGCGTTGTATACCCATTTGCAGGTATACCTGTAGTCCTTTATCATTTTTCCGCCAAAGCCAGTCAGCCAGTTGTAGTGCGCCTGCGACAGCAGGATGCCAAGAACGGCAATGTCGCCTGAGTAGACGCAGCGCAGGGCATCAAGCGATATGGTCTCTGGCGGGTATATGGATGCGGCTATGCAGGAGTACGCCGTAGAGAACACGGCAGGAATGGCAATCCAAGCAATGCCGTCCGGCTGAGTTTCCTGCGCGAATCTCAGGCGCTTGGTGGCATACTGCCTTGTGGTTCCCTTCTGGCTCAATCTCCACGCAGCCAGCCTTTTGTCCACGTCCATAAGGAACGGGCTTGCCTGAATGTCCAAGTCCATTCCCCTCGTCCACAGGCACCATCTTTCAATGCCCCGCAGATGTTCGTATGCGCCAACGCACTGTCTGAAGCAAGGTTCAAGGTATGGCTCCCTGTCCAGAATAGCCAGTCTTTCATCTGGCGTGAACAGCAGGATACCGTGATCCCTGCCCATATTGCCAGACAGGCACTTCGGAATCCAAGCAGGCGGTTCATCCCTAGGCGCGGCAAGGCAGGACGCCAGTTCCCTTGACGATGGACGCAGGAATGCGTCTATGGCTTCAACGGCGGTTTTCTTCATAGTATTATCGGCAAGGAAACTGCCGTTCTTTAGCAACGGCAGAGGAATTGCCGTCTCCCTTTTAGTTTGCTAAATAAATTTGTGATTGCATTCTATCAATGAAGACAGTTCCTGTCAAACTAAAGTGTTCTGAAGAGGACAAAGCCTATTTCCTGTCAATCCTGAAGGAAAAGCAGGAATGCTTCAACTTTCTGTCTAGGGAACTGTATGCACTTGACTGGAAAAATCTGCTGTCAATCAAGCTGATTCATGACAGATTTTATTATGCATTGAAGGAAAAGTTTCCAAATCTGCTCACGCAGATATTGATCAAGGTTGAACAGGAAGTGCTTGCAACCTATAAGACCATAAAGTCGAATCGACACCAGATAGACAAGGCTCCAAAGCAAAGGAACCTGTGTCTGCAGCTTGACAAAAGGCTCTATTCAAATTTCACCAAGACTTCCATCGCGCTTCCTGGAAACAAGGGAGAGAAACGTAAGCAGATTGAGTTTATGCTTTATGACAGGGTCAGAAACTTTCTGGAGCATAATACGCCTCATGATCCAAAACTGTATGTCAATGGAAACAAACTGTACATAGCCATTCCCTTTGACGTAGCTTGCCCTGCTCCAGAAAATGAAGATCTGCTTGGAATTGATCTAGGCATCAAATGCATAGCCTCTTGTTCGGATGGACGGGTGTACAAATGCAATGATTTCAAGAAAGAAAAGCGCAGATTAAAGTATCTTCGTAGATGCCTGCAGTCAAAAGGAACAAAGTCTGCCAAAAGGCATTTAAGAAAAAATGGAAGAAAGACAGCCAACTATTCAAAGGACTACACCCATAAACTGGCTAATGAGCTTCTGAAAACCAAGGCAGACATCATTGTCCTTGAAGATTTGAAGAAGATTAAGGAAAACACCAAGTTCCATAAAGGAACAACAGTCAAACGTACAGCACACAATAGAGTTTTTGGAGACATTCCAATTGCTCTGCTCGTTTCAATGCTTGCCTACAAGGCGTCCCATCTTGGAAAGATGGTTGCTACCGTTGATCCAGCCTATACGTCACAGGATGACTGCAGAGGCTTGGATAGAGGCAAGAGACAAGGAAGGCGGTACTACGGCGTTGATGGAGTCCAAATGGATGCTGACATCAATGCCGCAGTCAACATAGCAAACCGATATCTTTGGAACAACAAGATCCTTGTCGAAAAGCATCCTGTTTCGTACCCAGAAATGCGTACCTATTACAGGCAGGCTGTCATCAACCAGCCAATCGTGGATGGAACTAATAGTTCCAATCTGCAAACTTCCGCCCTTTAACGGCGGAAGCAGTTGATAGGCACCTCCAGATGATGTTTAGACTGCACAAAAAAGGCTCCCCGAAGGGAGCCTTTGCTGTTGTCAGTTAGTTCGCGCTAGCGGATGTAGATGTGGAAGTCGTCGCGGCGGTTGAGCTGATAGACGTCTTCCGTGTGGCCTTCTGCCGCGGGATTCTCTTCGCCAAGGGAGACAATCTTGATCTTGGCGGGATCAACGCCCTCCTGCACAAGGAAGGACTCGACAGCCTTGGCGCGGCGCTCGCCGAGAGCCTTGTTGTAGGCTTTGGTGCCGCGTTCATCGCAGTTGCCTTCAACCACAATGGCGATCTTGCTCTTTTCCTTCAGCACGTGGGCCTTGTGCTTGAGCAGGCACTCGTATTCTGGCTTGATGACGGCGCTGTCGAAGTCGAAGCGGATGGGTTCGGCAAGAGCGCCGATTTCGGATGCCTTCAGATACTCTTCCTCAGGCACGTTGGCCACGGCTTTCTTGCCACAGCCAGTAAGGCAAAGGCAGCCGAGAATGAGGACAGAGATGGCGGCGAGAGAGTAGAAACGTTTCATTGATACACTCCTGATGCCCAAGTTGGGCGGTTTTTTGGCGAAAGTTATTTATTCTGATCTTTGCTGCCTGCAGCTCTTTCCAGAGCGTCAAGACGTTCTTCAATTATCTTAAAGCGCCGTTTTACGTTGTTCCAGCGGATTCCGCTAATGGACGACTCCATTTCGGCATCTTCGATAATGCAGTCCATTACTTCCTTGCTTGATGCTTTTGCGCATCCAGAGCTTTCAAGCCTCGACTCAAGCTTTGCCATTTCCCTTAAGGCGGTCTTTATCCGCGCATCGGCTCCATCGTCAATATTCGCCTGCGCAAAGAGGCGGTAGGACAGCCACAGGAGAAACAGGCATCCAAGCACAGCCAAGACGGAAAATCCAATCCAGTATATTGAAGCCGCCAGCATTGTACAGCAACCCTTTCCTGCTACGGCTTGAACTGCCTTCCAAACATTACTTTTTTCTGATCCGTGCCGCCAATGCCTCTGACGTATTCGTACTTCGATACGACCTCAACTGGCTTTTTCAGAATCGTTTCGACCTGATCGGCAGGAATGGCGTACTTTTCCAGCAGACTGCCTTCGATGGGATCTTTCTTCTGCATTCCGAATATGCGCTTGACCATCGACAGGGCAGGGCCAGAAGCCTCGCCGTAGGAGCGGGACATCGAGATTTCCTTGAACATCATCTTCTTTGCCATCTCCTTACCTATGTCGGTTCCGTCCGTGCCGAGAGCCACCATCTTGCGTCCAAGGCTGTCCTTGTACAGGATGACGGCAACTATCCTGCCTTTCTTTCTGCATATCTTCCAGAACCAGATGTTTTCCATCATGTCGTCCGGGCTCTTGAATCCGCTTCCCTTGATGCCGCCGATTGGCGCATACGCTTTCTGCAGCAGCTCGAATATTTCCTTCTTTACGGCTCTCTTTCTTTTGGCTGTATTTTTGTCCAGACCGACGAGATTTTCAAAAGACTCAGAAAGGAAATCCCTGTCAGTCGTCTGGAGATATTCCAAGTACGTTTTCATACCTGACTATGTCGCCAAGGTATTTACCGAAATCAGACACCCTGTGGCCGCCTTCCGACCATTCGAATGCGTCGAACTCCTTTGCGGCCAGCTCCGCATTTCCGGGCAGCAGCTCGTCTTCCTTGGACGCAAAGCATTTCACTGGCAGACCCTTGGGAGCTTTCAGCTCTTCAGGATAGGTTTCAAGCACGTCTTCAGTGAACGTCCATTTCCTGCCGCTGGCAAAGTTGACGTTCTCGCCGAGAAACTGCCTGAGCTGGCTCTTGGGACGCATTGCAGGGTTGAACACCACGGCGCAGGTCTGAAGCTCCTTGGCAAGCTCGCAGGCATACAGTCCTCCGAGAGAGCATCCCACAAGCACGTCGAACCCGTCCATTGCCTGCCACGCTTCACTGCCAAGCTCTTCAAGGTTTTCCTTGAACGGCTTGGAGCAGTCGTATTCAAGGCACCTGACGGGACGGTTCAGCTGCTTCCGAAGCAGCCTGCCCGTGGCAGAGTCTCTGCCAGAGTTGAACCCGTGGATGTAGAAAATCATTCCGTCCCCCTTTAGCGGCAGACAACCTTGTAGACTGCCTTTTCTTCAGGCGCCCAAGCAATGAGGTTTTCCGCGTCCCTGCGGCCGAAGGATATGCGCTTCAGCCATTCAAAGACAGGAGCGTCGTCGCTCCACACTTCAGCTTCAGCCTTCCAGCCGTCGCCGCAGGGAATGGCGATGCCCCTGAGAAAGCCTGCGAGGCGGTCTGGGTTGATGCCGCTTTCGAAAACGGCCCTGCCGCAGTAGATGTTCTTGCCGCCGTACCTGACGTTCTTGCTGATTTCGATGACTGCCATCTTTGGCTCCTTGGTTTCCGCCTTGGGGACCGTTCCCCTTGGCAAGTCCCTTATGCCAGAACGGCAGCCATATGTCAACAGGTTTCTGGCAGAAAATCTGATTTTCTAGACGTTCCTGCTTCTAGACAGCTATCTCGACCACGACAGGATGAAGATATTCCCTTCTAACGGCTTCATCCTTCGATCAAGTCGTCCGAATGTCTGACAGGTTCGCCGTGCCTTTCAATCCACAGTTCGATCCGCGAGTCCAGATCTTCTTTGGCAAGCGGATCAGTCTGTCCGCTGTTGATTGCTTCAAGCATGTCCCTGAAGCCGTAGTGAAGCTGCTCATCTCCCCGCAGGTACTTCCTGCCGATGATGTCCCACCCGCGGCAGATGTACATCCCGTTGTCGTAGTTGTCCGTGTCGAGCTGGGAGATTGGCGCAGTCTCGACCGTGGTGCGGGCTGAGCCGAAAAAGCCCCTGACCACCTTGGCGAAGCGCTCGTACCCGATTGGATCCTCCGTGGGGCTTTCGTAGCCTTTCATCTCGCAGTAGGCAAGGAACGCTTCAATCGAGTCCCTGCCCCCGTTCCAGTGAAGGTAGATGCCAGTGGAGTTGTCCGTGTAGTTTCCGTTCTGGTCAGTCCAGACCACGACAGCCCTGTTGCCCATTTTCAAGCTCCTTTCTTTAGAGGGAGGTTTAAGGGGAGGGCTTTCGCCCTCCCGTTTCCGTTTCTACACCCAAGCAGGCTTGACGGCGCTTTCAGGCAGGTTCTGAAGCCATTCAACTACGTCGGCGGGAACTTCTTCCGTCAGCCAAGCGGAACCGTAGCGGTAGGGCTTGCCGTTCCAGATGTAGTCCTCGTCTTCGTAGATGCCTGCTTCCTTCAGAACTTCCACCGCCTTCTCGTAGCCGATGCCGCCGTTCCTGTCTTCAAGTCCGCGCAGGAAGGCTTCCTGCTTGGGGGTGCCTGCGTTCAGGTCGTTCAGGTGCCAGCGGTTCCAGATCGTCTGGAACTTCTTGACCATCTCTTCGTCCCAGCCCTTGGCGGGGACAACGCGGCCAAGCTCTTCCTGAATCTGCCCGAAAGCGCCGAAGGAGTCGCCGTTGGACTTGGGACCAATGACGCCGTAGATGCTCAGGCGGCCGTCCGCAAAGGAGATTTCGGCAAACAACTGGCGGTTGATCTTGCCGCAGGCGACCTTGCCGGGATTGACGATCTTGGTGAAATTGGCCATCTTATGCCTCCTAGGCTTTCGGGTTTTCGGGAGAGGGTCTTTCCTTTTCCCTTGCAAAGACACCATACGCCCTTAGGGCGAAGGCGTCAAGAACTTTTTTTGCCTGAGGCAAACTTTTTTGCTAGGCGTCCATCCGCGCCAGACAGGTTCCGTCAAGACCGCTCCACAGCTCGCCTGCAGGACGGATGTCGTCATCGTCAACCAGATCTGGGCTGAATCCGCAGTCTTTCATCGTAGGAAACGATGCGGCAAGATGGCGTCCATCCGCGCCTTCGCCCTGATAGACTGCAGCCCGCCAGTCGCTTTCCCAGCCGCCGAATGTTCCCGCCGTCTGGTAGCGGATGCCCACGATTTCGCCGATCTTAAACCTTTTCAATGCCATCCTCCTTCGTTTCAATGCCGTTCTGCAGTTCAGACGCTTTTCGCCAAGCATCTTCAGCCAATTCAACAACGCAGCCGATGCAGACATCCTGGGACTGCATAGCGGACGTATGAAGCGTGGCCATCGGGCAGGCGTCCATATCCTTTTTCTTTAAAGTGCAGTCTCCAAGCCAAACGAGCCTTTGAGCAAGATGCCTGATTATCCAATCCCTTTTGTCCAATGTCTACCTCCAGACCGTAATCTGCATCAGCCTGCCGCCGAGAACGTTCAGGCAGAACCTGTCTCCGCTTCTAAGGCTAGCCTGCCGAGCAAGGCGCTCAAACAGCTCTCTCAGCCTTTTGCTGCAGGACTTTTCCGCAAGCATCGACAGGACGCCGGGATCGGCAAGGGCAAGCTTCATCCCGTAGGACTGCGGTCCGCAGTCCTTCAAGTACTGCTTCAGGCCCATCCTGAGCCTGCCGTTCCCGCACAGGGAAGCGATTTCAGCGCCGTCCCTGCTGCAGTCGAGAACCTTGACTTCAACGTGCAGCATATGCGTCCCCCTACTTCCAGACAACGATCTCGATGCGGGCGGGGTACAGGTATTCCTTCCTGACCGCCTCGTCGTCGGATGCAAGAATGTTCTTCATCATCGAAAAGGCGTAGCGCAGGCGGTTGGACATCGAGCGTCCGATAAGCGCCTCAAGAACGCTGCTGTCAAGACTGCCGAGCGGGCCTTCGTACAGGGCGCTCTCCGCCGTCGGCTTGACGATCCTGCCGCCGAAAAGCTTGGCAAAGCCGTCAAGGTTCAGACTGAACCTTCCTTCGATGTTGCCGTATTCGTAGTAGTCCTGACCGTCGCCCTTGAAAACGGTGATGGCAGAGTGGAGCATTGCGTTTCTCCCGATTGGTTTCGTCCGGGAACCATTTCCCTTTGACAGCTCCTTTCTACCAGAGCCAGCCAAGGGAGTCAAGCAGAATCTTTAAAAAAAGAAAAAGCCGTCCAAAGACGGCTCTGGCAGGGCAGGAAAGCTCTGCTTTCATTGCGCGGCAGGAGGGCGCTGATCAGGCGTCTCTCTGCCCCGTGTCCTAGGATTGAACGACTGCCCTTGGCTCTTTCTGGCGGATCGGGGCCAGAAATCCGGTAGAGGCGTCTGGGCTTGAACCAGCATCTGGCGCTTATAGGGCGCCGGCTCTAACCGGTTGAGCTACGCCTCCGAAACGTTTCGGCTTGGGGAGCCAGAAGGCTCCCCTTGGTGTCCGTCTGGACGGCGCTCAGCCGAAGGAGCGCCTAGCCTTATTATTCTCTGCTGTGCGCATCCAGTACAGGATGCGGAAAGCCTTTTCGATGGTAGGGGATCAGGGATTCGAACCCTGAAGCCTTTCGGCGCGGCATTTTGAGTGCCGAGTGCATCCCAGTTCCACCAATCCCCCAGACAGCCCTATGCCAGAGCGGCTTCAAGCATCGCCAGTATCCTGTCCTTCTGGACGGCTCCAGTTGTCTGCTGCAGGTTCGTTCCGTTCTTGAACACCATCAGCGTGGGGACGCTTCGGATGCCAAGCTCCGCCGCAGTCCTTGGGCTTTCGTCCACGTTGACCTTGTAAACTTCATACCTGCCATTGGCTTCGGACGCAATCTCGTCCACAACTGGAGAAAGCGCCCTGCAGGGGCCGCACCACGGAGCGAAAAAGTCCACAAGCACGGGCTTGGACGATTTCAGCACCTTTTCTTCAAACGTACTGTCGCTGGCTGTTTCTGCAAACATAGGCATATTCTCCTTTATTCAATTTGGTAGACGGGGAGGGGATCGAACCCTCAATGCTCAAAGGCCACTACGTCCTTAGCGTAGCGCGTATGCCAGTTCCGCCACCCGTCCATAATCTTTGCGCGGAAGGGCCATATTGGCAAGGCCCTTCCGTAGAGCAGGGTCTGGACTTGAACCAGAAACCTCCGTCTATTGCCTTCAACGGCGCTGAACCATTCAGCTTCCCTGCCGAAATCTTTCTACTTGCTCATAAGCTTCCGTATTTCCCTGTCGCTGAGCCATTCAGGCTCCGTGAAGCAGTACCAGAGAACCTTTCTGCCCTTGAAAACCCTGTCCCTTTTGCGAACGTAGTCCTCCACGTACCACATCTTGCCGTCCTTCATCATCCACCACGGATTGGAGATTTCGCGGACGCTCTCCACGTCCATCCGCCAGTCTTCGGTCTCGCAGTCCACCCTTGGCATTGGACGAAACACGAAGCAGCCGTCTTCGAGGTCAACCAGCCAGCAGGTGAATGCTCTCTCCTTTGCTATCCTTCTGCAGGACATCCTGCCCTTGGAGCGGAACTTGCGGTGCCAGAACCTTTTGTCCCAGCGTTCCGACTTGCAGGAGCATATCTGTCCGCAGGGATGCGTTCTCCAGCTTCTAGACATAGGCTACTTCCCCATTATGCGGTGCTTCTCTACCAGAGACAGCTCTTCAATGAAGGTAGGGTCTGCAACGTAGACGCACCTGACAGGCTTCTCGAAGAAAGCCCTGCCCCTGTAGTGGTTGCGGGAGAAATACCATCCCTTGCCGTCCTTTTGCATATTCCAGACTTGGCTTGCCTGCAGGCGGTGGAAAAAGGGAACGTCCCAGTCAAGGGTTTCGTCTTCCCATCCGCGCTGAAGGACGGAATGCACTGCCTGACGCATCTTGGTGCGGAAAGTCTGATGCCAGAGCTTTTTGTCCTTCTTTTCAGAGGAGCGGGAACGCTTCACCCAGCCGCCAGCGCACTGATGCTTGAACGAACGGGACATTGGACATCTCCTTGCTGAAATATTTGACCAAAACTCATTGAAGAAAAGATAGCATCAAACAGGAAGGATGTCAAGCAGAAAAAATGGAGCCAGCAGAGGGACTTGAACCCACAACCAGCTGATTACAAATCAGCTGCTCGACCAGTTGAGCTATGCTGGCATTGAACTCTTTGGAGGCGCGTGATGGAGTTTAACCACCCTTCGAACCTTTGCAAGGCTCTGGCTGGACGCTTGCCTAACGCGCCGTAATATCCGAGACGCACCTGCCATTTGCATATGGAGATGTCAGGCATCTCCAATGCCGTGTTTGCGCATCTGGTGCGCACGGAAGCTGGCATTCTTTCCGTTCGCCAATAGCTAGCAGGATTGCTGAATGCGTCTCAAAAAAAGCTGAACAAGGCTCGCTTGCGAAGAAAAGGATTTAGAATCCAATCTTCTTTCGATTTCAGGTCGAATTGCATTATGCTGGTGTTGCTGTATGAGCCTTATGAAACTAAAATGAATCTGTCTAGCCCTTGAAGCGCCTGTCAAGGAACACGCCGTTTTCATACCCCTGAATGTCCCTGCAGGAGTCTGCCTTCTCAAGCCTTTGCTCCGCCCAGATGCAGTACTGGGGCTCTCTTTCGATGCCTATGTACCGCCTGCCGAGCTTTTTCGCCGCCACGCTGGACGTTCCTGAGCCGAGAAAAGGGTCGAGAACGATGTCCCCCGGATTGGAGCTTGCCAGTATCAGCTTGGCCGCCAGCTTTTCGGGCTTTTGTGTCGGGTGCGCCGTGTTTTCTGGCATCGACCAGAAAGGCACCGTGATGTCGTCCCAAAAGTTCGAAGGACACGTGTCCCGCCAGCGGACGCTTCCGCTTTCCTGCCAATCTTTCGGCTTTCCGTCTGCCCTGTACGGAGCGAGAACCTTTCTGCGCACCTTGACGGCATCCAGATTGAAAACGTGGCTGTCCGACTTGACGGCAAACCAGACATCTTCAAGGCAGTCCTTCCATCTGCTCTTTGCTCCCCGTCCCTTTTCCCTTTCCCAAGTGATGCGGCTTTCGACCTGCAGGCAGTCCTGCAGGCATCGGCCGACAATCAGGCTGGATCGCCAATCGCAGCAGACGTATGCCGATCCTGTCGGCTTGAGCAGGGGGAACGCGAGAGACATCCATCTTCTGGTGTACGCTTCGTATTCGTCTGCGTCCGTCTTTCTGAATCTGGTCGAGCCGTAGGTCTTTGACAGGTTGTAGGGAGGATCGGCGACTATCAGATCAACGCTCCCTTTCGGCAAAAGAGGCAGGACGGAAAAGGCGTCCCCCAGTATGGTCGTGCAGGCAACGGAGCCGATGGATTCAACAGGCTCCGACAGCTGAATGCACCTGCCGAGGTATTCCTGCCCATCCTCAACGGAGGTGCAGATGGTGCGGTTCCTTGGCGATCTTGCAGGCTTTGAGCCTTGATGCCCGACAGGCGCATCTTTCGGCATATGCATTCCTCACTGGTGCGGAGCGGGGGACTTGAACCCCCACGCCCATAGGACAGCGGCTCCTGAAACCGCCGCGTCTGCCATTCCGCCAGCTCCGCTTTCATTCCAAGGCGCAGCGTTCTATGCAAAAAAAGCATTTCCTAATGGATTTTGCTGGATGCGCCTTTGATTTCTAGAATATGTACGGCCCCTTGAACTGCACCCCTTCGTCCGCTATGCAGACTCCGTTCTCAGTCCTGAAGCCAGAAAAGCCGGACTTGGATGCCGCGCACCAGACGCCAGAGACGTTGTAGAGCCAGACAAGCTCTTCGGTGCCGTCCGAAGCCTTTTTAAGCCAGTAGCCTTCCTTTGGAAGGAACATTGAAGTCCAGTTCATCTGCATTCTCCTGTGCCTGAAACGAGACGCCGCGGAGGCTTTTGCACAGGCATCGGGCAGGGCAGAACCCTGCCGTCGCGCGCCAGAAAGAGCCGCCAGAACTTTCACCAATGTTTTAGATTGCTGGGTGCGTCTCAATGGAAACGTGGTTGCGGGAGCCAGACTTGAACTGGCGTGATTGGGGTATGAACCCAAGGAGTGTCCTCTACTCTATCCCGCGATGAAAATGCAAGGCGCAATTTGCTTAGTATGCAGTCCAAATTGCGATAAGCTGGGTTGCTGTATGCGCCTTAAAGGAAATGTCTTAAATATATTCGGCTCTAGAAGCAATTCGCTGTTGCCTCTAGAGCCTAACACCAATTCATATTCGAGGTATGACTGATGTCTAAGACTACTTATGAGGCCAAAGCGCCTGTCATTGATGTTTTCTGCGATCCAGAGACGCAAGAAGAAAGGTTTCATGGATTCCCCTGCTTTCTATTCACTCAGAAGGAGTTTTCCAAAAGCGGAAGCAGAGACAAGATGCTTTGCAGATGCGCCCATTGCGGAAAGGAGTTCTGGAAGGAGAAGCACTTTCTCCAACGCAATGTCCACGACAATCGGCCGCTAGTGTACTGTTCCTATGAATGCAGCGTGAAGCATAGAACCATCCTTGCCGAGCAGAAGCATCCACATCCAGATGAATATGTCTGCAAAACCTGCGGCAAGACTGTCAAATGGAAGGACAAGTACGGCAATGGAAGGTTCTGCTGCGAAAAATGCGCCAGATCCTTTTCTGGCAAAATTGCCAATTCAGAAGAGGCAAAAAGAAAAAAGAGTAGTACGCTTAAAAAGCGTTACGCTAATTGTGTCACGCTAAAACATAAATCTTCTCAGGTCAAAAAACAGCACAATCCTTTTCTTGATGCTTTAAGAAATGACATAATCAACAACATAGACAAGATTAAAGGTCTTCAACATTGGTGGAACCTGACTGACATTGCAAAAATGTATCATTTAACCTTTCATCAAGCAAAAACCCTATACAGTCGTTTTGGCATTAAAGAAAAGGACTGCTACATTTCTTCACGTCAGACAAAAGTCATTGAAACCTGTCGTTATGCTCTTGGAAAGCCATTTGCATTTGGAAGCATTACAAAAGATGATTTTGCTCTTGTTCAAAAGATTTGTTCAAAACTAATACATCAATATGACTGGAATCCTGTTCAAGTATGTTCAGATTTTCTAGGAATGAGTTTTCCATATCTTCAATTCATACCAAACTGTCTTAAAGTTAAGCTAAAGACTCTAGGAGAAAGCGTTCGTTCCTTTCACAGGAAGAAAGGTACATACAGAAATATGGAAAGCAAGAAAAAGTACAAGATAGAATGTGATTTTCATATGAACTTTGAACTTCATTCATTGCTTGCCAACTTTACCGATGTGGATGTCAAGAAATGGTACAATCAAAAATCTGGCTATAAAAACGAACATTCAAGCAGAGACCATATGCTTTCAAAGGAACATGGCTACTGGTTCAATATTGACACCTACCTTATGTCACATCCAGCAAACTGTCTGCTAATGAAGCAGGGAGACAACTCTGCAAAGAGGGACAGATGTTCAATCACATTGAATGAGCTTATTGAGCGAGTTGAGTTTTTCAACGAATACATTTTAGAGCAGAAAGTTGATCCTAATGCCACAGTTCATCAGTACAAGCTCAATCCAAATCTGTCAGAAAAAGAGTTAAGACATTATCTCGTTTTATCAATGTGTGATTAAAATCTGTAACTATGCTTGCTAGAAAGTTTAATCATTTCAATATATTCTAGCAAGCATAGTCACTAATTTATGGAGCCTCCAGTGGGTGCTGCCCCCACGACTAGGACTTGGAAGGACCTCGTGTTGCTGCTACACTATGGAGGCGTAATGTACAAGGCATATTTTAGGTCAGAATGAAAAGGTCTGATTTTTTAGATTGCTGTCTATGCCTTGGAAATCTGATGGGGAGTTCATCGACCTCCCCAAACGAGCGCCGGATTCCAGCGTCTTTACGGATTGATCAGTCCCGCTTGACTTCTGGTGCCAAGCAATGGTGTCGAACCATTCTGTCCAAGTGTATGAAACTTGTGCGTGAACCGATACGCTAGCTTGGCGCGAAATATGCTGAATGAGGTGGGATTCGAACCCACGGAACGCCTTCCGTTCAGGATTGCCTAGGATGCTCTGAAAGGCCTGCGCCCTGCGGAAACTTGTCCGCTGCAATCATCCCGCTCTGCCACTCATTCAGAAAGATGAAATCTTTGCAGGCTTCCGTGATTCAGTCGCCTGCACCCCTCTGCTCCTGCCTGCATCGGGACGGGCTTTGCCCGTCAACATTCCTCAGGGATGGTACCTATGCCTGAAGCGTTCATCCCGTGCAGATCCTCTAGCACTCGTCCAATATTGAACGGAGGGTTGGAGCCAAGACCTACGCCGCAGTGCCTGCCATTCTGTGAATGCTTCTGGTTCGCGGCCGCTTGAAAAAACTGGTGGACGTGGGAGGAATCGAACCGCCGAAGGCCTTTCGGCCGCCTGATTTACAGTCAGGATTTCTTGCCACTGAAAGACACGTCCATAACAAGGCGCATTATGCGTATTGGGTTACAAAACCAGTGCATTGGATTGCTGTACGCGCCTTTCGGAAATATTGGGGAGCGCCACTCCCCTCTCCTAGACCTCTCCCCGTGGCTGGCGGTTCGTCTCAGTGTCGGCTTTCGGCTGGCTATTGACGGTACCGACTCCGCTGAAGGTGTCGTTCTGGACGGGAACCGCTTCAGCCCGGTTGACCCCGCTTTGCACCCATAGCCCGCATTCCTTCACGTTCAGGTTCCGAGCATTGCCTGAACCCCAGAGCGCCGTCACGTTCTGGCTTTCTCCTGCCGTTCACCGCAGTTTACTAGGTCAGGACAATCTGGACAAGTCTCAACCCAATGGGGAGCCAAGTCCGAAATGGCGGGATTTCT
>JAEEGL014292083.1_pt1 | contig 103010 bp, 89 predicted proteins | sample 9134231 | NCBI WGS metagenome assembly JAEEGL01 (sample SAMN16246548, study PRJNA631951) | gut metagenome | biome: gut microbiome; feature: rumen; material: fiber-attached | host: Bos | place: Iran: Karaj | collected 2018-10 | reverse complement strand
CGTCGGCCATTATGTTTTTTGAAATGTATTCGTATACGTCGCTGTTCAGTTCTTGTGCAAAAATATTCGAGGATATAAAAATTGTGATTGCAGTGATGAGAATCTTTTTTATAGATCTGAGTTTATTTTTTTCGATAATAGAGTTTGATTCTTTATATTTCATTTTTGTAGATCTTTCCTCACCCAATTACCCGGTATCTCAATCTGATGTAGGAATTTTTCAAAACTGTGCAGTCCTGCAGTTCCAGCACGCCAAGGCCTGAAAGCTCGTCCCTTTTCAAAAGTGATTTTCCGTCAATGAGTGTCGCAGTATCCTTGCCGCCGACAAGAACAGGAGCGACTACAACATCAACAAAGTCAAAGAGTTTTTCCCTCAGGAACATTCCGTTCAGTGTGCCGCCTGACTGAACCGTAAGACGCTCGCAGCCGAAATCCCTTTTCAAGTCCTCAAGTGCCTTTGCAAGCGAAAGACTTTCCTGAAAAATTATGTGCAGGTTTTCCTCATGCATTTTGAATGCGGGGTGATTTTTGTTTGAAGTTATGAGCACCACCTGACTTGACTTCGCGCAAAAATATTTCACTCCGCTTTCCTCAAGATGATGATTGTCCAGAATCACAAAGGACACCGGTGTTTTTTCCGGCAACGGCTTTTCATTCACACCCATCTTGGCCTGGACGCGACCTGTGTTGAACGACCACAAGTCCGTAGTCTGCTCGATCTCGTAATACTGATGAAGTCCTTCCTTAAGTCCATCAATCAGCGGAAAGTCTCTGTCCACATCAAGTTCGTCGCTCGCACCGGTTGAGATTTTTCCGTCAAGAGACATGAGCATGAATAAAGTCGTCGCGGGTCTTTCCATTATTTGCTCTCTGTTTCCTCGCTTTTCTGAGTCTGTTCCTGCTCACCCATGAAGCCCCTTTCCTTGAGCCATTCATAGAGCGGTTCATTCCAATGGAAGGTTTTCATAAACTTGTTGTTTTTCATCGCGAATCCGTGTCCGCCCCAGTCATAGAGCGTAAATTTATAGTCGATGTTTTTTGCCTTGAGAGCCTCGCTGAGACGCACGCTGTTCTCGTATTTCACAATCGGGTCATCCTTGCAGGCGACAAGATATGTCGGGGGCATGTTGTCGGGGATTTGTTTTTCCATTGAAAAAAGATCCTTCTTTTCCTGTGACGGCTTGCTCTTCAAAAGACTCCACCTTGATTTTTTGTGGCAGATGTCATCCTGCATGGACACGACAGGATATACCGGGATCACAAAATCAGGACGCAGGCTCACGTCGGTTTTAATTCCCATTTTCTCAAGCTCGTTGCTCCGTTCCGCAAATGCCGCGGCCCATGTAACGAGATGCCCGCCTGCGGAAAATCCGATGAGTCCGACCTTGTTTTTGTCAATATTGTATTTGTCCGCATTCTCACGCACAAGCTGGATGGCTCTTTGAACGTCCTGCATCATCGCCGGATAGTGGTAGTTGTTTTTCGCGACCCTGTACCAAAGCACGAACGCCCTCACACCCTTTGATGAAAAATACCGGGCGGTGGTATATCCCTCGCTCAGGACATCCAGATGAAAGTAGCTTCCACCCGGGCAGATTATGACGGCGGTTCCGTTGGGATTCTCCGGCTCGTAGATTTCCATCTGCACAATCTCTCCGCGCATGGATTTCACTCCGTGCCAGATGTTGATGTCGCTTTTCTTTGCGAAGGAGCTTGAACACGCCAAAAGCAAAATCAAAAAAGCAATTTCCTGTCTCATTTATATAATCCTCCTGTCCACTTCCATCGCCTTGTCAGCAATCTGCTCGTGGATTTTTTCTGTGATTCTCCTGGACGCAATCTGCGGCTCAAGGTGTTTGTAATCCGCAATCTTGATTTCATCCAGAATGTAGATGTCGTAATGATACGGCTCGTTTTTGTTGAAAGAGAAAAATGCGTCATGCTTTCCAAGTCCGTATTTGTCATTTCCGCCTATGTAAACCATCTGTATGTCGCAGTCACACTCAAACGCAATCCTTGACGCTCCCCGCTTGAACTGATTCGTCCCGTGTCTGGGCGTGCGCGTTCCCTCGGGAAATACAATCAGGTTGTTTCCGTCAGCAAGAGATTCCTTTGCGAGCTCCAGCATTTCCTCCGATCCCATCGTGTTGACAAGATAGAGCTGCCGTATGATTGCGACGAAGGGAGTTTTTGTAAGCCCCCCACGGACAATGCAGTCGGCGTTCGGAATGACGGAAATCAGATAAACCACGTCGAGCAGGGACGGATGGTTTGCGACGATGACCTTTGATCTCAGACTCCTGTACTTTTCCTTGTCGTGGAAATTATGCTTTATGGCCCCGCTTAATCTCATGCAAAAGGTGAAAAATCTGAAGCTCAGGCTGATGAAATTCCGCGCGTGCTTTTGGAACCGTTTTTTGGGGTGCAGAAAAAGACGCATGACTGGAAAAATCAAAATGCCTATGACTATGCTTCCGAGTCCAAAAAATCCGATGTGAAAAAGCTTTATCAGACATCGGCAGGCATAGAGAAATTTGTTTTTTGCAGGTGGCAGATCAGATGCACTGTACCGATCATCAATTTTGGCTTTTCCCATAACGAGTAATTTTATCATAGTAGGTTTTTATGGTCAATAAGAGCGCTTGTGTGCTTTCTATTGATTTTTTTGCGATATTTATTTAGAATCGGGTTTGTGAAGAATTTTTTTAAAATCCTGTTCGGCATTTTGGCAGCCCTGTATCCCGTGCTGATTTTTACATTCCTTGTGATTCTGAAGCTTCCCGTGAGAATAATCTCTCTTGCCGTAGTCGTTTTCGGACTCGCATTTTTTCTGAGCCTTACCGCGACCAAAAAGGACGGAGAAAAAAAAGTCTTGAGCTGGAGACCCTTGCTGTGCGGAGGGCTTCTTCTTGCTGCGGGTCTCGCATGTTTTTTTACGAACCAGACTGTGTTCCTGAAATTGTATTCGGTCGTTATCAGTGTGACCTTGCTTTTTGTTTTTGGCAGCACTTTGATTTTTCCTCCCACGATTATTTTCCGTTTCGCGAATCTCGCCGACAAATCAATCAAAGGTGCTCCTTATGAGAAGGACGTGGAATCTTATTGCAAAAAAGTCTGCGTCGTGTGGTGCTGTTTTTTTGTGTTGAACGGAAGCATGGCGGCTTTCACAGCTTTCTGCTGCAGCGACCGCGTGTGGTCAATTTATAACGGTGGAATTTCCTACGTGCTGATGGGCCTTCTCTTCGCCGTGGAATTTGTTGTTCGGAAGATTGTGGACAAGAAAATCAAAATGAAATATGAGGGAACCGGCAATGGCGAGTAAATGTATTTGTGATGAGATTGTTTTTCCAGTTGAGTTTTATGACGTGGATTCCATGCGGATTGTGTGGCACGGAAATTATGTGAAGTACATGGAAAAGGCGAGGTGTTCCCTGCTTGATAAAATCGGTTTCGGGTACCTTGAGATGGTCAGGATCGGCATCGCGTTTCCCGTCGCTGAGGTGAAGCTGAAATATGTGCGTTCCCTCCGTTTCGGCGAGAAGGTCAGAATCGTCTCACGTCTTGTTGAGTATGAGAACTGCATCAAAATAAAATATGAGTTTTATAATGCGGAAAGCGGCGAGCTTACCACAAAGGCAGAGAGTATGCAGATGGCGGTGGAAATGGAGAGCGGAAAAACTCTTTTTGTCTGCCCGCAGATTTTTTTGGACAAAGTTGAGAAAATGATGGAAGAAAAAAATGAGTAGTCTGACAAAAACAAAAAATAAATTTTTGCTCGCATGGCTTGTTTTTCATGGGCTGATTGCGCTCATGTCGCTTGTCTCGCTGATTGAGTCCCGGGGAATTAAGTTCGACGCTGATTTGTTCAACATGCTTCCGGATTCTTCCGCCGCGAAAACAATCAGTACCGCGGATAAAAAACTGACGGAAAAGTCATCAAGGAATATTTTCATTTTGTGCGGCCATGAGGATTTTGAGATTGCAAAGGAAAATGCCGCGCGGGTTTTTGATGAGTTGAAGGAGAGTCCGAAATTTTCCTCGCTTTCTTTATACAGCGACTCCGAATCTTTTTTTGAGATTGAGAGTTTTCTGCATCCCTACCGATTCAATCTTCTTGACCAAAAGACACGGGCGCTTCTGAGCTCTGCGGACGGAACTCAGGCTTTTGCGGAAGAGTCTCTCGGAAAGGCGTTCGGCTTTTTCACTCTATCATCGCTTGAGAGAATAAACGAGGATCCGTTTTTGCTTGATGAGCTCGCGCTTCAAAATTATCTTTCTGCGGCCACCGACTCAGGTACTTCCATGTCGCCGAAAGACGGTGTGCTTGCGACTCAGTTTGAGGGATGCTGGTATGTTATGATCAGCGGGACAGTGAGCAAAGAGGGGGCGGCGCTTGCAAGCAAATCAAATGCGGTGGAGACAATCTACAGTGTGTGCGCACCTTTGGAAAAGGACGGCGTGAGATTCGTGTACTCCGGCACTCCCTTCCACAGCTACAAAAGCTCCATGTCTGCGTCAAAGGAAATATCCCTGATTTCCACCGTGACCCTTCTGATCGTAATCCTGATGCTGGTCCTCACATTCCGCACCCTTCTTCCCATCGCAGTCTCGCTTCTTTCAATCCTGCTTTCCGTGGGAACAGCCCTCGGCACCTGTCACTTTGTATTCGGGAAAATCCATGTGCTCACCCTTATTTTCGGCACATCGCTGATCGGATGCTGCATTGACTACAGCCTGCACTTTTTCATGCATTGGAAGGCGAACGTGAATTTAAAACGCGGGGACGAAATACGCGCCCATCTTTTTGTGGGACTGACTCTCTCCCTCGTCTCCACGGAAATCTGCTACGTCCTGCTTTGCTTCTCTCCATTCGCGCTCCTCAAGCAGATGGCGATTTTTTCACTCAGCGGAATCCTGAGTTCGTTTCTTACTGTCATCTGCCTTTATCCTGCTTTGAAACTTCCGCCTGAAGAAAAACGCGGGATAAAATTCCTTGAGAGAAAAGTAAAAATCCATGCCGGCAAAAAAATCCGCATAGGAATCTTTTCCGCCCTGCTCTTGCTTTTCATCTCTCTTCTCCTGATTTTCCATGGAAATGTGCGCGTAAAGAACAACATCGCGGGACTCTATCAGATGGAAGGACGCTTGAGGGACGACACGATCCTTTCATCCAAAATCCTGAGCTACAATCCCAGCTCATGGTTCATTGTCTCTGGAGCCTCTGCCGATGAGGTCCTGGTTTCGGAGGAAGCGTTCTGCAAGAAAATCGGGGCGCTTGGCGGTGGAGGCCGGAAAGTGTCCTTTATCTCAAGCTCGCGTTTCGTTCCGTCTTCCGTTTCGCAAAAAGATTCAATCCGTGCGTGCGGAAATCTTCTGTCTCTTGTGGACTCGCAGTGTGAGAGCCTTGGACTTTCGCCTGAGAACGCCTCGGAGTACAAGAGAATATTCACGGAAAAAAAGTTCCAGATTCTGAGTCCTGAGAATCCCGGTCTGCCTGATGCCATCAGAAGTCTTCTCGGCTCCGTTTGGCTCGGTGAGATTGACGGCAGGTGGTATTCGGTCGTGCTTCCTGTCGGACTTGAGGATTCTGAATGCAGGGATCTTGCGGGCGGATTCGAGAATGTTTATTTTGAGAACAAGGTCGAGGACATCTCTTCCGGACTGGACCATCTGACGAAGCAAATTCTCGTGATGTTCGCCGTCGCATTTTTGGGTATCGTGGTTTTCCTGAAATTTTTCTACACGTGGAAACAGACTCTTTCCATTGCCGCCATTCCGGTTTTCAGCGTGCTTGCGGTTCTCGCCGTTTTTGCCGCAATTGGCCGTCACATAGATTTTTTCGCCATCACCGGGATGATTCTGGTTTTCGGCATGGGGCTGGACTATATAATCTATATGGTGGAAAATTCCAAGAGGGATGGAAAATCGGATGAGGAAAAACGATTGGAGCCTTTTGCCGTCGCACTTTCATTTTTGACCACGGCATTGTCCTTCGGCGCGCTCGCATTAAGCTCCTTTGTCCCCGTGCACGTAATCGGTCTTTCTATTTTGGTCGGACTTTCAGCCGCATTCGTCGCATCATTTTGTCTTGTGAATAGATAGGAGAGATATGCTTGATAGTATTAGATGCTGTTAAAAGTCTCCATCACAATTTACTTCTGGCTGTAAATAAATTCCATTGTTCCATAAAGTGTTGTCAGAGGAATTTCCTCCTCCAAGGATAACCCATGTTTGATAGCCACTTGTATTTACATTAAATTTATCGGGGTTGTCGTCTGTATTCGATATGTTTCCACTGAACGTGCATCCCGTAATATGGAGCTCATACCTTTCACCTGGGACTTCATCATCCTGACTGTGGAAATTGATTGCACCGCCGCAGTAGGCCTTGTTGTCAAGGAATTTACAGTTTGTAAATGATGCGTTGCAGAAGTCCATGGTTATGATGCCGCCAAAGCCATTGCGAAGTTTTCCTTCGATGTATTCGCCGTTTAATCCTCGCGTGAATGTCACATTGGTAAATTCAAGGTTTACGTTACTTGCTGACAGATGGTATAAATCACAGCCGTTAATCGTTATGTTTTTGTCAACTGTTAAGTTGCTTGTGAGATTTATGTTGTTGTTAAGGCGAATTGTGTTTCCAGAAAAGGCCTGTGCTATTGCATCTCTGAAAGAGGATTCGTCATTAACATTAAAAACCAGAGGTACCCACACGGCATATAAAACAGTATCTTCTATTAATATGTATCTTTCACCTGATACAGGATGATCACCGTTTGCCTCTAATGCCCATCCGCCAAATGTATATCCTTCTCGCAGTGGAGTCGGTGCACTAAAAAGATATCCTTCTGTATGCGTCCTATACGGATTATCTCCTGTTTCAAATCTGCCGCCGTTTGCATGGAAAGAAAGCTCGTATGAATCCGGGTTCCTCAATTTCAGATCCATAAAGTTTTCTCCGGCATGTATTTTGATAGACTTGGTTTTTCCTGTGTAGAGATAGTTTACAAAATCCGAGCTTGTAGTTGAGTTTTCCTCGAAAACATAGGCCTCAGCATGAATTGTCTGACCTACAGCGAGGGAGTCGAAAGTGATGGTTGCACCGTTTTCAATTTTTACCACCGCCTCTTGATACAAATCGCGCTTGGAATCTTCTTTTAGCAATATACGAATATAATAGGGAGCGTTGTCAGATGCATCTGATGTTGCGCTTCTTGATTGAAGTTTTCCTGATTGGGAAATTGAGGGAATAGAAAATGTAATTGTCGCTTTGTCTCCCATTTCGTTGGTAAAAAGTGTGCATGAGAGAAAAATGAGTGCGAGAAAGGAAAATGTGAAAATTCCCAAAAACTGCTTCATATCAGCCCCCCCTGAATGCTTTTATACTAATTATAATTCGGGTATGCTGATTTAGCAAGTGAATTTTTGAGGCTTCAGTTGACCTCACGCACGAGCAGCAGGACGGACTCCCTTGGCAGACCGCTCGGACATTCTATGGAGAAGGAATAGTCGCCGCTGTTCCATGTGCCTATGTAAATTTTGTTTATGGAGTCTCCGCGGAGGAAAATCCTATTTCCTGCGTCATTCACAAATCTGTTGACCTCATATTCAGACTCTGAGCCGACCGTCTCCAGATTGCCCAGCGATTTTTTTATCGCGATTGTCTGTCCCGTCGTATTGCTCTCATAGACAAGCTCCACCGCCTGTCCTTCCGCCGCCATATACTCCTTGATTTTGTAGTCGTCGATTGAGTCAGGGGCCGTCATGGAAAATTTCGCCTCATCGCAAGCGGCTTTCAGTGTGGATTTTTTTGTGTAGCTTGTCTCGGATGTTTTTGTTTCCCCGGATTCAGTTCCGCTTTCTTTCGGTGGATTTTTATCCTCGGTTTTCTGACTCTCTTTTTCCGAAGGAGCCGGAGCGTCTGATTTTGTGTCTCCGCCTTTTTCCGTGCTGTCAGTAGTTTTTGTATCTTCCTGTGCGTCCTGATTTTCGCCGGCTTCCGTAGAAATATCCGTTGTCTTACCCTCGGCAGGGACTTTATTTGATGCGCATCCTGCAAAAATAATGGAGCAGGCAAATGCCCCGGCAAGTATTAGCTGTGTTAATTTCATACATTCTCCTAAAATGTCAGACTTTTTTATAAATCGCCTACAGTATACACTAAAATGATGATTTAGGGAACTGCGTACACATACAATCCACGCCGCTGGACGCAGATTTTATTTAGCTTCAGATTTTTGGGGTATTTGACAAAATTGAGATAAAAATCTACAATGAAACCGAGAATGAAAGGCCGAATATTTATCTCTGAGCCGGGCACTGTCTCTTGCGCCGGAATGGACAAAAATGAATTATGGGACTCGCTTGTGAAAGGAAGACGGACGGGCATGAAGAAAGTGCAGGTCCGTGGTGGAAAGAAAATTTACGCCGCATCCTTGAGGGAAGCTTCCCTGCCGCAATCAGACGCACGTTTTGACATGAGGATTATCCGTCTTGAAAATGCGGCTCTCAATCAGATTGGCCCTTCCATAGAAAAAGCGGTCTCAATGTACGGAAAGGAGCGTGTGGCGGTTTGCGTGGGTTCCTGCGACAACGGCACTGAGTTTTCCGTAGCTGGCCACGAGTCATATTTTTCCACCGGCAGCTTTCCCGATGACTATGAACTGGAGATGCAGGGTGCTGATTACGTCGCCACATATATAGAAGAAAAATATTCGATTTCAGGTCCAGTCCTGTCCTTCGCCACGGCTTGCTCTTCCAGTGCAGTCGCTTGCATAAAGGCATCGCAGCTGATTCAAAGCGGAATTGTGGATGCGGCCATTGTCGGCGGAGTGGACATCGCTTCCGATACGGCGCTCCTTGGCTTTGAGTCCCTTGAGGCAGTTTCCCCGGATCCGACGAATCCTTTCAGCAAAAACCGTCGCGGAATCACACTGGGTGACGGAGCCGCTTTTTTTGTCCTTTCCAAGGATCCTCTTTTTGATGATGGTCCTGCGGTGGTCCTTTGCGGATGGGGAGAAAGCTGTGACGCCCATCATATAACTTCACCGGCTGCCGACGGAAAGGGTGCCGCCAGTGCGATGAGAAATGCGCTTGAGAATGCCGGACTTCGTGCGGAACAGATCGGATATATGAATCTGCATGGGACGGGCACTCTGCTGAACGACTCCATGGAGGCAAAGGCTGTGGCGGAGATCTTCGGCGAGAACACGCTTCCTTGCAGCTCCACGAAATCAATTACGGGGCATACACTGGGGGCGGCGGGTGCTCTTGAGGCTTCCATTTGCCGTGAGCTGATAAAAAGACACGCCCTGGGTGAAAGGGAGCTTCCTGCTCAGGTCTGGGACGGAGTGAGGGATGGCGATTTGCCCTGCCTCAATTTTGTGGACACTCAATCTCATTACGTCTCAAATCAGGTAAGATACTGCATGACAAACTCCTTTGCTTTCGGTGGCTCCAATGTCTCCCTGATTCTAGGACTTGCGGATGAAAATCTTGGAGGCGCAGATGAGTAAGGTTCCGCAGCTGATTTTGACGGAAGAGCTTTCCAATCTGATTCCGCACAAGGGCAAGATGTTTTTGCTCAGCCGCATTACGGGGCACAATCTTGAGGAAAGGACCGCGACGGGTGAGTACGACATCACTTCGGACTGCATTTTTTATGAGGAAACTTTGGACGGCATTCCTGACTGGTCGGTTTTTGAAATCATGGCGCAGACCATATCGGCATTCGGATCCATCGAGCGCATCGAGAATGACAGGATGGACAAGGCGAATCCCGGAGTGATTCTGAGCGTGAGCAATTTCAAATCTGCCGTGGCGGTGCTGAAAAACAATACGACTATAAAAATCTCAATACGCGAGGACTGCCGGATGGAGAACGTGACGCGCTATGAGTGTTTCCTTTTCCGCACAAAATCGGATGAGGAGCCGGTCATTTCCGCGACAATCACGGTGATGGAAATGAAAGACATGTCGGCGTTTTTTGAGAGCTAGATTTGATGGATATGGAGAATGATATGAGCAATGCTGATAAAAAAATTTTGGTGACCGGTGCGAGCGGTGGAATCGGGCGTGCTGTCTCGGTGGCGGCTGCGAAGGCCGGATATTACGTCATCGCGCATTACAATCACGGAAAGGAAAAGGCGGAGGAGACTCTTTCGCTCATAAAGGAGGCGGGCGGTCAGGGCGAGCTGATTCAGTTTGACGTGTGCGACCGTGAGGACTGCCGAGTGAAGCTGGATGCCATCTGTGAAAAATACGGAGCTCTCTGGGGTGTCGTGAGCAATGCGGGAGTTACTAAGGACAACGCTTTCCCGGGTCTTTCCGGCGAGGAGTGGGATTTTGTCGTGCATACGAACCTGGACAGTTTTTTCAACGTGATTCAGCCGCTCACCATGCCCATGTGCAGAAAAAAGCGCGGAAGGATAATCACCATTTCCTCGGTCAGCGGAATCATGGGAAACAGGGGACAGACGAATTACTCCGCGTCCAAGGCGGGACTCATAGGCGCGACAAAGGCTCTGGCACTTGAGCTTGCGAGCAGAAGCATTACGGTAAACGCCGTTGCTCCCGGATTCATCGAGACCGACATGGTGAAGGACGCTCCTGCCGACATGATTCTTCCCACAATCCCCATGAAAAGAGCCGGTAAGCCCGAGGAGGTTGCGGCTGCGGTCGTGTTCCTGCTTTCCGAGGAGGCATCCTACATTACAAGGCAGGTAATTTCTGTGAACGGCGGTCTGATATGAGCGAGTGGACAAAATCAAACGGAAGACGCAGGGTTGTGGTTACGGGCGGCGGAATGCTGAGTGCCCTCGGAGATACCTGGGATGAGGCTTTTGCCCGCTTGCAGTCAGGAAAAAATTGCATCAAGTATATAGAAGACTGGGACCGCTTCGAGCTGATCAACACCCGCCTTGGATGTCCCTATGAAAAGGAGCTTCCTCATTTTCCACGCAAGATGATACGCGGGATGGGCCGTGTGGGTCTTCTTTCCCTGATTGCGACCGAGCGTGCCTTGATTTCCGCGGGATTAAAATCAGCGGACGGAGAGCTTTTGGACGAGGTGCACAACGGACGGACGGGCATCGCATACGGTTCCTGCATGGGAAGCATGGAGTCCATTTTGGACATGGCGCAGATGCTTGAGAACTCCGACACGAGCAAAATCAACTCGCAGACTTACATCAAGGCCATGCCGCAGACCTGCCTCTCAAACCTGAGTGTCTACTATCAGATCCGCGGAAGGATGATTACCACGAACACGGCTTGTACTTCCGGAAGTCAGGCGATCGGATATGCATACGAGAATATCGCCGCCGGATTGCAGGACATGATGATTGCGGGAGGAGCCGAGGAGTTCTGTTCCCCCGACGCAGCCATTTTTGACACCCTTGGAGCCGCTGCCTGTCTGAATGAGAATCCGGGACTGGAGCCCAAGCCATTTGATAAAAACCGTGACGGACTTGTAATCGGGGAGGGTGCCGGCACTCTGATCCTTGAGGACATGGAGCACGCTGTAAAACGTGGGGCCCCCATTTTCGCGGAGATTGCAGGTTTCGGAACGAATGCGGACGGAAATCACATTACGACTCCAAGTTCTGAGACTATGGCCGTGGCGCTGAAACTTGCCCTTTCTGACGCTGGTCTTTCCGCCGATGAGATTGGATATGTGAATGCGCATGGAACGGCGACTCCGACCGGTGACAAGGCTGAGTCAATCGCGACATATTCGGTTTTCAATCGTGCTGTTCCGATTTCATCCACGAAGAGTTACATCGGACATACGCTCGGTGCATGCGGGTGCATTGAGGCATGGCTTTCCATTAACATGATGAGGGAGGGATATTTTCATCCCACGCTGAATCTTACTGAGCTTGATGACGAGTGTGCTCCCTTGGATTATATCCGTGGAAGCGGCAGGGAGATTCAGACCTCCTGCGTTATGTCAAACAACTTCGCTTTCGGAGGAGTGAATACATCCCTGATTTTCAAAAGGGTTTAATTTAAGGATATGCAGACCCTGAATCCGAGGCTGCTGCTCTTTGCCGTGTGTGCTGCTCCACCGCGGGCTGTTACCGTGCAGAGGGGCGCGTCATCGAGCCAGCTTCCGCCGCGTTTTACTCTCATCGTTCCGCTCGCAGGTCCCTTCGGTGATTTTTGCGGGGCGTTGGTGAACGGCTCAAAATAATCCCAGCACCATTCGGAGACGTTTCCGCTCATGTCATAGAGTCCGAGAGCGTTCGGTGTCTTTGTGGCCACGTCGTGGGTTGAGACTGAGCTGTTCTCGCCGTACCATGCCAGCTGGTCAATGTCATTTCCCCCTGAGTAGATGAAATCCATCTCGTGCTTTTGTCCGTCCTTTGCCGCATATTCCCATTCCGCTTCCGTCGGCAGCCTGTAACCTGACGCGCTGAAATTGCAGGAGACTCTTTTCCACAGCGGGTCGGTCTGGGGAAATTTGGAAAGGTCGGTGCTGTTTCCTATGGAGTAGCAGGGGACAAGCTCCTGAATTGCGGACAGCTTGTTGCAGAATGTGATGGCATCGGCCCAGGAGACAGATTCCACCGGATGATTGGGGCCCGTCAGCTTTGCGGGGTTGCTTCCCATGACCGTCTCATACTGGAGCTGCGTAATCAGTGTCTCGGACATATAGAAAGTGTCCAGGGTCACATTATGCATTTGCTCCGCCTCTCCCATGTTGAAGGAGCCTCCCATTACGGTCATCATCGTCGGGTAAGTTTTCCTTGATGCCGTGAAGATGTCCTTTTCCTTCGGCTGTCCGCAGGCAGAGCAATAATTGTCCGCGGGAAGCATGGGCGCGTTGCAGCTTGGGCAAGAGATAAATGGAGAGACTTCCAAAACGATATGTCCGCAGGATCGGCAGAACTGTGCTCCGATGTGCATTTCTTGATTACAATAAGGGCAGATATTCATTTTGACTCCTGAAATTTCAGTTTTGTGGGAATTTTCCGGTTAAATCCAGCTGAAAAATCCTTTCCTTTAAAGTATACCACAAGCTTTCAAAAAAGCAAGTTGAAAATATCCATATACTGTATTATAATTTTCCTGATGAACTAAGACTGATATTTTCATGGAGTAGATTTATGAAACGAACGGCAATTTTATTTACGGCTGCATTTTGTTGCTCGCTTGCTTTTACGGGATGTCTCAGCACCTTGGGTTTTTCTGGTGCGAGCGGTGAAAGGACGGAATCCACAAAAAATACCGCGACCAAGGCGGAAAGCGTGGACTCGAAGATTGAGCGGGCAAAGAAGCTTGCGGGATCCGACAGCCTTGAGGATTTGGAAACAGCACTTTCCCTTGTGTCCGAAGCCCAGGCAGTCCAGCCGTGGAATTCTGAGCTTGGCGATTTGTCCTATGATATAGAAGAAAAACTATATGCTGCTAAGGTAAAGGAAGCTGAAAAACTCCTTGCGTCCGGCACAGTCTCCGATCTAGACAAGGCTTTGAAGCTCGTGAATGAGGTTTTGGACAGGAGACCGGCCAACATGGAAGCTAACAGCCTGAAGACCAAAATCAGGGTGAAGCAGTCAAGCATCGCGGGAGAGAAGGCTGCCATTGAGCAGAACATTGAGGAGGCAAAATCCTTCATAAAGAACGGCTCGGAGGACCTTGCTCTTGACAGATTGCGGAAAGTGCTCGCGAAGGACCCGAACAACGGCGAGGCGAAAAATCTTGTCGCGGACGCAAAGACATCCAAGGCCCGCAGACTTGCCATGAACAAGGGCTATCTTGATGATGCGGAAAAAATCCTTGCGGAGGCCCTGAAAGATTTGCCCTCACACAGCGAGGCGAAAAATCTTCTTGCCGATGTGAAAAATCTGAAAGCCAAGGCGGAATCCTGTCCATTCAAGGTCGGGTCCGCTTATGTGCTCAGCTCATACACGGAAAATGGGGTGACGCTTCCCAAGTCACAGTGGAAACCGAATCACACTATAAAGATTGCCTCAAAATCCACCATGACGGAATCTTACCTCTCATCTTCCTATGATTACGGATTTACCGTGGACACATCCGCGAGGAAAATCATTTTCAACAACAGCGACCCGCACAATGTCATGTACACCAACGCGACTTATTCAAGCGACCTCAAGACAATCACGCTCTATGGAATTGACATCGAAGGAAAGCTTGACGGCACGGAAGCCGTGTTCACCCTGAAATAAAATTTTTTTTTGTGAGGATAAAATATGAAAAAAATACTGTCTGTATTTCTTGCCGTCGGCCTTGTCCTGGGACTGACATCCTGTGCGAAGAAAACATTCCGCGAGGCCGCCAAACCTTACGGATTCAATACCGGAATAGCCGTCACATCAGGTGATATTTTGGATCCTGAGATTCAGCCCATTCTCAAGGATTACTGCTCAATCATCGTCTGCGAGAATCAGATGAAAATGGCCAATCTCCATCCGAATAAAAAATTCTGGAACTGGAACGACGTGGACAAGCTCGTGGAATTCGCCGATGAGAACAAAATCAGGGTGAAATGGCACACTCTTTTCTGGCACCAGCAGAACGCACCTTTTGCGACAAGCCTCACGACAAGGGAAGACGCGCTTGCTTTTATGGACGAGTATATCGAGACGGTTATGGAGCGTTACAAGGGCAAGATTAAGGAATATGACGTTGTTAACGAAATGTTCGAGGACGACGGCAAGGGTTCATTCAGGAACACCCACTGGTACAAGACGATCGGACCGGATTACATTGAGCACGCGCTGAGAAAGGCCCATGAGGTTGATCCGAACGCAAAGCTCTACCTCAACGAGTACAACAACGAGGCCATGGGAGACCCCAAGGCAGATGCGATGTACAATTTCGTGAAGGAGCTCAAGGAAAAGGGAGTCCCGATTGACGGAGTCGGAATGCAGCTTCACCTTGACACAAGCTATCCCTACAACGAGGATGCCATAAGGAAGAACATCCAGCGTTATGCCGACCTTGGAATCGAAATCAGTTTCAGCGAAGTTGACGTGCGCATTCCAACCAACGGGGGAGAAAGCCATGTTGAAAAGCAGAAGGAGATTTATTGCTCGCTCGTAAAGCTTGCGAAAGAGATGCCCAACGTAAAGAGCTTCATCACATGGGGATTCACCGACCGTCACAGCTGGGTTCCGGCCACATTCCCCGGCAAGGGCGACGCTCTTCCCTTCGACAAGGACATGAAGCCGAAGCCAGTCTTCCAGGCAATGTTGGACGAGCTGAACAAGAAGTAAGAAAGCGGTAGGGGTTCCCTGAATCAAGAAATTTGCATTTTCGGCGAAACACGTTTATAATGAATTCATGTACTATTTTATTGTGAACGAGCATGGCGGCGGCGGAAAGGCGGGGAAAACCTGGGCTAAGGTTCAGGCAATCCTTGAAAAGGAAAAGGTTCCATATAAAAAACTCGTGACTACGGCGGAGGAGGGTGCCTCCGTTTTGGCACGCAACGTCTCATCCCTTGACGGTGACTTGAATCTTGTTGTGGTCGGTGGTGACGGTACCATCAACGAGGTTCTGAACGGCATTGACTTTGAGAAGGTGAGGCTGGGAGTGATTCCGACCGGCTCAGGAAATGATTTCGCGCGCGGCATGAAAATCCCCAGGAACACGAAAAAAGCCGTGGATATGGTTCTGAAAAGCGGCGACGGAAAATCCGTTGACATAGGGAGCGTGTCTTTTGATGACGGCAGCTCGCGTCTTTTCGGAATCAGCGCGGGAATGGGAATGGATGCCATTGTCTGCAAAAAGGCCCTGAGCTCAAAACTGAAAAATTTCCTGAACAAGCTGGGACTAGGAAAATTCATTTATATAATCTACACGGTGCAGACCCTTTTTTCCATGAAGACGGAAGATTTCAAGGTGAGTTTTGACGGTGAGCCCATGCAGGAAATCCCCAGGCTGATTTTCATCGCTTTCATGAACCTTGAGACCGAGGGCGGCGGAGTGAAAATGTATCCGGGGGCAAATGCGCAGAACGGAAAGATTTCGGTATGCATCGCGTCGGATATCCCCAAATTCAAGGCATTCGGATACTTGCCCAGGCTTGTTGTCGGTAAGCAGGAGAAAATCAAGGGGTTCATATTGAGACAGTGCTCGCAGATAGCGGTCTCATGCCCGAAGCCGGGGGTCACCCTGCATTTTGACGGTGAGTACGGCGGCGAACAGTCCAACATTGTCGTGCGTGTGCTTCCGGGAAAGCTCAGGATGCTTGTGCAGTAAGTCAAAATTTCCTCAAATTCCGTATAGATTTTTCTTGTTTTTTTCCAAAAATGCTTTATACTTTATTGTGGAGTAGTTCGTGCGGAGAGAGGCGGAGTCTGGAGGCTGTCTGGCATGGAAAAAAAGATAAAAAAGTGGCTTGAATATTTAGGATTTGAAAAATACAGTCCGTACATAAAGGAGCATCTGACCTTGTCCAACGCGAGGTCGGGAATCTATCTTGCGGTCGTGGTAATCGGGCTTGAGACGTGGATGATACTCAGCGTGATCGGCAATCTGCTTATGGCCAAGATGGTACGCTCCACGACATGGATCATAAATCATCTTTCGGCTTACATCGCGCTTCTGCTCCTTGGCATTTTTCTGCTTGTTTACTGCCTCAAAAAATTAAGGGGTGCATCAATATCGCATTTTACGGGCAACACAATTCGGACGACCTTTGCCGTTGCGGGGCTTGTGTTCGGCGCATACATCGCTTACCTTGATTATGCGAAAGGCGAGCAGGTCCTGAGCTTCACCACGATGGAAGTTTTCATCCTCTGCCTGATCGGTTGGAGACCCTTCGTTTCGTTCCTTGTGCTGACCGTCACGTGCCTCGTTTTCTATTTTATCTGCGACAGGGCTGTTCCTGCCTCCTATGCCACGCAGGTGAATCTCTTTACGTTCTGGGTTGCCATGCTTATGGCCGCCGTCAGCTGCTTCCGCCAAAAATTGGTCTGGGCCAGAAAGGACGAGGCCCTGGAAAATTCAAATGCCATGCTGCAGAAAAAATCCAGCATAGACGAGCTTACTGGACTTTACAATCCCTCGCATTTCAGAAAATTGATTCATGAGATTCTTGTGGATCCCAACGTGGACATTTCAAAGAAGATTTTTCTTTTTGTTGACGTGGAGCATTTCAAGGGATTCAACGGACGCTACGGATATGTCAGGGGCAACGAGCTTTTGCAGTCCGTCGCCGATATGCTGAAGTCAGAGTTCCCGGACGCATTGATTGCCCGAATGTCCGACGACAGGTTCGCCCTTTTTGCCGATGACAGGGACGTGGTGGAAAGAATGGCACGCATAAAGGAAAAAGTCATGGAGGTGAAGTCCGAGGTGCGGATGGGACTCAAGGTTGGCGGCTACAAAACAAGGGACCGCTCCTATTCCCCAGACATCGCCATTGACAACGCGCATTATGCCTGTATGCACATAAAGAAGGATTTCACGACCTTCTACTATCTCTACGACGAGAAAATGCATACGGAAGTGCACCAGAGAAACTATATCCTCAACAACATAGACGATGCCATAGAGAAGGGATACATCGTTCCGTACTATCAGCCGGTGGTCTCTTCTGCGGATGGAAAAGTCTGCGGGCTTGAGGCTCTGGCAAGGTGGAATGCCCCGAGGTACGGTCAGCTGCAGCCCAGTCTCTTTGTTCCGGTTTTGGAGGAATACCGTCTGATTTACCAGCTGGACAGATTTTTGATGGAGTGTGTGTGCCGTGATCTGGCCGAGGCAATGGAAAATGGCTTGAAGGTCGTCCCAGTCTCCTTGAATTTTTCCCGCCTTGATTTTGAGCTGTGCGAGGACCTTGCCGCTGAGGTTGATTTGTGCCGCGAGAGATACAGCATCCCGCGCAATATGCTGCTCGTTGAGGTTACGGAGAGCGCGCTTGCCACCGACAGCATAATCCTCCAGTCCACCATGGACAAATTCCACAGGAGGGGCTATGAGATCTGGCTGGATGATTTCGGCTCCGGCTACTCAGGTTTGAACGTCCTCAAGGAATTTGACTTTGACATGATGAAAATTGATTTGAATTTCCTACGTAATTTTTCTACGAACAAAAAAGTGTTCCCCATTTTGCGAAGCATTGTTGAGATGGCTCACGCTGTCGGAATGCATACCCTGTGCGAGGGAGTTGAAAGCCAGGAAGCCTCCGACTTTTTGAAGGAAATCGGCTGTCAGATGCAGCAGGGATATCTTTTCGGAAAGCCAATGCCGAAATCTGAGTTCATCGAGGGAATCGAATCTGGAAAATACGTGCTTGCCGACATCGCTTGAGTCTGCCGAGAAAATCTGGGGTTTGCGAAATTGCCCGCTTGTGGAAAAATTCCACGAACATTCCTAGTTCATTCCACTTGGATTCCACATTGCCTTGTTAATATGGAATCATCGGAAGAGAGAGAACCGATAGATGCACCTCAGTTTGGGGTGGAAAATGAACTTTAAGCGAGGTAATGACTATGACAAGGACAAGGATTTTTAGAAGCGGACTGATTGCGATGGCACTGGTATTTGCAGCCGGAACACAGGCATTTGCAGAGGAAACAAAGGTCAGAGGGGCAAAGGAAGCTCCCGAGGTGGTGGAAAAGAAATCTGACAGGGAGGAGAAGCCGCTTTTCGGTGCCGACCTTTACCTGAAGGAAGGACTCATTGACGAGGCGACCGCCAAAAAAATCAACGAGTTCGAGGAAAAGAGACGCGCCGAGTGGATGGAGAAAATCAGCGGGGAGCGGAAAGAAAAAATGGAGAAGTGGCAGAAGTCCATGGAGGAAAAATCCGTGAAGGGAAAAAGACCCGAAGTTGGAAAAAAGTCTCCGGATGCCGGGAAAAAATCCGGGATGGAAAAGGGACGAAAGCACGGGGTTTCAAAAAAGACTTCTGATTCCTGCGGATGCTGCTGCCATGAATCCGACGAGCCTGAGACCAAACCCATGAAAAAGCCTGCGAAGAAACCTGCGAAAAAGAGCGGAAGATAATCTGCTAAAAAGATTGCCGGATCAAGTCCGGCAATGACATGGGCTTATAAAACTTGAAATTGAGCCTAGTTTTTAAAGGAGAAGGGAATGTCCAGAATTTTAGTGGTGGATGACGAGGATGACATAAGAAATCTGGTTGTCCGCTATGCGGAGCATGATGGCCATGAGACCGTGGAAGCAAAAAACGGACAGGAAGCCGTCATTCTGTGTGCCGAGCAGAACTTTGATTTAATCATCATGGACGTGATGATGCCAGTGATGGATGGTTTTGAGGCGTGCGCGGAAATCCGAAAATCAAAGGACATCCCCTTTCTCATGCTTTCCGCAAAGGGAACGGAGAGAGACAAACTTCAGGGCTTTGAGACCGGAGTGGATGATTATGTGGTGAAGCCCTTTTCGCCCAAGGAGCTCATGGCGAGGATTAACGTAATCATCTCCCGGCATAAGTCTCAAAAAAATGAGAGGGCTGCGGCGGTTCCCATGCTTGAGTTCGGCGGACTGAAAATCGACACGCTGGGTCATTCGGTGAGTGTGGACGGAATCAGTCTGGATCTTACGGCGAAGGAATACGACATCCTGCTCTATCTTTCGCAAAACCGTGGAGCCGCTTTGACAAGGGACCAGATTATGGACGCTGTATGGGGCGAGAATTATTACGGCGACTCAAGGACCGTGGACTGGCAGATAAAGCTCCTCCGCGGAAAGCTCGCATCCTGCAGGGACTATATTGTGACGCTTCGTGGCGTGGGGTACAAGTTTGAGGTTAAATAAATCTTTCGGTGCAAAGCTCTATCTCCACCTGATGATTTTCTCTGCGTTGATTTTAGGCTCCCTCTGGATTTTGCAGACGGTCTTTTTGCAGACCATGTACAACAGCATGACAGTGAGAAAAACGGAGAAAGTTTTTTCCCGCCTTCTGAAAGACATAAAATCCGGCGTGAAAGATGACGAGACTCTTTTTTCCAGCATCGACGAGATTGCGTATTCAAATTCCGTGATGGTCATACTTTTGAACGAGGACGGAACACTTTCCTACAGCGCGGACGAGCACAGCTTTTCTTTTTCCGGGGGCACAAGACGAGGAATCTTGCCGAGGCCCGGAATCTACAAAAACATTCCTCCCTACTACAGAAACTTTTTTGAGAAAATCAAGGAGGATGGAAAACTCCGCTATCAGTCACAGCGCATGGGCACTTTGATTTTGGGACAACTTCTGGATGACGGCAGGGTGATTTTTTTGAGCAAGCCCGTAAAAGCCGTGGGAGCCGCAGTTGAGACAATCCGCATTCAGTTGATTTTGGTGACGGCAGCCTCCCTTGTCATAGGATTTTTGCTCGCATGGATTTTGTCACGCCGCTTTTCAAAACCGGTCTCGTCCATTGTGAAAGAGTCCAAGCTGATGGCCGAGGGAAAGTTCGACTTGAAATTTGAAAAGGGATTTTGCACCGAGCTTGATGAGCTTTCCGACACGCTTTCACAGACCGCGCTTTCTCTGGACCGCCTTGAGCACTCGCGACAGGAACTCCTTGCAAATGTGTCCCACGATTTACGAACGCCGCTCACGATGATCCGTGGATACGCTGAGTCAATCCGTGACATTTCCGGGGACGTGAAATCCGAAAGGGACAAGGATGTGGACGTGATTGTGCGTGAGAGCAACCGTCTTACTGATTTGGTGAACGACATCCTCGACTACACTTCCATCCAGGATTCCGAGCCAGTTTTTGAAAAATGCGACCTTGCCGCGATTTCCGAAAATGTCGTGAGTCAATTCGCGCCTCTTTGTGAGAACGGAGGAATCACCCTGGACTTCCATGCCGGGAGCGGACTTTTTGTGGAGGGAAACGAAAATCAACTTAAGCGTGTGCTCTACAATCTGATTGACAATGCCGTGCGTCATTGCGGAGAGAAAAAAAGAGTGGAGGTCCATGTGAAAAAATCCGGCGGCGGAATCTTGGTGCAGGTTCAGGACTTCGGGGAAGGAATCCCCAGGGAGCAGCTCGGGCAGATTTGGGACCGCTATTTTACCGCAAGACAGAGAAGGAGCAAGGGAACATCCGGGCTGGGGCTTTCCATCGCGAAGGAGATTCTCCTGAAGCACAATGCGGATTTCGGAGTGGAAAGTGAAGTGGGTGAGGGAACGTGCTTTTGGTTTTCGATGAAGACCGTTTCCTGACAGGGGATGCAGGTGCCGCACGATGGGTGTCATTGCCGTGCACCGACACGGCAATCCCTTTTTGAAAGAGACTGTCGGATTACGCATGACGATGACACACAAAAGCAACTTAAATTCGGGGAATTAGGTCGGTGGCTTTTTTTATGTCCTCGTCGGTGGGGATGTAGTCGGTCATGGTTCCGTTGTTGAATTTCTCGTAGCTCATCATGTCGAAGTAGCCGGTTCCCGTGAGTCCGAAAAGGATTGTTTTTTCTTCACCGGTCTCCTTGCATTTCAACGCTTCGTCTATGGCGACTTTGATTGCGTGGCTGCTCTCTGGTGCGGGCAAGGTTCCTTCCGTCCTGCAGAAAAGCTCGGCTGCCTCAAAAACGGATGTCTGCTCAACGCTGCGTGCCTCCATCAGACCGTCGTGATAAAGCTGGCTCAGGATGGAACTCATTCCGTGGTAGCGTAATCCTCCTGCGTGACTTGGGCTCGGCATGAACTGGCTTCCGAGCGTGTACATCTTCTGGAGCGGACAAACTTTTCCCGTGTCGCAATAATCGTATGCGAAAACACCTCGTGTCAGACTGGGACAGCTTGCGGGTTCCACTGCGATTATCTGATACTGATTTTCACCTCGGAGAATTTCACCCATAAAGGGAGATATGAGCCCTCCAAGATTTGAGCCGCCTCCCGCACATCCGATTATCATGTCGGGTTTCACTCCGTATTTGTCCAGAGCGATTTTTGCCTCAAGTCCGATCACAGTCTGATGCAGGAGCACCTGGTTCAGGACGCTTCCCAAAACATAGCGGTATCCTTCGGTTTTTGTCGCAGTCTCGACAGCCTCACTGATTGCGCATCCGAGCGAGCCCGAGCATCCGGGAAAATCAGCGTTCATCTTCCGTCCGATCTCAGTTTCCATGCTGGGTGAGGGGATTGCCTTTCCTCCGTATGTCCGAATCACCTCGCGTCTCTGCGGCTTCTGTTCGTAAGAGCATCTCACCTGGTAGACGATGCAGTCAAGCCCGAGATAGGCACATGCCATTGACATTGCGGTTCCCCACTGACCTGCTCCTGTTTCGGTGGTCACTCCCTTGAGACCCTGCTTTTTCGCGTAGTATGCCTGGGCGATGGCTGAGTTCAGTTTGTGGGATCCCGACGTGTTCTGACCTTCGAATTTATAGTAAATCTTTGCGGGTGTTTCCAATTTTTTTTCAAGGCAGTAGGCACGCACAAGTGGAGACGGACGGTACATCTTGTAGAAATCCAAGATTTCCTGCGGAATGTCGATGTATGCGTCGGTGGTGTTGAGCTCCTGTTTTACAAGCTCCGAACAAAACACATGCTCAAGTTCCTCCGCCGTGCATGGCATGTGTGTCTGCGGATTCAAAAGAGGAGCGGGTTTGTTTTTCATGTCGGCACGGACATTGTACCACTGCTTCGGCATCTCATCTTCTTCAAGGTAGATTTTGTAGGGAATTTTTTCTGACATAGCGCAAATCCTTTCTGCTCATTTTTTCAAAGCGATTTTTAATGTTTCTACCATTGTATAACAATATCCCCGGCTTGTCAAACGGACAGGAGAATATGCAGAAGGCAAGTGCAATAAATAGAGATGGAAAATTCTCTATGGATTGAGGAAGTGCTGCAATGGAGGCAGGGTTCGTGGCATCGAAGCATTTGCACGGAGGGGAGCGAAAGCGACCTCCAATTCCTATTACCGTGCTCCATGATTCGGTGACGCGGTTCCTGCCGTAAATGAAAGCACTTCCTCCTTTCGAATGGGATTTTTCAATAACTGTTTTGATTTACACTTGTCTTGTACAGATTCTTTCGCATATTATCCCAAGTGTTTTGCCATAATGTCGCGGCAGAGAAAATCCCCGTGGCCGGTCTCGCCGATGATGTAGTCAATCTCCCGGTACCCGCGCTTAAGGTAGATGGGTTTTGCAGGAAGGGACGCGTGGATGATTGCGTTTTCGTGCGAGCGTGCGATTTTTCCCTCGGCGAAATCAAGGAGTGCCTTTCCGTATCCCCTGTGCTGGAAATCTGGAAGTACAAAAAGCCTGCCTATTTCATTTTCAGAGACGGTAACGGTTCCGGGAATCTTTCCTTCGTCATCAATCAGGAAAACCTTTTCGGAAAGGATGTCGCTGCGGATTGATTCGTCCGAATGGTGGTCAAGGAAAAACTGCACAGCTCCCGAAGGATAATATTTCGGATAGACCTCATTGATTGTGTCCCGCACGATTTTTTTCACCGTTTCGAAATCACTCTCCTTCGCGAGTCGTATTTCCAAGCTTTTCTTCATTGGGTGTCTCCTGTTTGTGTTTTGATGAAATCAGTCTCTTTATCCAGAAAGCGATTACGCCAATTGGAAGCGAAATGGAAATGATCCAAGGTGAGTATGGGCTTGTGGTTACTCCGGCGGAAAGTAGGCTGAAGTACAGCGGGTTTAAACTGAGCTCGCCCGTGGTCCAGTTGATTTTTAGTATCATGATTCCAATCAGAATCAGTATGCACCACAGGACTTTTCTTTTCATCTTCGGAGTCCTTATGCAGACTATCAAAGTGAAAATGGAAATCAGCGGATTTATTATGGCCAGCAACAGTATGAGGTAGTGCTTCACTTGTTTTCCGCGGAGGGTGAATTTATATACTTCTTTCAGCGATTTATCCGTCACCTGAAAATAAAAGCTTGTGACAGAGAGAGAGGCATTCTGCCTGATCACGCTAGCCTGTGCGAGTAACCATTTCGAATTCTCAAAACTGTATTCAAACGTGAACAAGCCGCTCCATTCATCATTTATCGTGCTTGTTTGTGAGCCGATGATTTTCTTGCTCAACAAATTCTCAGTCGGCAGATAGTTATATATCTCATTGAACTTTTCTTCCGTCAGCTGGGATTTCGCGCTTGGATGCAGTTGATTGTAAACTTCCTCATAATTGTTCTCGCGGACGCTCTCCAAAAAATTCTCCGCATATTGCGCCTCCTCTTTTGGAGTAAATTTCTCCAGCATCTTTTCGTAAGTGCAAGACGCCAAGGAAATTACGGCAAGCGGCAATAGAAATAAGTTTAGAAATATTTTTCGCATCTATTCTCCAGCACTAAAAGTTAAATCTCCACGCTTCCCTCGTAGCAGGTCGTGGTTCCTCCGGTCAGGTAGACTGTCTCTCCCGTGTATTTTACGTGCAGCACTCCGCCACGCACCCTTACGGTAATGTCCTGGTTAATGCGGCAGAATCCGTTCAGTACGGCGGCGACAACAGCGGCACAGGCTCCGGTTCCACAGGCGAGCGTCTCTCCGTTTCCTCTTTCCCATGTCCTGAGCTTGAGTTCGTTCGGTCCGACCACGCGCACAAATTCCGTGTTGGTTCTGTTCGGGAAAACAGGATGCGTCTCAAACAGAGGTCCGATTTTTTCAAGCGGCTCCTTGTCAACGAATTTGCTGAACACGACGCAATGCGGGTTTCCGACATTCACGCAGGTAACGGAATAATCAGTGCCTGCCACATTAAGAGTCTGATTGCATACCGCGCGTGAGGGAAGCTTAGCTCCGTCCTCAAGTTTTGGAAGCTCTGAGTCCTTGAGCGTTACAGGAATCTGGGCGGGGTCGAAAATCGGGGAGCCCATGTCAACTGAGACGGAAGAGACCTTTCCGTTCTGCTTGTAGAGCACGAGTGTCTTTATGCCCGCCTCGGTTTCAATGGTGATTGTCTCGGTGGCATCAGTTTTGCGTCCGTGCTTTTCGGTGATTCCGTTGATGTCGTTGTCGTAAAGATATTTTCCCACGCAGCGGATTGCGTTTCCAGCCATGCGTCCCTCGCTTCCGTCCCTGTTGAAAAAGCGCATCTTGGCATCAGCTTTGCGGCTCCTTTCAATCAGAACGAGTGAGTCCGCACCGATTCCACCATTCATGCGATCGCAAAGACGAACCGCAAGTCCCGCAGGATTGTGAACCGCTTCGTTCATCGCATTTATGACGATAAAGTCGTTTCCGGTAGAATCCATCTTGCAGAAACGCAGCGTCTGTTTTGTGTCGCGAAGATCGTTGATGTTGACCAGCTCCACATTCTCCGCATTGTACTTGCTCTTGAGACAGTTGGCGACTGCATTTGCGGTATCGATTGCGGTAAGACAAGGGATGTCCTTTTCAACGGCATGGCGGCGCATCTTCACGGAGTCCGAATGTGGGTCGCGTCCCTTGGCTGAGGTTGAGACCACATAATCAATCTTGCCTGAGTCCAGGACCGTAAGCAGGTTGTCGTCCGGGTTCTCATGGATTTTGTTGACCACGGTTACTTCCATGCCGAAATCACGCAGGGTCTCGGCGTTTCCTTCCGTCGCGTAAAGGGCGAATCCCATGTCATAAAATTTGCGCGCCAAATCAGGAAGCTCGTAGCGGTCGGTTTTTCTCACGCTGAAAAGGATGCCCGGAACACGTCCCTTGTTCTCCGCGTCGCCCGGCCTCGTGATTTTATATCCTGCCGCGATGAGTCCCTTGAAGATTGCCTCCTCCATTGTGGAAGCGATGCCCAGAACCTCTCCGGTGGATTTCATCTCTGGTCCCAAGTGCGTGTCCACATCCATGAGCTTTTCAAAACTGAACACAGGAACTTTTACCGCAAAATACGGTGGATTCCTGTAAAGACCAGTTCCGAATCCCATGTCGCGAACTTTTTCACCAAGCATGGCGCGGGTCGCAAGAAGCACCATCGGAACTCCGGTCACTTTGCTGATGTAGGGAACGGTTCGGCTTGAGCGCGGGTTTACTTCTATTATATAGAGGTCGTTGTTGTAAATGAGGTACTGGATGTTCACGAGTCCCTTTGTTCCGAGGGCAAGCGCAAGATTCTTACTCTGCTCGATGATTTTCTCACGGATGATGTCGTTCAGGTTCCAGCTTGGATAAACCGCGATGCTGTCTCCCGAGTGGATTCCGGTTCGCTCGATGTGCTCCATGATTCCGGGGATGAGTATGTCCTCTCCGTCACAGATTGCGTCAACCTCAAGCTCGGTTCCCTGCATGTATTTGTCAATCAGCACCGGATTCTCAATGCCCTGTGCCAAAATGATTTTCATGTATTCCTTTACGTCCGCGTCGTTGAAAGCGATGATCATGTTCTGTCCGCCAAGCACGTAGGAAGGACGCAGCAGCACCGGGTACTCAATTTTGTTCGCAGCCTCCAGAGCCTCCTCCAGAGTGAAAACGGTCAGTCCCTTCGGCTTATTGATTCCAAGCCTGTCGCACAGTTCCTCAAATCTCTCGCGGTCCTCGGCAAGGTCAATGGAATCCGCGGATGTTCCCAGAATCCTGATGCCCTGCTCGTCCAAGAATTTCGTGAGCTTGATTGCGGTCTGTCCTCCGAAAGCGACCACAACGCCGATCGGATTTTCCGTGTGGATTATGTCCATCACATCCTCGGGGGTAAGCGGCTCGAAGTAAAGCCTGTCGCTCGTGTCAAAGTCAGTGGAGACGGTCTCCGGGTTGTTGTTGATTGTGACGACCTCATATCCGAGTTTTTTCAAAGCCCACACGCACTGTACGCTCGCATAGTCGAACTCAATTCCCTGTCCGATCCTGATTGGACCGCTTCCCAGAACGATGACCGTACCCTTTGACGATGGATTTCCCATCTCCTTCAGGAAGGTCTCTGCCTCGTTTTCCGAAGAATAGGTTCCGTAGAAATAAGGGGTCTCGGCGTTGAACTCACCCGCGCAAGTGTCCACCATTTTGTAGGACGCGAAAATGTGAGAGAGCTTTCCCTGTCTGCCAAGATTTTCCGCAAGCTCCTTTTCCTTCAGGATGCCGCTTCCCCCCGGAATCTTTATGCCCGAAAGACGCTCGATCACTTTGTCGGGATAGCCGAATTTTTTCGCCTCAAGATATTTTTCCACGCTGAGTGTGCCGCCGGATTTTTTGATGGAGTCAAAATCAGCTTCCATATCCGCGAGCTTGTTCAGATGATTCAGGAACCACTTGTCAATTTTTGTCACAGAGTTGATTTGGTCCACCGAAAGAATCCTGCGCTTGAGTGCCTGGAAGATTGCGAAGAGCCTCTGGTCAGTGCATTCTCCCACGCGCCTGATTATATCGTCGTCGCTTTCTTCCTCAAAGACCGGAAGATTCAGTGAGTCAACGCCGATTTCCGCACCACGCACGGCCTTCATCAAAGCCATCTCAAAGTTGTGTCCGATCGACATGACTTCTCCGGTCGCCTTCATCTGTGTGCCAAGGGTCCTTTTCGCATAGACGAATTTGTCGAAGGGGAACTTGGGCATTTTTACGACGACGTAATCAAGGACGGGCTCAAAGCAAGCCGCAGTTTTTTTAGTCACGAAGTTCGGAATCTCATCCAGATTGTAACCGATTGCAATCAGCGTGGCCACTTTCGCAATTGGATATCCGGTTGCCTTGGAAGCGAGGGCCGATGAGCGGGAGACCCTGGGGTTTACCTCAATCACCGCGTACTCGAATGTCTCCGGGTTCAGGGCGAACTGACAGTTGCATCCACCCTCCATGCCAAGAGAGCTGATTATGTTGAGAGCCGCAGAACGCAGCATCTGGTATTCTTTGTCGCTGAGTGTCACGGCAGGCGCAATTACGATTGAGTCACCCGTGTGCACGCCGACCGGATCGAAGTTTTCCATGGAACAGACTGTGAGCACGTTTCCGCTTGAGTCACGCATTACCTCAAACTCAATTTCCTTCCATCCGCTTATGCATTTTTCCACGAGAATCTGATGGATCGGGGAGCGGTGAAGTCCGTTGTGCGCGATCTCATCCAGCTCCGCGTCATCATGTACGATTCCTCCTCCGGTTCCTCCCAGAGTAAAGGCCGGTCTGATGATTGCCGGGAATCCGATTTCATTATGGATAAAATTATACGCGTCCTCAAACTCCGTTACGACCTTGGAGGGGATGCAGGGCTCTCCGATGGACTCCATTGTGTCCTTGAAAAGCTGTCTGTCCTCTGCCTTGTCTATGGTCTCTGGTTTCGCACCCAGCAGGCGTACGTTGTGGCTTTTAAGGAATCCGCTTTTGGCAAGCTCCATGCAAAGGGTGAGTCCGGTCTGTCCGCCGAGTGAGGACAAAATGCTGTCGGGCTTTTCCTTTTCAATGATTCTCTGTATTGTCTCCGGGATGAGCGGTTCGATGTAGATTGAGTCCGCCATCGTGTGGTCTGTCATAAGTGTGGCCGGATTTGAGTTCACGAGCACAACCTCAAGTCCCTGCTCCTTCAATGCCTTGCAAGCCTGACTACCAGCATAATCGAATTCCGCTGCCTGTCCAATGATGATGGGTCCGCTTCCGATTACCATGACTTTGTGAATGTTTGTGTTTAACGGCATTTTCTTCCTCCAATCCCTCGGCCAAGAAATTTTTAAAAAAAGGGGGTCAGCACAATTATGCACTGTCCCCGTTGACATAGTTCGCATATTATACAATATTTTACAAACTTTGTACAGTGGATGGAAATATGTTGTGAGTGGTGTTTACCTTGCCTTGAAAAAATTCAAGGAAATACAAAAAACTACTCAATTTTTTTCTAACTTCATTAAGTCGATAAACTCGGCTGGCAGCAGTGCGGGAATCTTGCTGTGGCCGAAATCTTTTTTGTTCCGTGTGATTATGTATCTGGCATGGACATTTGCGGCACACTCATCCTGCACACAATCCTCGAAATCGGAAAAATCATCACGGTCAAGGGCGGACAGAAGTTCTTTTTCACCAACGGAAGAAATACTAAAGAAAGAAAACAATGCTCTAAGCAAGTTACGTCGTTCCGCAGGTGCAAGAGTTTTTCTTAGTACATACCAAATGGTTGGAACTGTATGAGCCGCGATATAGGCGGAAATTTTCCCTGCATAAATATATTCAAACAACGCATCGGTTCCTGCACTTTTTTGTTCCCGGTTCGTAAAGTAATCGATTATTACATTCGCATCAATCAACAAATCCATATTTTCCCTCCAGATAGGCGTGATATTCTTTTTCATAATACGGATCATCCTCTGGTCCTGGTTTAAGCCGACCGCAATATGAGCGCAAAATTTCGCATGCTTTTTTTTGTTCCTCCCCATCATCCACAGGAAACAGCTTGAACTTCTGCCCCTCGTAAAAATTCGCTTCCCCCAGCACACGCACGGCATTCCCGTCGAAATATGCGTCGTAGGATTTTCCCCGGGGATTTTCTGCAAAATCATATTCGGGGGCGGCAACATACGGAATCTTTGCGTCATCGTCAAGTTTGTATTCCACGTTGGAGCCGGAAATTGAGGGAATCTTGTTTGCCCGGATAAACGCTTCGTCAACACCATAGACCTTCGCAATCTTTGCCACAAGTGCGTCCGATGGTACAACCGTCCCATTTTCATACTTGCTGTACGACTGCCGAGAGACACCCAGCATCTTGGCCGCAACCGCCTGAGTAAAACCGCCTGTCTGCCTGAGATATTTCAACACATCCTTCATGCCAACCTCCATCAAAATCTGTCTTTCTGATTTCAATTATAGAACGAATTTACAAAATGTCAATATAAAAAACTTAAATTTACATTATGTAAAGAAAGGGGGCGCGTTAAAAAATCTGGACATTTTTAGATGTTCCCATCTCTTTTCGGAAAATCGCTTTTGTGGTATATTAGAAGATATGAAGAACACTAACTCAATACCTCGCTGGAATCTGGACGCAATTTTTTCGGGACTGGATTCCGAAGAATATAAAAAGGCTCTTTCTGATTATTCTGCCGGAATGGATTCTCTGGACTCGCTTTTGGAGACCGCGGATAAATTCACAAGGGAAGCAAATTCCAACTTTGATTTTGCGAAATGGCTCTCACAGTATCTCAAGGCGGAGGACGAGACCCTTGCTTTGGCACGCACGCTCAACGCCTATGCCTACATAATCTATTCGACGGACACAACCTCGCCCGCCTATCTCAACAATATTTCCGTGGTGGACAAAATGACCCTGCGCCTTGAACAACAGGAGCTGAAATTTTCCATGCAGCTTTTGGCCCATCAGTCGGTGCTTCCTCAGTTCTATACCGATTACCCGGACTTTGCCGATTACAAATATCTGCTTGAGGAAATCCTGGAGGAAACAAAGCACAAGATGTCGCCCCAGGAGGAGAACCTTGCCTCGGACTTGCAGCGGACTGGCGGAAACGCGTGGGACCGTCTTCACGAGCAGATTATTTCGAACCTCAAGGATGAAAACGGAAAGACTTTCAATGAGCTCAGGAATGACGCTTATGATGCGGATCCGGATTTGAGAAAATCATCATGGGAAAAAGAAATCAGTCTGCTTGACCAGAACCGGATTGCGTTTGCGGCATCGCTCAACAATCTGAAGGGCGAGACCGTGACTCTGAATCAGCGTCGTCATTTCCCATCCGCGATTGACAGGGCACTTGCCTCAAGCCGGTTGAGCAGAAAATCCCTTGACGCACTGATCGGGAGCATTGAGGACTCTCTTCCCATGTGGCGCGAATACTTTCAGGCAAAGGCAAAACTTTTGCGTAAGACAAAATCCACGGCAAGCACAAGCGCGGGAACTCCTTCTCATCCGGGAATTGCCTTTTATGATTTGTTTGCTCCTCTTTCAAATCCTTCGTCAAACGGAGGCGGTGACGAATCCCTGCTTTCAAAAAAATGGAGCTTTGACGAGGCCAGGGACTATGTGCTCAAGGAGTACCGTTCATTCAGCGGTGACATGGCGGACTTTGCGAAAAATGCCTTCGAGAAAAATTGGATTGACGCGGAGGTTCGCTCTGGAAAGGTCGGTGGCGCATACGACGAGGATTTTCCCAAGGGGCATCAGAGCCGCATCCTTTCGAATTTTACGGGTGCGTTCAGCGACATAATCACTCTGGCGCACGAGCTCGGACATGCCTATCATTTCAGCTGCATGAAGGGCAAGCCGGTCGCGTTCATGGATTATCCGATGACCCTCGCGGAGACTGCCAGCACGTTCGCGGAGACAATCGTAAAGCAGGATATGATTTCCCAGGTCTCAGGCTTTGATCTGCTCAGGATTATTGATTTGGACCTGCAGGACACGAGCCAGGTTCTGGTGGACATTCTCTGCCGCTTTTATTTTGAGCGCGCGGTTTTTGAGAGACGTGAGGAAGGTGAGCTCAATGCTGATGATTTTTGCCGCCTGATGCAGGAAGCCCAGGAAAAATCCTACGGCGAGGGACTCAACGATGAGCGGACTGCCGACGGAAAAAATTTTGCCGAAAGACACGACTATATGTGGGCGGTGAAATCCCATTACTACAGCACGTCCCTGGATTTCTACAATTTCCCCTATGCGTTCGGTCAGCTTTTTGCGGCGGGACTTTATGCAAGGGCAAAATCAGAGGGAGCGGGATTTGCTTCTACCTACAAGGAGCTTTTGTCGCGCACCGGAAACATGAGCTGCGAGGATTTGTGCAAGTCTGCGGGATTCGACATCACCACAAAGGATTTCTGGAAAAGCGGGATCGCCATGTACGAAAAGGAAGTGGAGCTCTTTAAATCCGAAGTGGAAAAAATCTGATGTAATCTGATGGGCGGAAAGCATTAAAGATGCTCGCTACTAGGCTGTAAGCAAATTTTGTGCTATGCTAATTTTAGGGGTGGAGTATATGATTCGCGCGATTGATCATGTTTCAATGAAATGTAGGGACAAGGCTCTGTTTGAAAAAGCCGTGGGATTTTACACGGAGATTCTCGGCTTCAAAATCAAGAGACGCTGGGCTGAGGGTGTCATGCTCGTGAGCGGAACTGCGGCCATTGAGATTTTCTGCAACGGGGACGGAATACCTGAGCTGGGCGCGATAAGGCATTTTGCGCTTGCGACGGACTGTGTGGATGAGCTTGCCGCAAAGGTAGAGAAAGCGGGTTATGAGGTTTTTATAAAGCCCAAGGACATTGTGATTCCGAGTGAGCCCGAGTTTCATGCGCACATCGCTTTTTTCTATGGACCTCTTGGTGAGCAGGTGGAGCTGTTCTGTCCGGAGACCCTGTAGAGCTCTTCCTGATTTTTTTGGAGAATACTTATGGAATTAAAAACTGAAAGACTCACGCTGAGACCTGTGCAGATGGGTGATGAAGAGGCGATTCACGAATATGCCGGAGATAGCGAAATCACGATGATGTTCTGGCTTCCGAACGAGACTTTTGAGGAGACAAAAAACTTCGTGAAAAAAGCGTCGGAGGAGTGGAAGTCTGAAAACCCGAAGAATTACGAGTTCGTGATTGTGCATGAGGGTGTGATAATCGGTGGATGCGGCATTGAGTACAACGATGACCGCACGCATTGCATTCTGGGCTGGGTCCTGAACAAAAAATACAGGCGGCAGGGATTTGCTTCCGAAGCTGCGTCGGCCCTGCTGGATTTCGGATTCTCAAATCTGGGCATTGAAAAAATCTACGCTCAGTGTGACTCAAACAATGCCGCGTCTTTCGGTGTGATGAAAAAAATCGGAATGAAGTGTGTCAACGACAAGGGAACACGCACTTATCCGAGGACGGGAAAAACTTCCGGCGAGTTTACCTGCTGCATGCTGAAAAGCGAATGGGAAGACTTGAGAAAATAGTATTGATAAAAAATTAAACGGATAGGTACTAGATAAAATGCTCTTTAAAGAAGATTATAAAAATCGCTTGGTAAAAATTTTTGTCCCGATTATGCTTAGCAATCTGATTTCACAGATTCAGATGCTCATAGACAGAATCTTTTTGGGACGGCTTGACATTCTGTACATGAGTGCGGTAGGAAATGCGACGGCTCCTGTCTGGACTACGATGTCCTTTGTTTTTTCCATGTCCATGGGTGCGTCCATTTTAATCAGTCACTCTGTCGGTGAAAAAAACAATGAGAAGGCAAAGGAATACGCCGCGTCACTGATTAAGTTCCACAACGTCATTCCGATTATCCTCTTTTTCTTCTGGATGTTCTGCAGCCCTCTGGTTTTCAAAGTGATGGGAGTCTCACAGAATGTAATGAAACTCTGCGTCACCTACACCAGAATATACAGTCCCGTGTTTTTGATAATAGGACTCGGTGCTTCCTACAGCGTAGTCTTCCAGACATCAAACAACACGAAGCCGCTTGTCGTGTACGGTCTGATCCGCTCGCTCCTGAACATCCTGCTCGACTATCTCTTGATTTTCGGAAACCTCGGATTCCCCAGAATGGAGATTACCGGAGCCGCACTTGGAACGACAATCGCGGAATATGCCGGAGCAATTTATCTCTTGTTTTTGATTATTGCCAGGCGGGACAAATTTTTCACGAATCCGAAGTTTAAGACAATCCTTCACGCAAGAATCCTGCCGTACCTGAAATCCATAAAGCTGGGCATTCCTACGGCGTTTGAGGATTTGCTTTGGAACGCGGGAAATCTCTGCATCATCAGGATTCTGAACACAATCAATGAGACTGCGGCGGGAATTTATTCCATGGTCTTTACGGTGGAAGTTGTTTTCGTCGTCGTGATCGGCGCGATCGGAAGCGGTACGCTGACTTTGACTGGAGAGGCAACCGGAGCAAAGGACCAAAATCTTTACCGCTCAATCGTAAGAACCGCGATAAAGTGGTCGTTCATTGTCTCTGCGCTTGCACTGATTTTTGTCTCCATTTTCCCGCGCTTTACGCTGAGTCTTTTTACGACGGACAAGGTCGTCATTGAGATGTCCGTGATTTACATAATCCTTGTGGCGGCGAATCTTTTCGGAAAATCGGGGAACATAATTATTGGAAGCGGAATCCGCGGATACGGTGACACAAAATGGATGCTCTTTACCCAGGGCTTCGGAACTGTCGCCGTGGTCGGTCTTTCGGCTCTGTGTGTCTTTGTGTTCAAGCTCGGAATGCTCGGCGTCTTCATTGCGGTTCTGTGCGACGAGGGAATCCGTGCGGTAATCAACACAATCAGGTTCCTGAAAATCAGGATCTAGGGGCCGGGAGGTCTAAGTAACAAAAGTTACCCCGAAAGTAACCCTTGTCACCGTTGCATTGCCGGAGAATTTGCCGTAGAATGGAGTCATGGAGGTAAGCGAATGGAAGGCATTGTTTCGGTTTTTCGGGATAATCTTCCCTGGGTTTGGGTCGCGGTTACAATCATCTGCGTGGTGATTGAGTCGCTCACACTTTCCCTGACTACCATTTGGTTCGGAATCAGCGCGTTTGTAATGGTTTTCCTTGCATTCACGCCGCTTCCTTTTTCCGCACAGCTGTTCATATTCGTCGCACTTGCGATGGTTCTGCTGATTTTTACAAAACCGATTGTAAAGCAAAAGTTGAGCCAGAGGAAGATTGCGACAAATTATGAGCGTGTGATCGGTCAGATTGCCGTGGTGACAAAGCGGATTTCTGCACTGGAAAAGGGAGCCGTAAAAATCAATGGCATGGAGTGGACTGCTGCCGTAAAAGAGAACGTCACTCTTGAGGAGGGCAGCAAGTGTATCGTGGAAGAGATTGCCGGCGTAACGGCATACGTAAAACAAATTTGATGTCATGCCTGTAAATGGCACGAAAAGGAGGATTTTATGGTTTATGCGATTATCGCTTTGGTTGTGATTTTTATGCTTCTTATTATAACGAACATAAGAATTGTGTCCCAGTCAAACGCATTCGTAATTGAGCGTCTGGGAGCTTATCATGGAACTTGGAATGTCGGTCTTCATTTTAAGCTGCCGTTTTTTGACCGCATCGCGAGAAAGATTTCGCTCAAGGAAAAGGTGTTTGATTTTCCGCCGCAGCCTGTCATTACGCGCGACAATGTTACGATGAAGATAGACACTGTCGTTTATTTCCAGATTACCGATCCGAAACTTTACACTTATGGTGTCGAGCAGCCGATCAACGCACTGGAGAACCTGAGCGCGACCACCCTGCGTAACATTATCGGTGAGCTTGAGCTGGACGAGTCCCTTACGAGCCGTGACGTAATCAACACAAAGATGCGCTCCATCCTTGATGAGGCGACCGATCCCTGGGGAATCAAAGTGAACCGCGTTGAGGTGAAGAACATTGAGCCTCCGCAGGCAATCCGTGATGCGATGGAAAAACAGATGAAAGCTGAGCGCGAGCGTCGTGAGCAGATTCTGATTGCAGAAGGACACAAGCAGTCCGCGATTCTGGAAGCCGAGGGACAGAAACAGGCGATGATTTTGCAGGCTGAGGCTCAGAAGGAAAGCGCGATCCAAAAGGCAAAGGGAGAGGCTGAGGCAATCCGTGAGGTCCAGCAGGCAAAGGCAGAGGGGCTGAAAATGCTCAAGGAAGCCGGAATGGACAATGCCGTTCTCAAACTCCGCAGTCTTGAGGCATTTGAAAAAGCGGCCAACGGACAGGCGACAAAAATTATTGTTCCGTCAGATTTGCAGAGTCTTGCCGGTGTCGTTACCAGCGTGACCGAGCTCGCAAAGAAATAGATTTTGATTTAGGAGGTGCGGAAGTTGTAGGTTCAGCTTTTGCATCTCCTCCTGATAGGGATTATGAACTGCAGAAATTTCTTGAACAAGCCTTTCCGCCTGATGGCAATAATCGGATTCGCATATCTTGTGTCCGTAATGATTCTGAATTTGTTTACGGATTTTTATGCCGTTCAGAGCGTAATGCCATTTTCAATTCTCGTGTTTTATGCAGGAACGGTTGTCTCAATCATCCTGTGCGTCATCACTTTTTTTCTTTACAGGAATCATTTTTTTTATTATGCGGCACTTGAAATCCTTGTGCTTTCAAATCTCTACACCGGGAAAATTTATACCGCGCTTTTTCTTTCGTCCATACTCTTCATCCTGCTGCTTATGGAAAACAGATTTACCTCGCGGCTCCGTCTGGCGCTCTACCTTGCGCTTGAGATTTTAAAGCTCGCCCTTGTGATTCCTTTCGGTGCAAGAACGTTTTTCGAGTATGCCGGCATTACTCTTTTTTCCCTGTGCACGATCGGATGCATCAATCTTTTGTTCCGCCATGCCTACGACAAGAAGGATTCCGCTTCCATAAGCCTGGATAATTATAAGTTTTCCGAGCGTCAGAAAGACTGCATAAAAGAAATCGTCGTAAACAACACGACAATCAAGGCCCTCGCGATTGACCACAATGTGAGCGAAAGTGCGATCAAAAAAGATTTGTCGCACATTTATACGGTGCTCGGCATTACAGGAAAGGCAGACTTGAAGGCCTTGTTCATCGGCTGCAAGTTTGATTCGTAAAAAATTCTGGCGGAAAATTAGAAACCCACTGACTAATCAGGTGCCGGATTACTCAATGGGTTCCACTGTCTCATTTGTTCTCGCTGTTTCTCACCCTGTTCAATTTAATCCAGTTGGCAAGACCGATTACCGCAACAATCAGATAAATTGATTTTTTGGTAAGATATACGGGATCGAAGTGCTGTATGTACATGGCGACCGCAATCACGTCGGTGATAATCCAAAGGACATACTGCTCCCGGTAACGGAACATTTCCAGAACCACGGCCACGATTCCTATTGCAAGTGTGAAGGCGTCAAGCCAGGGTACGGTTCCGTGGAGCCTTACCAAAATTGCGTGTGCGACGAAAGCGAATGCGACCACTCCTGCCACGACCGCAAGATCAGCATACCATGGAAGACGCTTTGACTTTGTAAGGTGCTCCTCCTTTTCATCCCTGTGCCTGCTCCAGATAAACCATGAGATGAAGTTTATTGGGAAGTAAACCAGAAGCTCCAGTGCAAAGGTTCCCCAGATGTGCCAGTACCCAAGGTAGATGATGTAGACGGTGGTGTTTACGGTCGCGAACCAGAAATTGCTTATGGATGCCTTTGCTGTAAGAAACACGCAGAAGATTCCGCAGACTGCAGAAATGAAGTTGATGATTGTAAGCCATCCTGGATTCTTGCTGTTCGGATCAGTGAACCCGTTGTATACGGCCAAACCTGCGATTACGATCATGACCGCGGCCATAATCCACTCGTACCATTTTAAAGACTTCATAGAAGCCTTGATGTCTTTTACCCCAGCCATTTTGCTGCCTCCTCCATTGTCATTAATCTTACTTCAGTTCCTGAGATGGGAACGTGAATTCTTTTTTCATCCACCACTATGTGAGTCGCCCAGGGGTAAGCCCGCTTGAAGTACTCACCGTAGCTTGGTTCCGAGCTGAACACATATTTGAATCTGTCTCCGATCGCATTAAGAACGAGCGGCGTTTCCTTGTCCCAGTCCTCCGTGCCGTCATCCCTCAGGCATCCGTCCGTGTTTATGACGCGGAACTCCACGTTGGAATATTTTTTCACGAGATTTCGCATCTGCTCCGTCCTCGCCTCAAGAGAAAGGATGGTGTCGATTTTAGTCCCGTGCTCAAGACCTCGGTTTTCAGGGCTGTCAAAAAGAAGTACATAAACCTTGTCGCAGAGACGCGAGGCAAAGTCCACACAATACAGATGACCTTTGTGAAACGGAATGAACTTTCCGCCAAAAAATCCTTCGACCATAACACCTCCTGTTTAATCTTGATGAGAGTATATATTATTGGAAAAAAAGTGGGGTCGCAGAAAATGCGACTTTTCTATTCGTTGAAGCAGGGCAAGTCCATCTGGAAAAGAAGCGAGTCAACTTTCATGATGTCGTAGATTTTTTGAAGGACGCAATATTTTACAACTGTGTCGAACATATTGGAGGGGTTCAACGCGAAGTTTGCGGTTGCAAGAAATTGCTCATATTCATTCAGGCTCAGCTCAAGTGCAAGTCCCAGTGCCATGGCCGAACGCTTGTTCGGTATGTGTCCGCTGATGATTTTGGAAAAGAGCTTTTTGTCGATTATCAGGGAGCGTTTGTAAACCGTGGGATTGTCGAGATTTTTTTCGCGTATGTACGTCCTCAGGAGGTCCTGGAAATTCGGAGTGTCCTTTGTCCGCGAAATAAAATCCTTGACGGCCGGCACGATTTTTCCTTCGTCATGCTTCTTTGTTTCCTGCCCGGATTTTTCATCAGATTTTCCGCCGGATTTGTCGGCAATATAATTGTCGTTTATAAAGCTTTTTACGCCGTCGAAGATTTTTTTTGAGACCTGAAAAGATTCCTTGTCATAGACAATGAGCACAACTTCCATCTCGCTTGTAAATAAAAAATGGCTTATTTCATCGAGCGCAATGTTTAGTGCCGTCTCTTTCGGAAACTCATAATTCCCGGTTGCCAGAAGCGGAATGGAAATGCTCTTGCAATTAAGCTCCTCTGCGAGTCTGAGGGAGTTACGGTAGCAGTTCCGCATCACGTCAATCTCCCCCTGTTCTCCGCCTTCCCATCTTACGCCTACTGTGTGGATTATGTAGCGTATGCCGTTTGCCGCAAGATTAAATGACTGTGTATACGCCGCCTCGCCCCTTTTTATCTCACCGATTTTTTGACGTGCCTCAAGCATCTGCTCCATCCCCGCCGCATGATAAATGGCCGTGTCGGTTCCAGTTCCGATTATGGGTTTTGGATTCGCTGTGTTGACTATGGCTTCCGTGTGGACATTCGTAATGTCATTCCGTTCAATTTTAAAAGGCATATTTTACTATATCAGATTTTGTCGCTTTTGTTAATACGGCGGACTTTTCTCACCTTGTCAAAAGGGCTTTTTTTGCTATAGGATAGGGTAATGGTCATGGATTTAATCCTGGTGACAAAGAGAAAACAAAGGAGGGAGCTTGTGTTTGACTTTAATTATTTTGCGCCTACGAAGGTTGTGTTCGGAAAGAACACTGAGGAAAAAGTCGCGGACTTGGTGAAGGAGTTCGGCGGTAAAAAGGTTTTGATTCATTACGGCGGGGGAAGCGTAATCCGCTCGGGCCTGATGCAGCGTGTGACGGATCTTTTGGACAAGGCTGGAATCGCTTATGTGAAGCTTGGGGGTGCGGTTCCGAATCCTCATCTTGGGCTTGTGTATGAGGGAATAGAGCTTTGCAAAAAAGAGGGAGTTGATTTCCTTCTTGCTGTCGGTGGAGGAAGTGCGATTGATTCTGCGAAGGCTATCGGCTATGGTCTTATGAACGAGGGCGATGTCTGGGATTTTTACGATTACAAGAGAAAGGCAAAGGCGTGTATGCCACTCGGTGTGATTCTGACCCTTGCCGCGACCGGAAGCGAGATGAGCGACTCTTCTGTAATCACAAAGGAAGAGGGACTTGTGAAGCGCGGTTACTCAAGCGATTTCTGCCGTCCCCGATTTGCAATCCTGAATCCTGAGCTGACGATGACACTGCCTGATTATCAGACCGCATGTGGATGCACCGACATTATGATGCACACGATGGAGCGGTATTTTACGAACGGCGGAAACATGGAGCTCACAGATTCCATGGCGGAGGCTCTTCTTCGCACGGTAAAGGAGAACGCTAGGATTCTTGTGAGGGATCCGAAAAATTATGACGCACGCGCCGAGGTGATGTGGGCAGGAAGTCTTTCACACAACGGACTTACCGGATGCGGAAATGACGGCGGTGACTGGATGACCCACAAACTGGAGCACGAGCTTGGAGGACTTTACGACGTGGCTCATGGTGCGGGACTTGCCGCAATCTGGGGAAGCTGGGCTCGCTATGTTTATAAGAATTGTCTTCCGAGGTTCAAGCGTTATGCCCTTAACGTGATGGGTGTCGCAAATTCTGGAAGCGATGAGGAAATCGCGCTTAAGGGAATTGAGGCGATGGAGGATTTCTACCGCGAGATCAAGATGCCGACAAATCTCCGCGAGCTGGGAGTGAACGCTACGGAGGATGATTTGAGACTCATGGCCCACAAATGTGCCGTGGGAGTAAACGGCGGCAAGGGATCCGCAAGATTCCTCAAGGAAGATGACATGTACGAAATCTACAAAATGAGCCGCTGAAAAATGTGTTTTGAGATGGACGTAAATGCGCTGGGGCTTCCTGAAAATGTCGTGGGCATTTTGACCCGCTTTGTTGATGGGGCCCGGGAGATTTTGGAAGCTAACTTGCTCGGCGTGTACCTGCACGGCTCTGCTTCTATGGGGTGCTTCAATCCCAAATCAAGCGATCTGGATTTGCTTGTGGGCGTGAGGGAGGGCCTTCCTGATTTTACCAAGCTTCGTTTTATGGACATGATTCTGAGTCTGCATGAGGATTTTTGCAGGGGGAGCGGCAGGCTTAAGGGACACGGCGGAATTGAGATGAGCGTGGTTCTTCAAAAAGACTGCAAGCCTTTTGCCTTTCCGACTCCCTTTGACCTGCATTTTTCCGCGATGCATGAGAATTGGTACAGGGAGAACCCTGCGGATTATGTCCAGAAGATGAAGGGTTGCGACGTGGATCTTGCCGCCCATTTTATGATTACGAAAAAGCGAGGCTTCTGCCTTTACGGTATGAAGATTGATGATTTTTTTGCCGATGTGCCTCCCGAAAAATATCTTGAGTCGATTATGGATGACGTTTGCGGGGCTGAGGAGGAAATTTCCGGGAACACGTGCTATCTGGTTTTGAATCTTTCCCGGGTTCTTGCCTTCAAAAAGGAGGGGCTTGTGCTTTCAAAGAGGGAAGGCGGGGAGTGGGCTTTGAAAAATCTTCCTCCTGATTTTGCTCCCTTGCTGGAATCGGCCCTGGAAGAATACCGGGGAGACTCTTTTTCCGGCTATGATTTGTCCCTTGCCAAAAGATATGCGGCCTTTGCACTCGGGGAAATTAAAATAGATGATTGACAGCTTATTTTATATAACTGGGTAATTAGCCAAAAATCTAAAATAGAAGAGGTTCACGAGCAGCTTATGAAGGTGTTTGATGCGGTGGTTTTTGACATGGACGGCGTGATTTTTGATTCTGAGCGCGCGGTTTTTGACTGCTGGAAGGAAATTGCGGGAAAATATGGAATAAAGGGCATAGAAAAGCCATATTTGGCGTGTACAGGAACCACGATGGAGAGGACGAGGGAAATCATGAGGGAAGCCTATGGTGAGGATTTTCCCTACGATGTGTATGCGAAGGAAGCGTCCAAGATGTACCACGAGAGGTATGACGGCGGCAGGCTCCCGATGAAGACCGGTGTGGCAGAAATTCTGGATTTCCTTAAATCCTCGGACAAAAGAATAGCCCTTGCGACTTCCACCCGCAGGCAGACTGTGATAAATCAGCTCAGGGATGCGGGAATTCTGGATTATTTTGAAAAAATCGTCACCGGGGACATGGTTTCAAGGAGCAAGCCGGAGCCGGACATCTATCTTACGGCGTGTGAGGGGCTTGGTGTGGAGCCTGAAAAATCCTATGCGGTGGAAGACTCATATAATGGAATAAAAGCTGCGTCGCGAGGTGGTCTCAGGCCGGTTATGATTCCCGATTTGCTTCCTGAAAATGAAGAGATGGCGGCTTTGTCGGAAACAATCTTGAAAAATCTCAGCGAGCTTGTTAAATATTTGTCGTGTTAAGTACCTCATAAAGCCGTATTAGGTTCCCCATTTTCATATTGCCATATCTTTTTCAATGCATCATAATTTGCGGCGTGAGGTGCTTATGAAAAAGATATTTTTTATTCTTTCGTTTATTTTTGCCGCAAACTGTTTTGCGGAGACTCAGGCCATTCAAAATCTGGATGAGTATCTTGGCAAAATGGTTGATGCCTACCATATTCCCGGAATGGCAGTCTTTGTGGCAAATCCCGATGAAACGCTGCTTGAAAAGTCCTATGGAGAATGTGACAGCCTTGACCGTCAGTTTTTCATAGGCTCAATGAGCAAGTCCTATACCGCGCTCTGCATTATGCAGCTGGTCGAGCAGGGGCTTGTGAATCTTGCCGACGACATTTCTCTCTATCTTCCTGATTATAAGTTTGAAAAGAAGGTCACGGTGCTTTCGCTCTTGAATCATACAAGCGGCTTTGACACTCATGCCAAGCTTCATAATGTGAAGATTACGGATTCTTATGGAAAATACGAGTATGCGAATGTGAATTATGACTTGCTCGGTAAAATAGTGGAATCCGTGAGCGGTCTGTCGTATGAGGACTATATCCGACGCAATGTTTTTGAGCCTCTCGGTATGGAAGACTCAACGGCAAATGCATGGAAGGCAAAGGACAGTCCGAAGCTCTTGAAGGGCAACAGAAACTATTTCGGTTTTTTCAAAAAAGGTGATGCGGTTTTTCCAACCGAAAAATCATGGTTCCATGAGCCCGCGGGTTATATTGCCTCGACTCCGGATGACCACGGAAAATATCTGAGGATGTACCTTAACGGTGGTCTTACGCAAAACGGAGAGAGAATCATCACGCAGGAGTCAATAAATTCCATGTGGTATAAAAATGTCCCGCTCGGTGTAAAGGAATATGACGCCTATTATGGAAAGGGGTGGAACTACATGAAGTGGAACGGATATCCTATGGTCTTTCACGGAGGCCAGGTTGAGAACGGAATCACCTATATGTACATTTTGCCGGACATGAAGCTTGCCGTGTGTTTTATGATAAATGCAAACGATGAGTTTGTGCTGAACAATCTTATGAACAACGTAGTCTGGGACAGCGTCTCACTCATAAGGGGAGAGTCTGTGGAGGATGTCAACCATAATAAATTCGTCCAGCTTCACCTGCTCTATGACGCCATTTATCTTCTTATAATCTGCCTGTCGCTCATTATTTTTATAAGGGCTGTTAAATCCCGTCATGCTGTGTCGCAGGGCAAAAAAAGGAGAGTGGTAAAAATCATCCTGGGCATTCTGGCTTATGTTTTGTTCCCCCTGTTCCTTTTGACCTTCACAAAGATTCTGCTGGACACTCCTCTTTGGGTTGTGAGGCTTTTCGTGCCGGATCTGTATATCGTGCTTTTGGTCTCTGCATGTCTTTCGTTCGTCGCCGGAATCATTAAGCTTTCCGGAGTATGTCGCAGGCGCTAAAGCTTGTAGAGAATAAATATATTCAACTGATTTATAAGGAGAATCAAGTATGAGAAAAAACAAATTTTTGCTGACGGCCCTGGCTTTTGCCATGATGATTGTCTCGTCGCTTTTTGCGGAGGAGGAGAAAGAGTCTCCCTTCAGCCTGAGCTTGACGACGGATTTCGCCTACTATCCCAAATCCGACTTTATAACTGGGGGAACACATTTTTCCCCGATTACAGGTCCCTTCAACGGCGTGGAGTTGGCGACAACTTTAAACGGGTTCTACAAGATCAATACACCGCTTGGAGAGAATATGCTTCTGAGGGATGCGTGCGTAAATGTGAGCGGTGGGCTTGAGCTGACTCCGGTTTCCATAAGGCCGAAACTTGGCGTGGAGTTTGTGCCGGTTCCGTTTTTAATTCTCCGTGCGGGGGCATCAATCGGCTGGGGCTGGAATTATCTTGGACTTGAAGGTGCCGCTGAATATAACAAGACGACGCATGAATATGACAAGCTTTCGACTTTTAAGAATCCCTATTATGATTTGTATGCGGGAGCCACATTCCAGTTTGACACTGGGGCATTGATTCCAGGTGACTGGAGCCACGTTCTTTTGATGGCATCGTATACAGTCGTTTATATGGGGATGGCCGGCGTTGACAAGGACACTCTTTTTGAATGGCAGTGCACGAAAACAAAGGCTCAGGGTCTTGCCTATGAGGCTCAGGGAATAATCGCCTATCAGATGCCGCTTCCGTTGAGTGTCGTTGGATTCATGTTCAAGTCCGTGGGATATTACGACGGATCCGTGTACGGAGAATTTGACGAGACCTTTGACGGAGCTTTCCCGGAGATTTCCATAAGTCCTGTAGCTCAGTTCAAGCTGGGGGAAAGGGACAATCTTTCGTGCATATTTGACTTTTCAACTCGCAGAAGTTTCGAGACGAAATTCGAAAATGAGCATGAGATGCTGAGCTCAAAGGTGAGCGGCACGGAATGGTATTTTAAGCGGATTGCAATCAGCTGGACCCACACTTTCATGTAAGAGGATCATTTTTTATAGATGATTTTTGCGTTCGAGTAAATTGAAAGAAAACCGATGCGGTCGCCTATTTCAAGAATATGATAGACTTTGTTGAGCCTGTTCTGGACGGTTCCCAAGGTCAGCTCATAGTCGATGGCGATCGCCTCATATTTTACTCCCTGCTGGACAAGTGCAAGCCATTTTGCGTCGCGCTCTGTGGTCTCGGGATAATCGGCTACATTCAGAACCTTGTCCTTTACGGTCTGTGACTTGAGGTATTCATAAAGGATAAAAATCGTGCAGGATGTCACCAGTATGATTTGAAGGATGTCCAGAAGCTGATTTGAAAATTCATTCCAGCCGAGCCGCATGTAAAAAAGCATGGGAACCAGATAAATCAGGATGAGGCCGACAATTTTGAGTGATTTGTGAGTCCTGAAAAAACCGCGGATCCACAGGATGAGTACGGCAAGCTCCAGAAAAATAATCTGGAAGGCGGGATTTGCATTTCCGATGGCATTTGAGATTGAGTAAAATATGAGTGGCGGTACGAACAGCGCGAGCTTTTCCGGCTTGAGCACCACGAAGGACAAAATCAGTATGCTCAGGGGGCCGCAGACAAGACCGACGGTGCATAAATAATCATGCAGGAAAAAAACATCGTAAACGGCGTGTCCGGTCAAATAAATCAAAAGCAGGATAAAGAAAACGGAGATGATCCGCACAAAAAGCAAAAACTGTTTTGAATAAAATGATTTCATAGCACAATTATATAGTAGAATTATTTTTTTGTCTATTTTTTCAGATGTGTTTATGCTATAATGGATTCAGGAAGTGAATGAAAAATGAACAGAATACTTTTTGTCTGCCACGGAAACATCTGCCGCTCACCCATGGCACAGTTCGTAATGGAATATCTCGTTGAAAAGAGGGGACTGAACGGTTCCTACCACATAGACTCGAAGGCGACCAGCACCGAGGAAATCGGAAACCCGCCTTACCCGCCCGCAAGAAGAAAGATGCAGGAGGAGGGAATCCCCATGCGAGCCCACCGAGCGTCCCAGATTACCCGGAGCGACTACGAAAAATTCGACCTGATCATAGGCATGGACAGCGCGAACATCCGAAACATGCTCATGATTTTCGGCGGAGACCCCGGCCACAAGATTTACAAGCTGCGTGAGTTTACCGGCACCACCGAGGACATAGCCGACCCCTGGTATACCGGCAACTTTGACATTACTTACGATCAGGTTCTCGCAGGATGCACGGCGCTCTTGGACAGGCTTGAGAGCGGCAAATAAGGATTTGCTTAAAGCGGTGACCTACTTCTGCATCTCCGGGAACCAGACCCTCATCTGATTTTCTCCACGGTTTCCCCATGCGAAGTATGGAATCAGCTTGATTTTCTTTAGCTCGTATTCCGGTCTCTTGCTTGAATATAGCTCTTCCTGCGGCATCTGTCTCATTCCTTCCGCGCTCAGCATGGGACTCTGAATCTCAAGGCCGGGGATTTTTCCTTCATCGCTGATTTTTCCATCCCGGATCATCCTGAGGGAGATTGTGTCTCCGTCATTGTCGGCTCCCTCCCCGCAGTAAAGGACTGGCCCCCGGAAGATTGCGACCTGATTTGAAAGGGCCGGAACCTTCGCGGATGGGTACACTCGGTAAGGGCTTTCATCCAGATCAAGTTTCACGCGGTCTCCTGCTTTAACGTCGAGATAGGCATATCCTTTTTCCATGGTGAACTGAAGCGGCTCATCATTTTTTGTAAGCGCGAAAGATTTGCTCCAAGACGGAATCCTTATGGCAATTTTCTTTTTTCCTTCCAAAATCTCGTAGCTGATTGCAAATCCATCCGGGTAAAGCGTGTCGCATTTGATTTTAAGTCCGTTCTGGAAGCTGATTTCTCCCGCCGCAAAGAGATGGCAGAACACCGTGGACTCATTCTCACCGTAGGCATATTTGCCGAAAGATGAGAGCAGCCTTGCGACGTTCGGCGGGCAGCAGGCACAGGCATACCATGTGGGTCTCTGGGGCAGAGTGTGTTTGTGCGTCGGAGCCACACCGGAGATTCCCGGAATCACCTCAAGCGGATTTACATAGAAGAATCTCTTTCCGTCAAGCTGCATTCCGGCGAGCACCGCATTATAGAAGGATTTTTCCATCTGGTCGGAATAGCTTCTGTCCACGTCCATCTCAAGCATCCTTGAGGCAAAGAACATGAGTCCTATGGCGGCGCAGGTCTCGCAGTAGGCTGTGTCGGAAGGAAGGTCGTAGTCCACGGTAAAGGCTTCCCCAAGATTCGTCGATCCGATTCCTCCGCTCACGTAGCTCTGTCGTTCCGTAATGCTCTTCCAAAGTCTTCTGCATGCCTCGGTCAGTTTCTCGTCATTGATTTCAGACGCAAGATCAGCCATTGCAGTGTAAAGATAGACTGCACGAACCGCATGACCCTTTGCGTCCTCCTGCTCCCTTACCGGAAGATGAGCCTGCATGTAGGCTGAGTCCGCACCGTCGCTTCCCCATACGCTCCAGTCTCTTCTCGCAACTTCCTTCTTATAATACTCAGGATCCTTTCCGCGCTCGTCCACAAAATGAGACGCAAGCTCAAGGCATTTTTTATCCCCGGTCAGCCTGTACATCTTCATCAGGGCAAGCTCCACCTCGGGATGTCCCGGAACCGCCTTTCTGTGAAAATCATCGCCCTCAAGAAAAACACGGTGAATGCACTCCACGTTTTTCCGCATCACGTCAAGAAGCTTGGTTTTTCCTGTGGTCTCAGCATAAGCGCAGGCAGCCTCAATCATGTGACCGGAACAGTAAAGCTCATGTCCCTCGCAAAGGTTCGACCAGCGTTTGTCCTTGTCCTTGATTGTAAAATATGTGTCAAGGTAGCCGTCCTTGTCCTGTGCGCGCGCAATAATTTCAATCAGCTCATCGGCGGATTTCTCAAGCTCTGCGTCCGGGAAAATCGAGAGAGAATATGCCACGGCCTCAATCCACTTCGCGGCGTCGCTGTCCTGAAAGACCATGCCGTAAAATCCGTCGTCGGTATCCTCGCCCGCAACGGCCTTTCCCGCGTTGATGAAATTTTTCACCACATGGCTTTTTTCCGTGTTTCCCTCGGCTTTGTCCCAGAGCACGTCATACTGATACGGAATGACCGTCCTTTTTATCAGCTCCTGGTAGCTCTTTATGAATCCGTCCCTGGGCTTGAACGCTTCCTGCCTGATTTGATTTTGAATCTTCATGAAATCCTCCGTCTTATTTCAGAATTATATTGCCGCATTTTGCCATTGTCAATTTATTTATGGGCTAAATGTCGAGTTTCATCGCATAAAATAAAAATTGATTTTCAGCGAGAACCCTGCGTGAAAAAACGGCTTCCGCGCTACGCTTGTGCAGATGTTTTTTCCCTCAGGAACCTCGCTTACACCAATTTTGCATATATTTCAAAAAACTCGACTTTTGACCTTATAAAATTTAACGTAATTCATAATGTTTTTTGTGGCAAATTTATAAAACTGTGCTATTATTAATAGAAGAAAATAAAATAAATTCTTAGAATGATTTAGGAGTCTATATGCCGCATATTACGATTCAAATGTATCCCGGACGCAGTGAGGAAATCAAAAAGCGTCTTGCCGAAGCTGTCCTTGATGCCGCCTCGAAGGAACTCAACCGTGAAAAGGCGCATTTTTCCGTGAGCGTTGTCGATGTTCCCCAGGAGGAGTGGAAGGAAAAGGTCTACGACAAAGTGATTGCGGACCCGAACACCATAATTCAGCCCGGATACTGATTCGGTTCAAAAAAATATTTGGAAATTCCCATTTCCATACTATAAATAATATTGTGCTTTTGGTATAATTTTATATAAACTTAATAAAGGAAGAAGTATGAAAAAAATAATCTGTGCACTGATTATGACTGCGACACTGGTCTTTTCGTCCTTTGCCGTAAATGTTGATGAGGTGGAATTGCAGGTGTCGGGTTCCGTCGATTCCGTAAAGTTTGAGAACTACGGTGGACCTCACGCCCACATTGATACGGCCGAAGCCATTGTGAACATCGGTGCGGGACTTGGCCGCCATGTTGCCCAGGACGTTGATTTGACAGAATACTACGAGCCGAAAGCAAAGTACAGTCTGATTCACGTGGTGGATCCTTCTGTCGCCGAAGGTCGTGACGCTGATATTCTGGTCCTGAACGAGAACGCCGGGGTTGACCACATCAAGAACCTCCGCAGGATCGTCACGGGATTTTTGCAGGCGGCCTATGATTATAACCGTGAGGATGCCGAGACAATCGCAACTTTCGTAACCGTCTACAACGCCGTTTACCGCAATCAGATTTCCGTCTTCCAGGAAAGATATAAGCCCGCTGTAGTCGCCTATCTAGATGCGGACAAGGTGGGACTCAGCACAAACTGGGAGGACTGGGCAGGCAAGACCCAGATTGTCATCCCGCTGAACAGTATGCAGGCAGGACTTTCCGTCGTCGACACCACTACAATCACCGATGACAAGGTAATTGAGGCGATGAGGCAGGAAGAGGACAAGGCCATTGAGGTCCGCGAGAACATGACCGACATCAAGGAAAGGGAAGCCGCCGATGCCGCGGAACGTGCTCATGAAGCCCAGAAGGAAGCTGCCCAGGAACGCAAGGAAGGAAACGTCGAGGAAGCGAAGCAGGCCGCCGCAGTCTCAAGCGAGGAGCAGAAGATTGCCGACCGCAAGAATATGGAAGTCAGAAAGGAAAGCCAGGCTATTGAGGCTGACAAGGCAATCCTTAACGGCGAGGCAGTTCCTGTGGTGGACAAGTCATCCTATCTTACCGGACTCTTCGTTGTGGACGGTTCACGCGACCTTTACACTCTGATTACCGTGGACGGAAAGAACGGAGACATCATCCTCCGCTCACCCATGAAGCAGATCAAGGGAAAGACAGTATATATAGTAAATAACATCACTTTGGACTACGAGGGAAGCACAAACCTCTACGATACGATGTTCCTTGCGGTGTGCGGCGTGAACGACGGACATTCAGCAATCCGTCTCTGCCTTATTGATTCCGAGACACTGGAGCTCAGGAAACAGAGTGAGCAGGTGCTTTCCGAGAACACCGAGTTCCTTTCCCACGGCAACAATTATTACGTGGTGATTCAGGGAGAGGGCGGCAAGTATGTGGTCGCTTCTTTCGACAAGAACCTCAAGCTTTTGAGCCAGAGCGAACTTGCCGTAAGTCCTTCCACGCCATTGTATGAGATCAGCGCGGGCCTTTTGGTCACGGATTCAAACGGAACTCCGAGACTCCTTGACTATGCGAGCCTGAATAAGATTTGGTAGCTGGCTTGATCTTGCAGTAATGCGAAAACAATGAGTCTTTTGGCTCCGTCGCTTGATGAGCTTTCATTGACCGGCGGGGCCTTGTTTTTTTCTTGATGCCCTTGAAACCGCTCTCACTCGAAAGAGAATCCGTTGCGTCCGTTTTCCTTCACTTTGTAGAGATTTTCATCCGCAGTCTTCATCAGCACCTGATATGTGCATGCCTTGTCGCTTGCTATGGCGGCTCCTATGCTTACTCCGAGCCTCAGTTCCGGAATGTCATCGAATTTAATACGGCTTACTTCCGAAAGAATCTGCTGGAATTTGATTCTCAGGTCGTTCTTTTCCACGTTACTGTAGAAAATCAGGAACTCGTCGCCGCCGAACCTTATGACGCGGTCCTTTTTCGGGTTCTCAAGGCTTTTCTGCAGGATTCGTGCTATGGAAATCAGTGCCCGGTCGCCGGTAAAATGTCCGTAAGTGTCGTTCACCTGCTTGAAATTGTCCACGTCCACAATCACTATGGAGTAGTTTGCCTCCGGGTCCTTCCACGAGCCGTCTTTTATGTCAATCATCGAGGAATTCATGTAGTAGCGTGAGTAGCATTTCGTCAGGTTGTCATGTTCCGCAAGGGAGCGCATGATGTTTCCGTCCCGCCGTATTCGGAACACGAGCAGAAGCATCAGGGCAAAAAGCGTGGAGACGACAAAAATCGTCGCGCGGATAAGATTGTTCAGCTTTCTGTTGACCCAGCCCTTTTCCGGCGCAAGCTCAAGATTCCATTTCAGGTTGAAGATGCTCACTTCCTCCGTGATTGAGTCCACAAGCTCCCCGTCGCTTTGATGAAGCACTACAGGATTTCCGTTGTCGTCCTCATACCAGAGCCTGTAGTTTATGTTGATTTTGTCGAAGTTTTCGAAGCTGAATGTCTTTAGCAGATCCGAGAAATCCATTGTCGCGGCGACAAGTCCCCAGAATTCATCGTTTCCGTCCCTTTTTAGGAAAACCGGTGTCCTTGCCGCCATTCCGAATCCTCCCTGAACCAGATTGAAGGGGTTCGTCAGCAGCGTGCGTGATGTTCTGTAGGCCTCAATGGCCTCCTTGTTTCCCGGCATGGACTCGTCGGTGTAATGGAAGCCTATGAAGGACTCGTTTCCTGCGATCGGATAGACTTTTTCCACTGTGCCGCCCGGAGCCAGCGTGATGTTTTTGAGCGTTATTCCGGTGTCCCTCAGGACGGACTGAAAAATCGTCTCGGAAACCTTGTCGAAAAAATCAGAGCCGCCGTCGTTCTCGTTCACCATCTCGCGCAGGGTATATGTGCGCACCACAACTTTGTCTATGCAGCTCGCGATGTAGTTCGCCTGGTTTCTGGCCATGTAACTGTAGCGGCTTTTCTCCTCGTTCAGCAGAATTCTGTTCAGAGCGGAATATGCGGCGTTCAGCGTAATCAGCAGGGCGATGAAAGAAAGAAATGCCAGAGTTTTTTCTTTGAGATTTATCGTCATAATAAAAATATCTCCGCCAGTTATTCTATCATATATTCTGGAAATTTCATAGTTTTTTGATGATTTTCTTCTATATTATATGAATGTTTTTTTAGAAAATCTGAAATCTTAATTTTTTTTCTTGCGTATTTTGAAATCCTGTGCTATCATAAATTTTATGAGGTTCCGTGGCCGGAAATTGATATGGCGGTTTTCGGGTCTGATTTGACACATTGAATCATTGAGAGAGGGATTTGTATGTGCCGTTAAGTTAAAAAGTTCCTTCAATTATAACGTTATAACCGTGCGTCCAAAATCAGGAAAACTGAAGGGCATGGTTCAGGAGGAATCAACAATGGCAGGAATTGCAAAGAAATCATCTAGTCTTGTGGTTAGGCTCATCGCGATAATCGGTGTCGGTGTGGCCATTCTTACAATCGTTCAGGTTTCCGTGCTTTCGGGCATAGCGAAGACTAATTCACGCAACGAAAATCTTGACAGCTATGTTCGCTGGGTAAACTCCGTGGATACGACGCTCTCGGAGATAGTCGAGGGCTATTACAAGGATCTTCAGGTGTATACCGGCGCAGATGTAATGGAAGCGGGAGACGTGGACCTTGCGGGTGAGTGGCTTGCCCAAAACGCTAATCTTCGGGCAAAGGAATTCGACTACATTATGATTGCGGGACCAAACGGACTTGCCTACACTGATTTGGGAAAACGCACCGACATCAGGGAGCGCGATTATTTCCAGGAAATCGTGCAGAACAAAAAGGAAAGGTTCATTGACAATCCGGTCGTCTCAAAGACTACTGGCGACAGGGTAGTTCACGTCGCAACGGCGCTTAAAGACGCGAAGGGCAATATTTTCGGCATGGTGGCCGGAGTCATTAAAAATGAGGTGCTTGCCGAGCCTGTGAAAAAACTCAAGGTTCCGAACGGAGTGTGGCAGTTCCTGATTGATGGAAACGGCGCGATCATCTTCCATCCGGCTGCGGAGGAGGGAGGAAACTTCCTTTTGGCCGTGGATGAGGAACACAAGGATTTGGTTGACGTTACCAAAAGGATGCTCGCGGGAGAGAACGGAAACGCGTGGATTACGGGTTGGACCGGAAGCAAGCAGGATCTCATGGTTTACTGCAGGGTCTCTGGCACTCCCTGGGGACTCGGCTTCGTCATTCCGGGGCAGCTCATTGACGCTCTGGGTAACACAATCAGAAATTACACGATTCTTTTCGGGACGGTCGTTCTCGTGATGATTCTTGCCATAGGTGTTTTCGTGCTCGTGCGCTCCCTCAGGCCCCTGCAGCTGGTGAAGGACACAATCAACGGAATCGCATCTGGAAACGCGGATTTGACCAAGCGCATAAACATCCACTCGGACAACGAGATCGGACAGGTGGTTTCAGGATTCAACACTTTTGCCGAAAAACTCCAGAACATAATCCGGGACGTGAAGAATTCCAAGGATGAGCTCAGCATTGCGGGTGAGGACATGGACGCTTCCGCACAGGATACGACATCCGCCATCTCACAGATTCTTGCTAGCATTGAGGATGTGCACGGTCAGATTGTCGAGCAGAGTTCCTGCGTTGAGGAGACCGCCGGTGCCGTACATGAGATTTCTTCCAATATAGCGTCTCTTGAGCGCATGGTCGAAAATCAGAGCGAGAGGGTTTCGGACGCATCTTCCGCGATCGAGGAGATGATCGGAAACATCAAGTCGGTAAACGGCTCGGTTGACATAATGGCGCGTTCATTTGAGAGTCTGAGGTCTGAGGCGAATTCCGGTTACTCAAAGCAGCAGGACGTGAACGAAAGGATTCAGCAGATTGAGAGCCAGAGCCAGATGCTTGCCGAGGCAAACTCAGCCATCGCTTCCATAGCAGAGCAGACGAACCTCCTTGCCATGAATGCCGCCATTGAGGCAGCGCACGCGGGTGAGGCGGGAAAGGGATTTTCCGTTGTCGCGGATGAGATTCGCAAATTGTCCGAGACCTCATCGGTTCAGTCAAAGACCATCGGAGACCAGCTCAAGAACATCAAGGACTCCATCAGGGATGTGGTTCAGGCTTCAAGCGAGTCAAGCAAGGCATTTGAGTCCGTTTCGAACAAAATCAAGGACACCGACCAGCTTGTCATGCAGATTAAGGCTGCCATGGAGGAGCAGAACTCAGGCTCGCACCAGATCAGCATGGCATTGAGCGGAATGAACGACAGTACCCTTGAGGTAAGGAGCGCGTCATCCGAAATGTCCGCCGGAAACAGTGCGATTCTTGACGAGATAAAGAGACTGCAGGATTCCTCAATCACCATGAAGAACAGCATGGACGAGATGAGTGCGAGCGCGAGAAAAATCAATGAGACAGGAAACGCGTTGAACAGTATTTCAGGAAAAGTTAAGGATTCCATCGAGAAGATCGGTACTCAGATAGATTTGTTCAAGGTGTGATTTTTTTTTCGGAGCTATGCCGGTCAAATTTGCTCTTGGCCGGTATCTTTTGGCTCCGCCGGTGCTGCTCCATTGAAAAATTGTTGACATATTCCACTTACTGGGTTATACTAAAACTTAACTTTCAGTTTCGGCTGGGTGAAATTTTAAATGGGGCTGTAAGGTTTTGATTCCGATAATCAAAGAACAGCGGGGTTCCAAAATTGAATTTGACCTGCCAAATTGATTTTTTGCTGCTTCGGTAAGCATCATAAAGGAGAAGATTATGGCAAAAGAGCTGGATCGTTTTGACACCAAGGCAAAGCGAAATGTTCCGATTCTGATAAAGCTGCTTGGAATTATAGCGGGAGTTTTGGTAGCTACGGCCGCCGTGGCATTGTCCATTTCTTTGGGAATGCTCGAAAAAGGCTTTGATGATTTCGTCCAGAGTGAGGTCGAGCACAATAACAACGGATCCCTGCGTATTCTTGTGGACTGGGACTGGACCCTGAAAGCTTACTCCCAGACTTCCGCCCGCAGCCCGGATGTAATTGACGGCCTTGTGAACGGAGACAACGCAAAAATCAAGAGCCAGATTGCCTTCCTTGGTGATGAGATGGACATTGAGTTCGCCGCCATTACCGACGCAAAGGGTAAGGTCGTCCAGAACGGTGGATATGAGATCAGTGCAGGAACAGATCTTTCTTCCCTTTACAGCGTCCAGAATGCATTGAAGGGTACGGCAAAATCTTCATACGAGGCACTAGGCTCCTCCCCCATAGCGATGACACATGCGGCTCCGGTTAAATTCAACGGCAAGGTTGTCGGTACTGTGGTCACTGCATACGACCTGACTACCGAAGATCTAGTTACCGTAATGGCCAACGGATACAACGTTGACTGTACGATTTTCGCCGGTGACACACGCGTTTCCACTACACTCAAGGGAATGCTCAACACGAAGCTTGACAACAAAGCCATTGTTGACCATGTACTTAACAAGGGAAAGCGTTATGACGGACGCAACACAATCAAGGGCGTTGAGTATTTTACGACCTACGCTCCTCTTGCGAATGAGGACGGTTCTGTCAAGGGAATGATTTTCATTGCAAAGCCCCTTTCCGTCGTTAAAAATATCACGAAAAAGACCCTCATCTGGAGCATCTCCATTCTTGCCGGACTGTTCGTCATCCTGATGATTCTCTGCTACAAGTTCATCAACTGGCTCATGTGGCGTATCTACAACGTAACCAACTTCCTCAAGGAGATGGAGACCGGTGAGGCTGATCTGACCAAGCGTTGTAAGCTCTTCATCCGCGACGAGATGGGAGACCTGATCATTGCGTTCGACCTCTTCCTTGACAAGATGCAGAAGATGATTCAGGAGCTCAAGTCTTCCAAGAACGACCTTGCGACCGCCGGTACTTCCATGTCAGCGAGCGCGCACGAGACCTCATCCGCTATCACCGAGATTCTTGCGAATATCGACGGCATTTCATCACAGGTGAACAACCAGGTGAACTCCGTTTCCCAGACTGCCGATGCCGTAGACGAAATCTCCAAGCGCATTACGGGCCTTGACAGCATGATTGAGAATCAGAGCGCGGGTGTGTCCGAGGCTTCAACAGCAGTTGAGGAGATGATCGGAAACATTTCCGCAGTAAATACATCCGTGGACAAAATGGCAGCGTCCTTCTCGTCTCTTTCTTCAAACGCGCAGACAGGGTTCAACAAGCAGCAGGACGTTAACGACAGGATCCGTCAGATCGAGAGCCAGTCAGAGATGCTTGTTGAGGCGAACCAGGCAATCTCAAGCATAGCCGAGCAGACAAACCTTCTTGCTATGAACGCCGCTATTGAGGCTGCCCACGCGGGAGAGGCCGGTAAGGGATTCAGCGTCGTTGCTGACGAGATCCGTAAGCTTTCCGAGACTTCAAGCCAGCAGTCAAAGACAATCGGTGAACAGCTGAACAACATCAAGGACTCCATCACCGAGGTTGTGTCCGCGTCCAATGAGTCAAGTAACGCATTCGCTGCGGTGTCCAGCAAAATCAAGGAGACCGATGAGCTTGTCGCACAGATTAAGGCGGCCATGGAGGAGCAGAACTCAGGCTCAAAGCAGATCGGCATGGCTCTCCGCGGCATGAACGACAGTACCGTGGATGTCCGCAAGGCCTCAAAGGAAATGCAGGCAAAGAACGAGAGAATTATGAGCGAAGTGCGTATGCTCAAGGATTCCTCAACCGTAATCAAGCAGAGTATGACCGAAATGTCCGCCGGTGCCAACCGCATCAATGAGACAGGAGCGTCACTCAGCAATATCTCAAATCAAATGAAGGACTCCATCGAAAAAATCGGTGGACAGATAGACCTCTTTACAGTCTAGAGGGGCAGACTAAACCAAACCTCTGCATAGCAAAAACTATGCAACAAAACCTAACCCGCCATGCTGGACACCAGACCTCCGTTCAGCATGGCATTTTTTTGTTTCTTTTTATAAGTACGTTTCCCTTTACAATTTTTCCGTTTTATAGTAGAATTTGCCTCGTGCGATGATTTTAAGAGGCGCATAAAAAAACATGAAGAGGGGTTAAAAATGTCTGGTGCGATGATACAGCAGATAATAGCCTTTGTGCTCTATTTGGGAGTGATGATTTTCGTAGGCGTTAAGTTTATGAAAAAGAACCGCAGCTCGGAGGATTTCTTCCTTGGCGGACGCAAGATGGGACCGTGGACTACGGCTTTGAGCGCTGAGGCATCCGATATGTCGGGCTGGCTTTTGATGGGACTTCCGGGACTTGCATACCTTGGCGGAATGAAGGAGGCGTTTTGGACGGCCCTTGGTCTTGGCATCGGTACTTATCTGAGCTGGCTGATTGTTGCAAAGCGTCTTCGCAAGTGCACGATCGTTTATGGAAATGCCATCACCATACCAGAGTTTTTGAACAACCGTTTCAATGACAAAAAGCGCATTTTGGGAACAGTCACCGTGCTTTTCAACATCCTGTTCTTTACAATCTATGTCGCGTCGGGATTCGTGGCGTGCGCTAAGCTCTTCAATTCCGTGTTCGGTCTGGAGTACCACGTGGGCCTTGTCCTTGGTCTCATAGTGATTCTTGCCTACACGATTACGGGCGGTTATTTCGCGGTATGTACCACAGACTTCATTCAGGGTACGCTTATGTTCGTCGCCCTGCTTTTGACCGGAGTTATCATGCTCGTGACCCTCGGTGGACCTTCCGCCGCTCTTGCCAAGGTCTCTGAGTTCGGTGAGAAAGCCATGCGTGGTGATTTCAATGCGATGAGCGAAAAGATGCAGGCCGCATTTACCGCGAACCAAAACTTCAGCGTTACGTCCGCCATCTCTGCCATTGTCTGGGGACTTGGATATTTCGGAATGCCGCACTTCATAATCCGCTTTATGGGAATCCGCTCCAACAGGGAAATCAGGGTGAGCCGCAGGATAGCCGTGGTCTGGGTTCTTGTCGCTCTTTCCGTCGCCGTTATTGTTGGCGCTCTCGGTTCAGTCTATCTCCAGCAGTATCTTAATCCGCCGGTGCTGAATACTTTTGCGGCTGAGACTGTTTTCTCTGAGACTCTCAAGGCGATGTTCCCCCCGTTTATTGCCGGAATCTTCCTCTGTGCCATCCTTGCCGCTGCCATGAGTACGGCGGACAGCCAGCTTTTGGTTGCCTCATCCTCTTTCAGCCAGGACATCTTCAAGGGAATCATCAACAAGAAAGCAACGGACAAGCAGGTTCTGAACGTGAGCCGCATTACGGTTCTTGTGGTCGCGCTCATCGCTTTCGTCATTTCTCTGGATCAGAACAGCTCCATCTTCTCTCTCGTGAGCTATGCATGGGCTGGATTCGGAGGAACTCTCGGACCTATCATTCTCCTCGCACTTTTCTGGAGACGCACTACAAACGCAGGTGCCGTGGCAGGTTTCATCTGTGCCGGAATTACGGTTCTCGTGTGGAACAAAATCCCCGCGACTGTGCATCCCATTTTCGGTGTGTATGAGATTCTGCCCGCGTTCATCATCAATCTTGTCGTAACGGTCGGAGTAAGCCTCTGCGGAAAGAAGCAGGACCCTGAGGTTCAGGCCAAATTTGACGAGTACAAATCAATGGCGGACTAAAAACAGTAAGCTGATTAAAAAAGGGGGCCTCATGCAGACCCCCGATTTATTTTTAAACTCTGACACCGATTCTTTTACTGGATGACGGCGAGCACGCTCTGTTCTTTTCCGGTGAAAGGTGACAGCTCAAAATCCGAGAAGAGACTTACCTGGCTGAATCCTGCTTCCTTCGCGAACAGGGTGATTTCATCTGGTGTGAGCGGATAAATCTCCTCTTTTTGCAGGACCGGCAGAATCTTTCCGTTTCCTGTCTCCACCTCCTGGTCCATGACCCACTGGCCGTCCGTCTGTATGCTTATATATGAAAAAAGTTTTGTCCGGAGGCTTTCTCTCGTGGGAAGCTCGTTGACTCCTTTTGAAAGCTGGTTGAAGTTGTGGAGGGTGAGAACCAGGGTGCCGTTTTCCGAGATGAGCTGGCGGCAGTCAAAAAAGAACTTTCGCATTAAGGTCTTGTCGTGTATGAAGACAATACGGCTGTCGAGCGAGTAGATCACGTTGTAGAATCCTTTGCCGAGAAAACGTGTCATGTCGAGTATGGACATCTGGAAAAATCTGATGGACATAAGCTGGTTCCGCCGTCTCAGGTTCGCCGAACGAAGAAGCTCCGGGCTGTGCTCAATGCCGGTCACGTCCTTGCCTTCCCTTGCCAGCAAATGCTCAAAAAGTCCCGCGCCGCATCCAACCCTGAGGAATTTCACCGGATCATGGTAGCCAGTTGAGAGTTTGTTGAAAAACTTTTTTTGACTCTCTGTAATAGGGTACAGTTCGTCATAATATTCTACTATATTTTGAATCATCTCCATAAAATAAATTATAGTCCCAAAATACATAAAAAGCAAACGATTTTTAAGGAAATTTAGGGAATCGGCATGGGGACGCGCAAGGCTGGAGACTGGACTTTTTCACGGATTTTACTTATATTATAGGCATGAGAAGATTCGGATTTTTTGGTTTCGCCGCTTTGATTCTGGCATCTGCGCTGATTTTTACGTCCTGTGTGAAGCAGGGAGACATGGCCATCCAGCAGGGAGCCTCGTATTTTCAGCGGGGAAAGTTTGATTTGGCCGAAAACGCCTATAAAATGGCCCTGGACGTGGAGTGCTCTTATCCCAAGGAGGACATCTACATTTTGATTTCCAACTGCCGGTCGCAGCAGCGTGATTATGACGGTGCGATCGAATGGCGGAACAAGGCGCTCGCAATCAGGGAGGACGCGGACAACTACATCAACCTGGGCTTGATTTACCGTCTCAAAAAAGATGAGGCCACGGCGGAGGAGATGTACAAAAAGGCTGTGGAGATTTCACCGAAGAATCCGAACACGCACGGGAGTCTGGGCTCTCTCTATCTTTCCCAGGGACGCATTGACGAGGCCATACCTTTGTTCAAGAAATGCCTTGAGCTGAATCCCTCCATCGCGCAGATCCATGCGAATCTGGCCGTATGCTACGCAAGAAAGAACCTTTTCGACGAGGCTGAGGATGAGCTTGAGGAGGCGAAACGCTACAGGCTTGACACTTACGCCGAATTCAGAAAAGAAGTGGACGCGTTGGAAAAATCCGCCGGATATGAGAAAAAGGAATAGCCCTAATTCCTCTCCATGGCTTCCTCTTCCTTGAGCTGCTTGAGTATCTTTCGGAGGAGGATGTAGAGCACCTTTGCTTCCTGCGGCTCAAGATCCACGCACTGTGACATTTCTCCCGGGATGTGGACCGCGTCTTCCTTGAGGTATTCGCCGGCCTGGGTAATCTGGATAAGGACGTTCCTTTCGTCGGTCTTCATCCTTTGCCGCGTGATGTAGCCTTTTGCCTCAAGTTTTTTCAGGAGGGGAGTGAGGGTTCCGCTGTCCAGATACAGGTGCTCGCCGAGTTCCTTTACGTTCATCTCCTTTCTTTCCCAGAGAACCATCATCGTGATGTACTGCGTGTATGTCAGGTCCAGCTCATCCAAGAAGGGCTTGTACCGCTTGATAATTTCTTTTGAGCATGCATATAGCGGAAAGCAGAGCTGGTTGTCCAGTCTCAGGCAGCTGTAGTCTTGGTTTTCCATGTTTATTTTCCTGAGGATAAATTTTGGTTTCGGACTTACGCCGGATTGCAGGGGCGCGGAGCGTTCCAGACTTCAGGCTGGAATGTAACCCCGGAAAGCCGGTTGACCGTGTTTTTCTGGCGGCAGCCAGCTTTCGGGGGTGAGAGTCCGTCCGTACAGCCTATTCTAGCACAAAAACGCGCTTGATTCTAGAGCAGTGCGGCTATGTGGGAGTCGATTTTTTCGGGCGTGTCCGTGGGGGCGAACCTTGCGATTACCGTACCGTTGCGGTCCACGAGGAATTTCGTGAAGTTCCATTTGATGCTGCTTCCGATCACTCCCTTTTTCTGCTCCTTCAGGTATTTGTAGAGCGGGTCGGCGTTGCTTCCGTTCACCTCAATTTTCGCGAGCTGGGGGAACGTGGTGTTGTAGTGCAGGGTGCAGAACTGTGTGATTTCCTCATTGCTTCCGGGTGCCTGGTTTCCGAACTGGTTGCAGGGGAAGTCCAGGATTTCAAGGCCTTTCTCGTGATACTTTTGGTAGAGTCCTTCGAGTCCCTTGTATTGCGGGGTGAAGCCGCATCCTGTCGCAGTGTTTACTATGAGCATGACCTTGCCGTTGAACTGGCTGAGTTTCACGTCATTTCCTTTTCCGTCTTTTACCGTGTAGTCATAAATCTGTGCCATAGTCGCCTCCTTTTGATTTCTTACAATTATATTGTACGCTATTTTATTTTTAGTGTCAAGCACTATTTTAAAAATAAAATTTTTTTATGAATTTACTTGACAAATAATATTATTCGCAATATATTATTATCAAGAGAACGATATTACACCGTTTCTAGGTATTTTCTTTGAGGAGGCGGCCGATGAAGTTTAATACTGGGACTTCCCTGCTGGATGCCGTGGTGCTCGCGGTTGTTTCGGCGGAAGCGGAAGGGACTTACGGGTACAAGATTACGCAGGATGTCCGGACCGTGCTGGATGTTTCTGAAAGTTCCCTTTATCCTGTGCTGAGACGATTGCAGGTGGGCGGTCTTTTGGAGACTTATGATCAGGAGTTTAACGGGCGGAACAGACGCTATTATAAGATTTCAGGACAGGGAAAGTCCGAGCTGGAGTCCTATAAGGTGGACTGGAATACTTACGTTGCGAAAGTCAACGGGATTTTAGGAGCTGGAAGATGACGAGAGAGAAATATTTGTCGGAGCTCAAGAGCGAGCTTAGGTCCCTGCCTGATGCGGAGCAGGTTGAGGCGCTGGAATATTTCAAGGGATATTTCGAGGATGCTGATAATGATGACGAGGTGATGGCGAGCCTTGGAACACCGCAGGAGCTGGCGAAGACCATTCTGGAGCGTTTTGTCAGCGTGCCGGAAATCTACAGGCCCCGCGAGAATCAGGACGGACACGGTTCATACGGTTCATTCAAGGATTCCGAGGTGCGCTCGCTTGACATCTCCATCGGTGCGGCAGAGGCGGTCATTACCACGGGAGATTCCTACTCGGTCGAGTACAAGAACATGGAGGCAGGGGACATCACCGTGGGACTTTCAGGGCTCGGAACCCTCTCTATCAGGAACAACGCGACTTACAGGAACTTCACGTTCTGGATGCGCAAGAACAACTCGGAGAAGGTTCCCCCGCGCATTCTGATCAAGGTTCCCGAGGGTGCAAAGCTGGATCTTTTCAAGGTGAATCTTGGAGCAGGTACGCTCACGAGCAGCAAGTTGCGTCTTAGGGCCGAGAAAATCAACCTGAACGTAGGAGCCGGAAATCTTGTCCTGGACACTGTGTTCGGTGGAAGCGGAAAGGTCGCCTGCGGAATGGGAAACCTTGAGTATACGGGAACCATTTCGGGAAGAGTCGCCGCTGATTGCGGAATGGGCAAGCTCCAGATGAATCTTACCGGAAAGGAGAGCGACTACTCGTTCGCGGCGTCGGTGGGACTCGGTTCGGTTCAGTTCAACAAAATCCAGAAGAACGGAATCGGAAAGCTTTCTTGCAGCGAGAAAAAGCCCAATCACATTGAGGCGAGCTGCGGAATGGGTCTGGTCAAGATAGACATGAGAGAAACGGTTTAGGCATTGCCTGAATCAAACGGAAAATACATAGGAGGAGCTATTATGAGCAACAAAAAACTTTATAGGTCAACACAAAACAAGGTGTTCTGCGGTGTTTGCGGCGGACTTTCAGATTATTTCGGCATCGACGTTACGATCATCAGGGTAGTCTGGGCGCTTATCACGGTGTTTACGGCATTCTTCGGGGGAATCATCGGGTATGTTATATGTGCGGCAATCATCCCCGAGGGAAACGGCGGAAGTTTCGAGCAGAAATCAGCCGGCGAGCCCTATACCGCAAAGCCGTCCGATGAGTTTGACAGCTACTTCAAGAAATGAGCTGATTCCTTAGTGTGACAAAATAAGCCCCTCCATGAGAGCTGTATGCCTTGTGGAGGGGTTCTTGATTTTTATTCGGCGTTGCCCTTAAGATAGACGAACCAGTATCCGAGACCGGTGATTACGGCGCCTCCCACGACGTTGCCCAGGGTGACGGGCAGAAGATTCTTTGTGAAGAAGGTAATCCATGAGAGTCCCTCAGTTCCGAGGACCGGCAGACCAGATTTCATGCTGGTGAAAAGACCCGCCGGGATGAAGTACATGTTTGCGACGCAGTGCTCGAATCCGCAGAGGACGAAAAGCACGATGGGCAGATAGAGGGCCGCGATTTTTCCACCGAGGTCGGATGCCGCGAGTGCTACCCACACAGCCATACAGACCATGAAGTTACAGAGGATTCCACGGACGAAAGCATCCACGAAGCTGAGGTTCACCTTGGATGTCGCGGTGTCAATCAGGTTCTGCGCGAGGGCTCCTCCGTAGATTGGGCTGTTTCCTCCCGTGCAGCTTGTGGTGACGAGCCATGCTATCAGGACTCCGCCCACGAAATTCCCGAGGAAAACAACGATCCAGTTCACCAGCATCCGCCAGGCAGACACGCGCTTTTGCAGTACGGGCATGATTATGAGGCTGTTGCCGGTAAACAGTTCCGCTCCTCCGACCAGGACCATCATAAGTCCGATGGGGAAAATCAATGCTCCGAGAATGCGTCCCAGAGCTGGAACCGGAACCAGGAAAGAGGCCACAGTGCTTCCGAAGCCTCCGAGTGCGATAAACATTCCGGCAAAGATGGCCAGAACGAACATTTTCACAACGGGTAGTTTTGCTTTTTGTGAGCCGACATCAACATAAAGACGGGCCATTTCTGTTGGAGAATTCATTTTGACTAAACCCCTTAAATTTTTTTCACCACTTCCATACTACATCAATTTTTAATAAATCTCAAGTCAAGTTATAAAATAACGCCAAAAATCTTTGATTTTATATTTTAAAAATGATATACTTGAGTCGGAGCCTCATGGAAAATTTTTTTCCGGGTTCCCGTCACAAATTGGAAACATAAAGGTAATATAATATGAAGAAAACTTTCCCGGTGAAAATGATTCGCTCTTTGTCTCTGACCCTGGGTATGCTTTTGTTCTTTACCCCGGCCGGATGCATTTCGGCTGACGGAGAGATGATTGAGCCCGCTTCCGAACAGGCGGCTCCCCGCCCGATCTTCCCGGTGGACAGGTCGGCATACGCTGACGTGCAGTCCTGGCGTACATCAGATCCCGATCCTCTTATGCTTGAGCTGCGTGGGGGAGAGACGGATAAGCTGAGACTGAAAAATGCCGACGCATACATTTCGGAGGTGGCGAAGGTCATCAATGAGAACGCGGGAAATGATTTCCAGAAGGTGAAGATGATAAACGACATAGTTGCCATGACACTGGACTATGACGTGGACGCATATCTTTCGCGAAAAATCCCGAGGCAAAAGTACAGCGACGTGCTTTCGAAGGGACGTGCCGTGAGCGACGGTTTTTCCGCCGTGTTTTTGAAGCTCTGTGATGCGACCGGAATCAAGTGCCGCAGTGTCCGTGGTTACGCGAGGGGGGCAAGCACATCTCTGGATAAGGAAAGCTCCGTCACTCTCTCAAGCAACCACACGTGGAACATCGTCACTATAGGCGAGAAGGATTATCTGGTTGACGTGACATGGAACGGAGGACACATGGTAGGAGGCAGCACCGTCAAGGAGTACGGCACCGACTGGCTCTTCGCATGCCCGGAGTCTTTCATCTACACGCATTTTCCGGAATCCGCTTCGGACCAGCTGCTTGAGGAGCCCGTGAGCAGGGGTGAGTTCCTGTGTCTGCCCGATCTGAGACCCGCTTTCTTTGACGAAGTGGAGAGATGGGAGGAGACTCTGGGAAGGATCGTAAGCTGCGAGGGAAGTTTGAGCTATGATTTTACCCAGCTGAACAAGGACATAGGATTCTCCTGCTCCGTGAGGTCGGTGGAATCGTCCCGGGACGCGGAGAACGCATTTCATTTCGTGCAGGGGATTTCCCCGGATGCCAAGCTCTACCTGAGTTTCCCGGAAGCCGGGCTTTATAAAGTGCAGCTCTTTGCCAATCATCCGGAGAAGGCTGTGTACCTCGGCAGTTTCCTCGTGAGCTCTACAAGCGCGGGCACCGAGAGATTTCCGCAGATTTTCTCAAACTATGGCCTTGCGAAGGACGGCATTGTGGAGACACCGGTGTTTGCTCCCCTTAAGAAAGGAAGCGAGGTTTCTTTTACTGTCAGGACTCCCAAGTCTTTTGTCGCCGTGCTGATCGATGATTCCGCCAAGGACAAGGTGGAGTGGAACTATCTTGAGAACAAGGGCAAGGGTGTCTTTGAGGGAAGCGTAATGATTCCTGAGACGGCGACGAGGCTTAGGGTGAGCGTAAAGGAGACGGGCGGAAGGAATTTCTGGTCCATCGCCGAATACGAGCTTGAGTAGGACATCTGCCGGCGGGGGGGGTATTCCCGAAAAAATCCGCATACGGCGGTCTAAGTGGTTGACAACTGAAAAGTCTACTGGTACATTTAAAGAAGGAGTTTTTTGATGACACTTAAAGAAAAATACGAGCGAAGCTTGCAGGATTCAGAGAATTTTATTAACGGTGAAAAGGTCAATGTGACCAGTTCTTATAAAAACGGAAAGGTACTCGCGCATTTCTTCAATGAGGAGCTGGATTATTCGGACATCAACGTCCATTACAGCTATCCGGTGGAGAGATTCGGAAAGACCGAGGACTGGGACCTGAAGATCCGCTTTCAGCTCAGGAAATCCGAAATCAACCGTTACGCGCCTTTGGACGCAGCTTTCATCTATCAGCATCTTTCCACTCTTGCCGACTCAGAATGGGTCAAGGGAGAGCCGACGGACAGCATCGCCAAGGAAATCTGCCGCGGAATGAAGGACAACCTTGCTCCCGTGCAGCCTGACCTGAACATAAAGTCCATCAACGTGGAGTGGGCCATCCATGTTCCTGACTGCACTACGGTTTTCGTGAACCTGCTCTATGCTTATCCGACAGAGGAAGAGCTTGAGAAGAAGATGATGGAGGAGGAGGCCGCGGCCGCTGAAAATCAGTCGGGAGCTGACTGATCCGCGGTCGGTTTGACTATCTTTCGTCGCCTATGGAGTCCTTGATTTCCCAGCGCGAGCCTTTTCTTATGAATCGCTTGGCGTTTACCTCAAGGAGTCTTCCGTCCTCGCCGCTCATTTTTACCATGGACGTGATCGGGTTCACTTCAGTCACCCTGAAATTCGTTCCGTCGTATACAAGGCGGATTCCCTCGTTGGGTAGTTTTTTCCTTGCCTCGGCGTACCAGTCGTATTCATAGCTGAGGCAGCACAGAAGTCTTCCGCACTGTCCGCTGATTTTCATGGAATTCAAGCTCAGGTTCTGGTCCTTTGCCATGCGTATGCTTACGGGGCGAAGTTTGTCGCTCACCTGATTGCAGCAATATGGACGGCCACAGACTCCGAGCCCTCCTGTGATGCGGCTTTCATCGCGTACACCGATCTGCCTGAGCTCTATGCGCATCTTGAAGATTGAGACCAAATCCTTTACCAGCTCGCGGAAGTCCACACGGTTGTCGCTTGAGAAGAAAAAGAGCGCCTTGGGCTCTCCCACGAGGAAATGCACAGTAATCAGCTTCATGTCCAGATGGTGCACCTTTACCTTTTCGCGGAAGATGTCGAATGCCTGCGCTTCCTTTTCCACGAGTTCCTCCGCGTGCTTAAGGTCGCTTTCGTTCGCAAGCCGTGTCACCTGCACTATGTCGTTGGGTTTTATGCCGATCGGTTTTTCTGCTCTGCCGAGGTTTTTCGCGAGGTCGTCGCCGTATCTGGTCGGGACAAGGACGTAATCGCCGGGTTTAGGATCCGTGCCCTCGGGAAACTGTGCGTAAATCCCCTCGCATGAGTATTCCAGCTTGAGCTTGTATAAATCCTTTGGAAAGACGAAATTCTTTGAGAAAGTCTGCGCGGAAGCATCGTTGTCTTCCAGAGCCATAATGTCTTCGTCTTCGGCATCAATGTCCTGTTCAAAAATGTCTGACATCTCTATCCCCTTGTTTTAGGTCTCATGTGGCAAGCAAATCCACCAGAAGACCGTTTATTTCCTCAATTTTTGCAAGCATACCGAGAGTGTCCGAATGGCTGTGAAGGAGCCACTGTGCGACCTCATCGAGCTTTTGGTTGATTACCACGACCTGAACCTGAGGGGACATTTTTCTTCCCCGTTTGGGAGCTCGCGCGCGGGACTCAACCGAAAAATTTGTTTTTACTATATAACGCATGAACTGGCTGACTTTTTTCCTGTAATCGGCGAAATTTTCCGGCATCTGGGAGGCCTTTAGTTTTTCCGCGGCCATATCAGCGGCGTCTTTAAGAAAAATTACAGCTTCCTCGGTCTCCATTCCCGCAATCTCAGGGGGCAGTCCGTCCATCTCAAGCTCGTGCTCAATCCTGGATTTTTCAAACACGGAAGAGAAGGCCGGTTTTTTTACCTTCTGTGTCTTTTTCTCCTGATTGGCTTTTCTTGCGGCTTCATTGGCGGCTGCCTGTGCGGCGCTAAAATAAAGACCGGAATTTAATGCGTCGACTCCTTCCATAAGCGGATTTTCTCCTGCCTAAAAATTCGAGCTGCCTGTGGATGAGTCTGCAATGGAAATCCCTGAATGCAGGTCGGAGTTGAAGACCGTGCTGTCCAATGAGATGTGAATGTTCTGGAGAATGGATCTTGATGCGATGGCCTGTGCGTCCTGCCATGAGTTGACCGCCTCGTCGTAGGCCGATTCATCCTTGAGTGAAATGCAGTGACCGTGGAGAATCACGTTGTTGTCGGCCTGGAGCCTGTGTGTCTGTATGTCCCCGATTACCGCGCTGGATGACATTAAGTGCACTGATTCAGGGGCGATTATGTTTCCTTTTACCACTCCGCTTATTGTGGCGGATTTTGCCGTGATATTGCCGTTGATTCTGGCGAACTCACCTACTATGACATTGCCGGTAGTCTCCAAGTTTCCGTCCAAGTCACCGTCAATGCGCATGAATCCGCTGATCTTCATGTCTCCCTTTATTGTGGAGCCCCTGCCTATAATGCTGTTGATAGAAATATCTTCGTTAATAAATGCCATCTATTTAATGTTGATATATTTTGCGGGATCTACAACGTCAGAACCGATGTGAATCTCATAGTGCAGGTGAGGTCCAGTGGAAATACCTGTGTTTCCGATGGTTCCTATGACATCTCGCTGTGACACCTGGTCGCCCTTCTGTACGCGGATTGTGCCGAGGTGGGCGTAACGTGTGTAAATTCCGTGCTTGTGCTTAATAATGACGTAGTTTCCGAAACCACTGTCAAATCCGACTCCTGCTACCTGTCCGTTTGCCGTTGCAACAACTCCGTCTCCGCTGCGGTATGTGCTGAAGTCTATTCCGCGGTGGATGTACCAAGTTCCCTTGATCGGGTGCACGTTCTGTCCGAATGCCATGGAGATGTGGCCGATTCCGTTCTTTACCGGCCAGATGCTCGGAATGTCGGAGAAAAGCTCTCCCTGGCTCTCAAGCATCTTTCCTATCTGCTCCACGGGCTGCACCGCACTCTCAAGGTACGACGTGAGCTGTTTGATGTCTGCTGTCTCTTTAAGTGTTCCTGACGCAAGGTCCTGCGTGTCAAAAATGGAGGCGAGATCGCTGTTTCCGCCTGTTGTCTTCGTGATGTTTTCGCTCTGGTTGATTCCGAGGAGGGAAAGTGCATGGCTTAAAGAATTCTGAAATCGTTTTGCGGTCTGGAGAAGGTTGTTGTTCTCGTCCCTGAGCTCGTCAAGGCTGGCGAGGGTGTCCCTGTTCTCTTCCCTGAGCCTGCTGATTTCAAGACCGTTTCCCGTTGAATGTTTGGAGAATGGTATGAAGGTGATGCAGATACCGGCGATTACAAGCACTCCTATGGCTATTGCAAAAGTGTTTGTACGGATATTAAGGACCTTTCCGTTGGAATGAGGTACGACCATTATGGTCAGTTTTTGGTCGAAAGCGTGGAATGCCTTAGCAATGCCGCGTCCCAAAAGTGCGAAAAACGCACCCAACCCATGTGCCATCTTCGAAAAGAGACCATTGTCCTGTCTATTGTACCTGCGTGTTCTAGCCACAGAAAACTCCTTCACAATCTGCAAAATCAGTATATCATATCAGCCTTGTTAATGTCAAATAATAAACCGTAATAAATGAAATATTTTTATGCCTGAGCTAAAATTTCTCATGTTGAGCAAAAAACATTTGACTTGATGCCAATCATGTGTTATTCTTATCGGAGAGTTAGGGAACATTGATTAATGGGAAGCTTTAAAATTTGAAACATCCCTTGGTCCATGTTTGTTTTATATGTTTAGTATTCACGTTGGCGGACTGGTGGAAAATCGGCCGCTTTGGGGGAACCTCTGAAAATTCGTTTTTGGAGGTTCCTAATTTATCGTTGCGTCTGAAAACTCTGGTTTTTGGACCTTCTCATAATACAGGTTTTTTTAAGGGAGCCGAAATAAGGAAGTAGGAAATGCAGTTTTTTGATACTCATGCCCATATCGGGTTGATATACGATGACCCGGTGGAACAGTTCAGGGTCATTCAGCAGGCGAAGAGAGAGGGGGTCACGAGGATTATAAGCATCAACAACGGCCTCAAGGATTTCAAGAGGGAGTACAACGCCCTGAAGGAGTCGAGGGGTGTGTATCATGCGGTCGGAGTCGGTCCCTCGGAGGTGAGGGCTCCCGGAAACGACTGGATAAAGACGATTCAGGAGAGCGTGAAGCTGCCTAATGTGGTCGCCATAGGTGAGACCGGCCTTGACTATTTCAAGGAGTTCGGTGACAAGCACAGCCAGATTGAGCTTTTCATCACCCAGCTGGAGCTCGCGCAGGCACTCGGTTTCCCGGTAATAATCCACAACAGGAACGCCGGAAAGGACATCTTCGACATCCTCAAAATCCGTATGCCCGACAAGGGTGTTGTCTTCCATTGCTACAGCGAGGACGCGGCCTATGCGAAAAGGTGTCTTGCGGAGGGAATGAACGTATATTTCTCTTTCGCCGGAAACCTGACGTACCGCAACGCAAAGAACCTGCACGAGACCGTACTGAACGTACCCCAGGACCGCATCCTGATTGAGACCGAGAGTCCTTTCATGCCGCCCGCCGACATCAAGGGAAACGGAAAGAAAAAGGCCAGGACCATGCCCGCAAACCTCGTCTCCACGGCGAAATTCCTTGCGGAGATGCTGAAGATGGACCTTGAGCAGCTGAGCGCGCAGCTTTGGACAAACAGCTGTAAGTTCTTCAATCTGCCCGAATAAAAATGGCGGATTTGTATCACCCGGTAAAAATCGGGAGCCTTCTGGTTCCGGGAAATATTTTCCTCGCGCCCATAGCCGGTTACAGTGACAGGGCTTTCCGTTCGCTTTGTGTCGAGCAGGGGGCCGCCATGTGCACTACGGAGATGGTTTCGGCTGAGGCCCTTACGAGGGGTTCGGGAAAGACAGAGGAGCTTATGACCCGGGCGCCGAATGAGAGAGTCTACGCCGTGCAGATTTTCGGCGGAAATGCTGACGTGATGTCCCGTGCCGCGGAGATGGTTCTTGAGAGGACCGACTGTGATTGCATCGACATAAACGGAGGATGTCCCGTGCCTAAGATCGTGAAGTCCGGGGCGGGAAGCGTGCTTACGAGGGAGCCGGACAGACTCTACGCGATTGTCTCTGCCGTCAAATCCGCCGTGTTGAAATATTCTGAAAAACACCCGGAAAGAGGTGCCGTTCCCGTGACCGTGAAAGTTCGCAGCGGGTGGGATTCCGAGCACATGACCTGGAAGGAAACATCCGATGCCGCCATTGCAGCCGGTGCGGACGCGATTACAATCCATGCGAGGACAAGGGCCCAGGGCTACGAGGGAAAGGCTGACTGGGACATACAGCGCAGTCTGGTGGAGAATGTCGGGGGAAGAATCCCTGTTTTCGGGAGCGGGGATGCGAACAGCCCGGAGACGGCGAAGAAAATGCTTGTTGAGACCGGCGTGGACGGCGTGATGTTTGCGCGTGGGGCGATGGGAAATCCTTTTTTATTTAAAAGAACGATACAATATCTAAAAACCGGGGAATATTTTGCCGAAACAATAAAAGAGAGACTGTGTGCCGGATTCAGGGAACTGGAGCTGAACATTCAGGACAAGGGAGAAAAAGTCGCCTGTATGCAGATGCGGAAAAAATTCTGCTCGTACAGCTCGGGAATCCGTGGTGGTGCCCGGCTCAGAATGCAGGTTGTGGCGGCCAATACAGCGGAAGATTACCGTAGGATTTTTGCCCCCTATCTCTCCGGCGAGCTTGCTGAGTGACCGCGTGTCGTTCGGCGGGTGACCGTCTGAATGTTTCCGCAAAAAAATTTTAAGGGATAGTGGTGATATGTCATTTTTTCAAAGTATAAGTGATTTTTTTCAGTCTATTTTCATGGCGTCTTCTCCTGAGGTGAAGCAAAAGCAGGCTTTGAAGAAGATTGAGTCAGAATTAAAGAATACGAATCCCCAGATTTACAAAGACGGGGCGATTCTGGAGTCCTTCGCTGAGGCTCTGCGTCTTTTGTTCGAGAACACGAAATCCATACTGGACGTTCTCTCAGACACAATCTGCAGCACGGACCTGGAGCGCAACCACCGCTTCACCGAGCAGCTTCTCATGACCGGATTCCCGCCCGAGGCACAGGACATACTCGCGTCTCTGGCCTATGAGACAAGAAAGGAGGCGGCAAGGGAGGAGGAGTCCATCTCACGCTTCTTCGAGGGACAGCACAGGCAGCTTGAGAGGGCAATCAAATATCTGAGCGCACCTGAATTCGTGAAAATCGATCAGGTCCTGGACAACATCAAGCAGCTTTATGACGTGTGCAAGTATCCCTATGTGACCGTGCTTCATATTTTCGACCCGAATTACTCTACCATTACCACGCCCAAGTTCCAGCCCGTGGCTACCGAGCTCGTTGAGAACTATCTGGAGGACCTTTATTACGTGACCGCCGGAATGGATGTCTCCAAATCAACCTGCAACGCCGTGGTCGCACTCTACAAGCTCTACAACAAGGTTGACTCGGCCACAGAGGTCTCTGAGAACTTCCTTGCCAACATGAGGAAAATACAAAGCCTTATGAAGCATGTCTTCACCGCCGACAACCTGAGGAACCTCGTGAGAATTTCCAAGAAGGATCCGTCATACGAGCCTAAAAAGGCGCTCTATCAGGAGAACTCCAAGGCGAAGTACGCGGACTACCTTGAGAACCGTTTCCAGGTGGACAGCGCGAGAATCAAGGGTGAGCTTCAGGATGAGAAAATCAGCACGGAGCTGCACCAGCTTTTCCCCGACAACGCGATCGTTCCTGTTGCCGGCTACAATTCCGAGCTTAACAGTCTCCTTATGCAGAGCACTCCATCGGCGTTCATGTTCACCATGCCCATGCAGATTCTCAAGAACTTCATCCGCCTCTATTATGAGGATCACGTGAAGCCTCTTCTGAATGACATTGTAATAGAAGGATATTTTACGAATCCGGCCTACAAGAGTGAATTCTCTTCCTATGTATATGCCATGAACGAGACCATGGAGATAATCAAGAATTTCGAGGAGAAGTTCCAGCGCAATGGAGAATTCGATGAGACCGTAATCAACAGCATGATAAAGGACAGCCACAAGGACAATGTGTTCGTGGGAAGACTCAAGGAGCTGGTTGACAAAATCAACAAGACCGCCAAGGACTTGATCCAGGCCGAGGTGAACCATGTATTCCATGTCTACAAGATTACCGGCGAGCTCATGCTTGAGGCGAAAAAGGCGCATTCCGACATCATCGAGAACCTTAAGGTGCTTACCCTCTCGTCAAGGAACCGCCTGAACACGGAGACCATGGAAAAAGAGCACGGATTGTGGCAAGTTTTCCTTGAAATTATGAAAAATTATGTTATCATAAGTAACATAGAGAAGTAACGGATGGCTAAGAAGAAGAAAGAACCGGAGACGGAACAGACATTGGACATTTCCTCATTTGACTCCCCCAAGACGGCAGACGAGTACGAGAAGCAGATTTATGATCTGCAGCAGCTCTTGGAAATCTCTCGTTCTCTCTGCACCACTCTGGAGCTTCATACGCTGATTGAGTCCATACTTTACATCACGATGGCTCAGATGCGTGTTCTTGGAGCCGGTGTCTTCGTCCTGAATTCCGTTGACAGCCGTGAGCTGTATCTGGGAAGCAACCACAACGGATTTGAGGTGGATGCCTCCATCAACTACGCCATTCCCATAGACTCGCCTCTCGTGTCCGCCATCGGTGCCGCCCAGGAAAAAGTGTATACAATAGAAGAATTGCGCGAGCTCATTCCGGGAGACCGTGACCTTGCCATAATTGAGTCCGTCCATCCTACTCTTGTTGTCCCGATGATTCTGAAAAATCACCTGAACGGAATTCTGCTTTTGGGCGAGAGAATCAGCACCGACCCGAATGACTGCGGCTACAACGACTACGAGAAGAAGGAGATTTATACAATCGCCTCCCTCGCGTCCATTGCCGTGAACAACGCGTCCCTCGTGGAGCAGTCCTCCACCGACATGATGACGCACCTGAAGCTGAAGTATTACTTTTTCAACAGCCTCACGGACAAGCTGGACTCCGCCTTTTTCAACGGACAGAACCTCAGCGTTCTCATGTTCGACATCGATTTTTTCAAGAAATTCAACGACACTTACGGACATGCCTGCGGTGATTACGTGCTGCAGGAAGTGGCCCGCATCATAAAGAAGAGCATACGCGCCATGGATTTGGCCTCCCGCTACGGAGGAGAGGAATTCACCGTGCTCCTGAACAAGGCGAACCAGAAGAATGCCGTGTCAGTTGCGGAGAGAATAAGGAAGAACATTGCGGCCCATGACTTTTTCTATCAGGGACAGCACATGAAGGTCACGGTGTCCGGCGGGGTCTCCGTATTCGACATTGAGGAAAATCCCGTCTCATCGGCGAAAGTTCTTGTGGACCAGGCTGACCAGGCGATGTACGTCTCAAAAAGGAGCGGAAGAAACTGCGTGACCTATGCGGATCCGAAATTGCTTGAGTCCATGGATCACACGAATGAAGAAGGGCTCCGTTGAATCCCATAAGAAAACCTTTCCGCTACACTTACTTTAATGCAAGTCTCACGGTGATTGCGCTGAACGTGCTCGTGTTCGTACTGACCATGCTCAGACCCTCGCTCACGGGCAGACTTGGAATTTCTGCGGCGGGACTCATCGGGGAGCATTGGTTCTGGCAGCCGCTCACGTATATGTTCGTCCACGGCGGATTCAAGCACATCTTCTTCAATATGCTGGCTCTCCTGTTTTTTGCCATCCCGATTGAGAGGAAGGCCGGAAGCTGGGAATTTCTTCTATACTACCTGCTCTGCGGAGTTTTGAACGGACTTCTTTCGGTGGGGCTCGCATACCTCATGCTTATAATCACCGGAAATCCGCTCTATCTGTATATTCCGCTGATAGGTGCGAGCGGGGCGGTTTATTCAGTGCTGCTTGCCTACGCGGTGTTCTTCCCCAGGTCCACCATTTTTATCTGGGGGATTTTGCCTGTGCCGGCACCGTTACTTATTGTGATTTATTTTGTTATTGAATTTGTGGGGCAGTTCACGGACAGCGGAGGAACAGCCCATTTCGCGCACCTGTTCGGTCTGATGATCGGATGGGCGTATATCGTAATCAGGATGGGGATTCACCCGATTAGAGTATGGAAAGACGCTTACAGACGCTGAGGACATCGCTAATTTCTCTTTCTGCCGTTTTTGCCCTTGCATTTTTGCCCGCGCATCGGTCCTACGCGCAGACTCCCTCCCAGAAGGATTCTCTCAGGATTCAGGTGTGGTCGGAGCTGGATCCTTTTCCGGGGCGCTTTGAGGATGATGGTGAAAAACCTGTCGTTTCCGAGGAAGATTTCAATAATAATGAGAAATCCGGGGGCAGATCAGCCGAAAATATCACAGGGGATAAATCAGAAAAATCATTACAGGCAGAAGCAGTCGAGCGGGACATTTCCATATTCCGGTTTGCCATTGACAGGGCCAAGGAGATAGGACCATTTTTGGTGAACGGAATGATAAACGGATGGGCATTCGACTATGTTCCTTACGACAAGACGCGCAGGGTCGCCGAGTTCTTTGAATTTGAGGAGCTGGGCAAGCTGGACGCGAGGGTGAACCCTATTTTCTACAGGGAGCCGCTTCCAAAGGAGAACAAGCTCCTTGTGTGGGTGGAATGCGAGAGAACGGAGGTCCAGAGGCTGGCTTTTGAAAGATGGCGCTCTATCCGGCATCCGAAGGTTTCGGGACACGGGCAGGCTCCTGTCGAGGACGGTTTTGAGGGCATAAAAAAGGCCTGTTCGGAAGCTTTGAAAAACGCGGTCAGGGAATACTGGCGCACGCAGACCAAAAATAAACCGAAAGAAATTTTTGGAAAGGTGTTACTTATTCAGAATCCGCGTATTTATATATTTGAAGGTCAATACGTTGTAGACCTTGATTTTTTTCTAGAAACTGATAAAATAGTAATGTACAGTAACTACTGATTTACTATTGAGGTTTCTTTAGGAGGAGATTATGAAAAAGATATTCGCATTATGTACAGTCGCCCTGCTTGCAGTTGGTGTCGTGTTCGCGCAGACCAGCACGGAAGATGCCGCAAATCCGAAGGTGGATATCTCCACACAGGTTCGCCAGCTTGACGACAACTACGCTGACTTTCACCCGACAGCAAAGAGTGTTTCCCTTGATTTGGAGTACACCCCGCTTACAGGAGAGGTCATCATCAATTACACATGCATGGCGGCTAGTTTCGATCAGGGCGAGGCCATGAATACAATCGATGCCATTCTTGAGGAATTCGGCATTGAGAATCAGTTTACCCGCAAGCCGACCTTCGTAAGAAAGGACAGGATCCGCTACTACAAGGATGGCCGCGATCTCAGGATGGCCACCTACAGAAGATGCGTCCGCTACGACGTTCGTTAGGACTTTCATTGGGTTGGTAATTAAAATTGACTGATATTAAAACACTTATTAAAAATCTCCATCCGCTTGAGATAAAAGTCCTCCTGCGGTATGGGCAGGACGATGAACTTACGTCTGAACGTCTGCAGAAGGACCTTAATTATAAGGAAGGTCATGCTAACCAGGCGTTCAGCTGGCTTTCGGGTAAGAATCTGCTGAAAGAGGTGTCCCGTACTCCCCATGTTTACTATGAGCTGACTGATTTCGGTCGTGCCGTGGCTGACAAGGGGATGGCGGAACCCCGCATCGTCGCTTATCTCAAGGACAACGGAGCGAAGACCATGCAGGAAATTGCATCCGCTCTGGGACTTGAGAACAAGGACGTGGGATCCGCATTCGGCAACCTGAAAAAAGAGGGCGTGCTGTCCATGGGCGAGGGAGGAAAGGCTTCCTATACCGGCGCTCCTTTGCCAGAAAGACTTACCATAGCTGACTCCCTTATTAAAAGAGCCGTTGAGAAAAATTCTCCCCTTGAGGCGACCGAGCTTTCCGACCGCGAGAAAGAGGTCATGGCGGGACTTACCAAAAAACGTGGAATCAGCGAGACCCCGTTCAAGACCATCGAAAGGGAAACCGTAGTCTCCAAGCTTGTGGGTGAATTTGCCCGCGTCGCTGCTGAGCTTAAGGCGGCAGGAATCAGCGGAAACGAATACGGTGAGGTGACTCCTGACCTTCTTGCATCCGGCAACTGGCGCAAGGGTGTTTTCCGCGGATACAACATATCCATTCCGCCCGCAAGAATCATCCCGGGACGCACGAATCCTTATGTTCAGTTCCTTGAGAGCGTAAAGGACAAGCTTTGTGCCCTTGGATTCCAGGAATTTGACGGACCCCTTGTGGAGACCGAGTTCTGGAACGGAGACGCTTTGTTCATGCCCCAGTTCCATGCAGCCCGCGACATCCATGACGTGTACCGCATCAAAAATCCGACTCACGCAAATTATATTGAGGAGCCGTATCTGACCAATGTCGCCAACGTGCATAAAAACGGAGGAAACACAGGCAGCCGCGGATGGAACTACGAATTTGACAATGAGTTTACCCGCCGCCTGATTATGAGAAGCCAGGGTACGGTTTTGAGCGCGCATCAGCTGCACAAGGCCGAGATTCCAGGAAAATATTTCGGAATCGCACGCTGCTTCCGCTATGACAAGGTTGACGCCACTCACTTGAGCGACTTCTATCAGACCGAGGGAATTGTTCTGGGTGAGAATGTGAATCTGCGTACTCTTCTTGGCTTCCTCCGCATGTTCGCCGTGGAGATTGCCGGTGCGACAGAGGTAAAATATGTTCCCGGTTACTTCCCCTTCACAGAGCCTTCCATTGAGGTGCACATAAAGCATCCGAAGCTGGGATGGTTCGAGCTCGGAGGTTCCGGAATCTTCCGTCCTGAGGTGACCAAGGCAATGGGAATTGACGTTCCTGTAGCTGCATGGGGAATCGGAATTGACCGAATGGCCCTTATGGCGCTGGGACTGAATGACCTTAGGGAACTCTTCTGCGAGGACATTGAGAGAGTCCGCCTTAGGAAAGCGAAATTCTAAAAAAATGCTTTTTGTTCCCTGAGTAATAGCACTGTTGCTCAGGGATTTTATTTTTAGGGAAAAAAGATATGAATACACTGTGGTATAAAAATCCTGCGAAAGACTGGAACGAGGCTCTCCCCGTGGGAAACGGACGCATCGGCGGAATGGTTTTCGGAAGGACCGGGCATGAAATCATACAGCTGAATGAGGAGTCCATCTGGTCGGGACCCTATCGCGACAGGAACAACCGCAGCTGCAGGGCCAATCTTCCAAAAATCCGGGAGCTTTTGAAGTCTGGTCACCCGCAGGAGGCTCAGGAGCTTGGCCTTGAGTGCATGTCCGGCTGTCCGTCACAGGAAACGGTTTATCAGACGGCGGGCGAGCTCCACATCGATTATTATACCGAGGAATCCCGCGGACTTGAGGGACCCCTGCCTGACAGAAAGGGAGCCTTTGACTCATGCACCGCTTACCGTCGTGAGCTGGATTTGGAGACAGGACTTGCGACAACCACATTTTGCGCGGAGACCAAGGCACCGAGCACGGCATATCTTTCAAGGAACACCCACGGAAGCAGCATAAGCTACACAAGGGAAGTCTTTGTCTCGGCTCCGGGAGACGTGATGGTCATCCATGTGAGCGCGTCCACACCCAAGAGCATATATCTCCGTGCTTATCTGGACAGGGGAGATTTGAGCGGAAAGTCCTTCGCACTGCAGGATGACACAATCGTAATGCAGTCATCCAGCGGCATTCCCTTTTGCGCCATGCTCATGGCATCGGTTCCGAGGGGAAAAGTCTGCACGAGGGGAAATTTCCTGATTGTCGAGGCTGCCGATGAAGTGACCCTTTACCTTGACATAGAGACCGCGTACAGAAACGGCGGATACAGGAGGAGCGGCGGAAACACTGGCAGGTCGGTGAAATCCCTTTTGGGATGGTGCACGGACAGGGCCTTGAAACGTCTCTGCTTTGCGGTCGGCGGATCATACGAAAACCAAAAGCGTGCCCATATTGAGGATTTCTCTTCATATTATAAGCGAATCTCCCTGAGTCTCACCGGAAAGGGAAAAGATGAGGCTGCAAAGAACATCCCGACGGACGAGCTTCTTGCATCCCGGGCGGAGAGTCCTGAGCTTTCCGAGCTTTACTGGAACTTCGGACGCTATCTTCTGCTCTCATGCAGCAGGGAACCCGGAACTTTGCCCGCCACCTTGCAGGGACTCTGGAACAAGGATTTTCTCCCTCCCTGGGGCTCAAAGTATACAATCAACATAAACACCGAGATGAATTACTGGCCCGCGTCCATGTGCTCCATGGGTGAGCTTGAGATGCCGCTCTTCAAACTTTTGAAAAGGACATACAAACACGGCAAAAAAACTGCCCGGGTGATGTACGGTGCGGACGGATATGTGGCCCATCACAATCTGGACATCTGGGGTGACAGCGCGCCTCAGGATATGTGGATTCCGGGAACTTACTGGGTTCTGGGAGCCGCCTGGCTTGCAACTCATGTCCGCGAGCATTACGAGTATACCCTTGACAAAAAATTCCTCAAAAAGCATTTCAAGCTTATGCGGCGTGCCTGCGACTTCTTTGCCGATTACCTTGTTCCATCCGCCGACGGAAAGCATCTTGTGGTCTCTCCCTCCGTCTCTCCTGAAAACACATACCGCCTGCCCTCCGGTGAGACAGGATGTTTCAGTGCCGGAACGGATATGGACAACCGCATCCTGGAGCATCTTTTCCGCGCGACCATACAGTCTGCCGTTGATTTGGGAAAATCCGAGGCAAGCACCGATTTGGTTCGCTGGCAGGACATTCTCTCAAAGATTGAGGGACCTGTAATCACGAAGGAAGGAACAATCCGCGAGTGGCCTTTTGATTGTGAGGAGACTGAGCCGGGACACAGGCATCTGAGCCAGCTCTACGGACTCTTCCCGGGACACAGCATAAACCTGCACAGGACCCCCGACCTTGCGAAGGCTGCTGAGGCAACGATTGAAAAGCGTCTTGCAAATGGAGGCGGGCATACGGGTTGGTCCCAGGCCTGGATTATGAACTTCCGAGCGAGCCTGCATGACAAGGACAATGCGTTCAAGTCCCTCGTGTCCCTTTTCAAAAAATCCACCTTGCCGAATCTTTTCGACAATCATCCTCCCTTCCAGATTGACGGCAACTTCGGTGCTCTGACAGCTATGACACGCATGATCGTCCAGAGCGAGATTGTGGATGACGGCGTGGTGATAGACCTTTTCCCGTCTCTTCCCGACTCATGGAGGACAGGAGAGCTCAAGGGAGTCGCGATCAAGGGAAACCTGAGGATGAATCTCTCGTGGGAGGACGGAAGGCTGAAATCGGCACTGCTCTTCGCTGACCCCGGCACCGACTACATTGAAAAGGCGGGACTCTATTTCCAGGGAAAATACTACGAGGCGCCCCTGACCGACGGAAAGCTGGAGATAAAAAACATTCTGCCCACCACGATGTGATTTTTTGCCGCTGAATCTGACTGTGGATTTTTTCTCTGATAGATGATATAATGTCCTCATGGAAAAGTTACAGCTTTTGCCGCTTGGCGTGCAGGATTTTAGCATCCTACGTGAAGGGGATTATATTTATGTTGACAAGACCTCGCTGATTTATGAACTGACACAAACAAACCGCGCAGTCTTTTTAAGCCGTCCCCGCCGGTTCGGTAAGAGTCTTCTGCTTTCCACCATCAAATATTATTTTCTCGGACGAAAAGATTTGTTTAGCGGGCTTGAGATTGAAAAACTTGAGTCCGGGAGCAAGGAGCCGTGGGCGGAACATCCGGTTTTGTATTTTTCACTTGCAAGTGGTGAGTTTACGGAAAAGGAAGGTCTCGCAGAAAAACTCAGGATAACGCTGGGCGGTTTTGAGGAAAAATACGGACTTCCACACGAGGAGCCCACACTGGCAATCCGATTTGCAAAGGCCTTGGAAAATGCCGTAAAAAAAACTGGCAGGAAAGTTGTCGTGCTTATTGACGAGTATGACAATCCGCTTTTGAAAAATATGGCGGTGCATCCTGAGCGGGAAGAGGCGAACAGGACTTTGTACAAGGCGTTTTTTGCCACGCTCAAGGACTGTGATGAATATCTGAAATTCTACATGTTCACGGGCGTGACCAAGTTCAGCAAGGTGAGCATCTTCAGCGACCTGAACCAGCTTACGGACATCTCCCTGAATCCGAAATACAACGCGCTCTGCGGCATATCCCAGGAGGAGCTTGAGAAAAACTTTGCCCCTTACATAAAAAATCTCGCGGACGCGAACGGCCTTTCTGAGACCGAGTGTCTTGATGAGCTCAGGAGGATGTACGACGGCTATCACTTCTCAGGCGGAGGGGACGGGATGTACAATCCTTTCAGCCTGCTCCATTGCTTTGACGAGAACCGGTTCGGCCACTACTGGTTTGAAAGCGGAACGCCGACTTTTTTGATAAACAAGCTTAGTTCATCGAGCTACGACATCCGCCAGTTGTCCTCCGACATAAAAATCTCCGAGAGCGGCATAAAGGATTATCGGCCTGAAAACGCGGACCCGGTGCCGTTGTTCTACCAGTCAGGATATCTCACGATAAAAGGCTGGAACCAGAGGCAGAATTCATACAAGCTCGGTTTTCCGAACGCGGAGGTGAAGTACGGTTTTCTTAACAGCCTCGCGCCGAGCTACCTGCATGTAGAGGACAAGCCCGCGCCGTTCAACATCGACATTTTGGATGACGCGGTTGAGGAGGGGGACACCGACGGAATGAGGGACTGGTTCACCGCACTGTTCGCACTTTTGCCGTATCCTGCGGGAAGCGATGCAGAGTCAGTGACCGAGCAGAACTTCCAGAACGTAATCTTCATGTCGCTCACGATGATGGGAAAGTATGCACGGACGGAGGTACACAGCGCGAAGGGACGTGCCGACTGCATACTTGAGACCTCAGATTTCGTGTATGTGTTTGAGTTTAAGCGGGACGTGCCCGCAAGCGAGGCCTTGAAGCAGATAGAGGAGCAGGGCTATGCAAAAGCATATTCAGCGGACAAGAGGAAGCTCTTCAAAATCGGCGTGAACTTTTCGACCGTGGAACGCAACATAGTAGAATGGGAAGTTGTGGGGCGGTAAATTCAAGTTCCGCCTGGATAAAGCAGCTTTCCACTCTCCGTTTTCCACTTTCATCTTTCTTCTTTCATCTTGTTACTCCCCAAAGCTTCAGTTTTTCCTGAATCATCTCCGAGAGCTTGTCGCCGGCTTCTTCCATGCCCATCTCTTTCAGGGAGGCAACCATCGCGTTCCATCGTGCGTCGAATTCCTCGGGTGGATTCACGATGCACTCTATCAGGCTCCTGTGCACGAAATCATCCGCGTCCGAAACCTTGTTTGCGAAATCCTGCGAGAGTCCGTACTGCCAGATTTGTCCGTGGATTGGTTTGTAGAGCTCTCCGCTCTGGGGAAAAAGCTCCGTCCACATTTTTGCCCCGTATGCGTCCAGGGTCTCTTTTTCAACCGGAAGATATGAGTCGATTATCTGCCGCATGGAATTTTTCGTAATCCAGTCGCCGTTTGAGTCCTGCGCTCCGTTGCCTTTTTCGGGAAAAGGATAGGTCCAGAGTCCCACGCCGGTCTTCCTGCTGTAGTCAGAATCCGTGAGAATCCATTGTTGCTCAGACTCGGGGATGCTTCGTCTTCCGTCCACAATCTCGTAGTTCACGTCCCTGAGTCCCCAGTTGGTCAGAATTTGGGCTTCCTCCGAGCACATCCAGTCCATGAACTTGAACGCGAGAATCACGTTTTTGCAGTCCTTTGAGATGCTGATTCCCCATCCGCCAGAAAATCCGTAGTCCGTGAGCGAGGGATCCTTGTATTTCTTTGCGTCCGCCACAATCGGGAGATAGGCATAAGTCCGCTCGCTCATTCCGTCCGCCACAAGATTTTTGCACGGGTCGGTGAATTCCCAGTCAGGACTTGCGAGAGAAAGAACCGTTCCGGACGAGACCTTGGCCTTCCAGACTTCCTCGCTTTGTGTAAATGATTCCGGATCCAGAAGTCCCTCGGCATAGAGCATGTTGAGCCAGCGGTAGAACTGGTCCATCTCCGGATTAAGAAATTTGTACTCGGCGCGGTGAGTCTCCCTGTCCACAATCCACTGTCCGTCATCGGGATATCCTATGGAATAGTTTCCCGGATTTGAGAGCCCCACGTACCAGAGCCATCCGTTCGTCAGGAGGGAGAGCCCGATTGTCGCTTTTCCTCCGATCGTGGGATGCTTCTTTTTGTACGCCCGGATTGCGTTGGAAAAATCCTCCAGTGTCTGCAATCTGGGATATCCGAGCTCCTTCAAAACAGCGTGCTGAATCTGCATGTAGCCGTAGGTCTCGTTGATTGCGGTCTTTACTCCGTAGGTGCCGAATGTGTAGATGTGTCCGTCCGTGTGCCTGAGTTTTACAAGCTCGTCTCCGTACAGATCCCTGAGGTTCTTTCCGTATGTCTCAATCAGATTGATGTGCTCGCCGCTCGGTGAAATCCAGTCGTCCAGCGCGATTACGGCATTTTTTTCAATCAGCTTGGTGATCTCGCTTTTCGCATAAATCAAATCCTGGTATCGATCCGCTGTGATCATCATGGAAACGTCCTGCTCCACCGATGTCTTGAGCGGGGTTATGTCCAGCGTGATCCCGGTCTGCCTCGTTATTTCTCTTGCTACGGGATCCTTGAACAGAATGTAGTCGCTCATGTCGGCGTTGTAAAAGGAGAGTGTCTGCGGATTGCGCGGTGAAAGCTCGTCCTCCGTCACGCTTTTGCTGCAGGAAAAGAACATGGAAAGAGACAGCATGATTATGGCGGCAAAAATTTTTCCCGTCAAGATTGCAAATCCCCCTTTGAATCCTCCTGCGTCTTGAACTCCTTCGGCGTCATGTTCGTGTGCTTTTTGAATTTAAGGTAGAAGTAGTCGGTGTTGCTGTAGCCGACGAGCTTGGAGATTTCGTAAATCTTCATCTTGCTTGATGTGAGAAGTTTTTTCGCCTCCTCAATGCGTATGATGTCGAGATATGTGTTGAACTGAACCCCGGTGTACTCGCGGAATTTTTTCCCCAGATACGCGCTGTTGCAGTTGAAGAGATTGCCGAGCATCTCAAGTTTCAGGTCCGTGTTGAAATTTGTCTTCACGTACTGAATCACTTTAAGAATCGTGGAGTTCGCGGTGTTCGACGTGAAGGATTCTGCGAGACCCAGCATGAAGTCTTTGACTATTCCGAGCATCTCGTCGAAATAGTTCTGCGTGTAAATCAGGTTGACAAGATCCAGGGCGGGCACGGTCTCAAGCTCTTTTTCGGGATGCTTGTTGTGTACCGCGTTCTGCGTCTCCACGATGAAGGCCATGCACATTTTTTTAATCTGGTCTATGGTCAGGCTGCTTCTTCTGAGCCAGAGCTCCTGCTCATCCATCGTCCTCTCTATTTTCTGCAGGTCGTAGATTTCAATGAACTGAACCAGCTCCGGTATGCAGTCAAAAAATTCCTGCTGATCGGTGTTGGCCGCCTTGGTGAGCCTGTAGATGGAATTCGGGTCTCCGTCTATGTCCGCATGTGTGATGAAGGGTTTGTCCATGAAAAAGAAGAGCTGTCCGTAAAGTCCCTTCGCCTGATTGTAGCAGTCGAGCGCGCCTTGAAGTCCCGTGCCGCTTTCGCTCAGTGCCGCCACAGCCCCGCCTTTGTTCCTTTGCATTTTGATGCAGAAACGCTCAAGATGCCTCCTGATTGCCTCGTCGGTCTCGTTTTTGAAAAGGATTATGTAGACGGGATCCATCGGAAACGTCAGGTGGTTTGTGAACGAGAAGTACTCCTTGATAGCTGTCTTTAGAGCCTGAAGCTGTCCCGCGCATCCGCAGAGCTCAGGAGAAATCATCGCGACCTTGTATTTGTCGCCGGTGTCCTCGTCCTTGCTGAACGCGTCATCCACGGCCCCGAACAGAAACATCTGTGCGAACCTCTGTGCGGTCTCCTCCATGTGCGCGTTGTTCCTCAGCGTGTCCATCTCGTTCGCCTTGTTGATTTCCTCAGCGAGCGACTTGATCTTCTGCTCCAAAAGGTCCTCGTCGACCGGCTTCACTATGTAACCCTTCGCCCCGTAGTTCAGGGCTTTCTGCGCGTAGTCAAAATCACTGTAGCCGGAGAGAATCAGGAAGCATGGACGGCTCGGATACTTCGCCGGATTGTGGTGGATTTCGGAAAGCAGCTCTATTCCTGTCATTACCGGCATGGTGATGTCGAGCATTACGATGGAGGGCGAGAGGGACGAGATTTTTTCCAGAGCCTCCTCACCGTTGGATGCCTCCCCGCAGATCTGACATCCCAGCGCGTTCCAGTCAATAATGTTCTTGAGTCCGTTGCGCACAATCTCTTCGTCGTCCACAAGAAGGACTTTCAGTGGTCTCTTAGCCATTCGCATCACCTTTTCCCGCAAGAGGAACCCTTGGCACGTGTATTGTCACCGAGGTTCCCTTGTTGAGTTCGCTTTCCAGCTCTATGCCGTACTGTTCTCCGTAAAAGAGCTTGATTCTCTGGTTCACGTTTACCATGCCGATTGAGCTGGTGAAATTCTCCACAGTGCCTGTCTGCAATCTCTCGTTCAGCTGCGCGAGTTTTTCCTTGCTGATTCCAGAGCCGTTGTCTTTTATGAGGATGGACAAATCTCCGTTTTTGTCGGAGTCAATCACGATGTAGATGAATCCGCCTGACTGGGTTGACTCAAGCCCGTGGGAGAAGGAATTCTCAACCAGCGGCTGAATCAGAAGCGGCAGGATTCCGATGTTCGTCACGTCCGTCATGAATATAATATCATAAGAAACGCGGTTTGAAAACCTCAAATGCTGGATGTCAAGATAATTGCTCACGGCCTCAATCTCCTCCATAATGGCAACAGGACTCTCGCTTACGTCCAGATTGTGTCTGAGGATTTTTGCAAGCAGCTTGATTGTCTGCGCCACATCCCTGTTTCCGTCGGCGAGTGCCTGCATCCGGATTGTCTCAAGCGTGTTGAAGAGAAAATGCGGGTTGATCTGGCTCGCGAGCATCTTGAAGCGGATGTCGTTCTGCCTTGAGAGAAGCTGCTCCTGGTTCAGCTTGTGCTGGTAGATTTCGTCAATCAGCGTCTTGATGTTGTTCGCGGTTGTGGCAAGGGCATCATAAATCTCAACGAATTCGTCGGTGCCCTCAGGACGGGGGCCGAGCTCGAAGTTGTTCTGCACGACCTTGTTTATCTCGCCGTTGATGTAGTTCACGCGTTTTCCGAAGTAGCGGGAGAAAATCACTATGAGCATGAGTGAAATCAGGGAGCCGGAAAGCATGATTAGTACGGAGATGGCGATTCCCGTAAGCGTCGTGTGCAGGAGGCTCTTTCGCGGAATGATTTGCGTGAGGATGATTGTGTTGCCTCTTTCCCTGTAGAGCCTGTTCATCAGAGCGACCACGTTCTCGCCCTGGTACTTTGTCTCGATGGAGACGGACTCTCCCTGTGCGTTTCCGTCGTTGATGAGCGGAGGCCTTCTTGTCTCGGGTAGGTCGGTGGAAGAGAACTCTATCATTCCGTTGACGGAGATGAAGGTCTCGTTCTGATAGTGCATCAGAAGGCGGGAGATTCGGTCGGAGTTCAGGAAGATGACCATTACGCCGAGGAACTTTCCGTCGGGTTTCCTGAATACGGCCCTCGTCAGAACCAGCATCCGGCGGCGCGTGATGGAGTCCTCCTTCATCTGCCACGTGATTTTTCCGTCCTGCTCGCGTGCGTTCCTGTACCATGTGGATCTGATGACATCCTCCGTGGCCTTTATGAAATATGAGTTGTCCAGAAGCGTGGAGTTTTCCGTGTAGTAGCGGAACGTGTAGAGGTCCGTGTTTGAGTGGAGAAAATCATCAAGGAAGTCCAGGTCCATGTAGCGGTCGTAGACTTCCTGCGCGCTCTGAAACGTGCGTCCCAGAGTGTCATTTACGGCGCGGTTGTTGTAAAGGGAGTCGCTGAGTTCCTCGGTGCTCTGAATCATGTCCTGAAAAAGGGTGGCGGTCTGGGAAAGCGATGTCTGTGCCTGTGCGATCTGCCATTTCTCAAGGATTCCGTAGAGCCACCACGACATGACCACGGCAATCAGCACGAGGGGCATGAGAAAAGCGATGCAGTACATGGCGAGCAGTTTCTGCCGGATTTTGAGGAAGTTGAGGACTGTCAGTATTTTGTTCGCGAGCCTTGCTTTCATTGGGTTCCGTAAGTTTCCTTACATTATAAATGGGGTACCGCGGATTTGTCAAACGAAAGTTCCCGAAATCAAAAGGGGGGTGGAAAAATCTAAGCAGATATGCTAAAATGGGATTTTGAAAGTGCCGATGATTTAAAATAGAATTTTGGGAAATGCTCCATCGGTCTTTTTTGCTATGGCATTTCCTTTGACGGGGCATATTTTATGGAAGAAAACGGATCCTTCAATGACGCGATTATAAAGGCCTTTGACGAAAAAAAGGCATGGTACGACAGCGTACAGTTACCGAAGATTCAGGATAATTACAGGCTTCATCTCGTTTGTGTGAACAATATTATAGAGGCGTTGGTAAAAAAATCCCTCGTGAATCCCGACCCGTACAAAAAGGACAAGAAGATTTCGTCCATAAGCTGCCCGAGTGATGCGAATTTCAACGACAATGAGCGTGCCACCCAGCTTGGAATCAGGCTCAGCGACTACCAGAGCACCCTGGATTTTATCTGCAACTACTTCAAATTTACCGTGGAGCAGGTGACGATTGACAAAATCAGGAAGCTTGAGGAGTTCAACGGTTTCTTCGGATGGATGAACCTTTCGCCGAATTCCGCCAGGATAAACACACGCTCACTCGCCGCTTGTGTCATGGAGGCGAAGAACGGAGCCCAGCCCCTCCAGGCAGCGATGATCAACGACAGTCTGAACAAGACGAAGGAGGCCCTCAGTTTCATAGAGACGGCGTTGAAGGAGCTGATGGACTTCCAGAAAGAGGCGTATAAGGTTGACGTGCGCCGGCTCATTTTGAAGAACGGTGCGTTCGACAAGTCCAAGATGGAGTCAGCCCCGACCTTCCTTGCGGAAATAAAGAGGCTCTTCCCGTCCTGTATGCCCAAAAGAACGTTCTCCACGGATTTGATCTCCGAAATCATCGACGAGGAAATCTCCCCGAAAAAAGCCGTGCTGCAGGAAAAAGTCCTCGGCAAGTTCAAGATAACTGATTCCACGAAAAAGGAGCAGAAGAAAGCCTCCGTCTCCGCCCATGAGATTCTGATGGAGACGGTTCGCGTGCTCGGAACTTCGTCGCAGCAGTACAGCGTGATTCTTGAGAAGCTCGTGAACAACAACACGATTATCCAGAACGGAAAGAAAAACTTCAAGGACCAGCTCCTCAAATTCATCCGCCGTGTGTTCGGACTTCAGGAGCCGGAGATTGAGTACAACATCGTCGTCATGGATCCCGCCACGAACCAAAGCCACAAGGAAAAGCTCAATTACACTGAATTCGTCGCGAATCTGAGCAAGAGGACGAAATACTACTCCAGCATCTCCAGCACGCAGAGCCTGAACTATAACAAGGTGAACGCCCAGCCGGATGACAAGCTTCTGGAATTCCTGAACAAGCAGATTACCGAGAACTCAAGGCTGATGCAGGTTTTGACCGCCCTTGACAACTACTTCAAGTCCGTCATTTCGGGCAGCGAAAAACTCAAGGGAATCAAGCCGGAGCTTTCGTTCCTGAAGAGCATCCTCATAAAGGTAAATCAGTTCAGGGCGGAATATGTCTCTCTTTTGGAGGAGCAGGAGCAGATGAGAAAATTAGGGATAAGCGATGATTAGAAGATTTTGGAAAAGTGTGATTTCGCTGGTTGGAGTCTCTGCCTTGTGCGCCTACTTGTTCTGTGCGGACATATATTCAAAGGCGGATTTTTATCCAGAGGATCAGAGAACCGTGGTCATGGTGGACACGCCTACGTCATACGACCTGAATCCTCAGACGGCATGCTACACTTCCGAAGCCCAGATTGCGACCGGACTTTACGAGGGGCTTTTCACTTACAATCCCGTGACCCTTGAGCCGGATTATGCACTCTGCACTTCATACACTCTTTCCAGAAATCAGAAACGGTGGACCTTCACAATCCGAAAGGACGCTAAATTCAGCGACGGAGAGCCCATCACCGCTCAGACAATCAAGGACTCGTGGATGAGGCTTCTGGCAAATCCCAACGCTCCTTTTTCATCAATGATAGACTGCATCTCGGGAGCCGAGGAATACAGGACTGGAAAGGGAAGCGCGGAAGACGTTCGCATATCCGTGAGAAGCAACACGACTCTGGTGGTATATCTCCGCGAGCCGACGAATCATCTTCCAAGAATCCTGTGCCATCACTCATTCTCTGCCGTAAGTACCAAGGACAATGCCTACTCAGGACCCTTCGCCTTGAAATCCTACGAGAAGGGACGCCTTGAGATGGTGAAGAACGAGCATTACTATGACGCTGCGAACGTTGTGATTCCGGGTGTCACGGTGATTCAGAGCGACGACACTTCCAACAACACGTTCCTGTACAACACGGGCAAGGCTGACTGGATAACCGGCGACGCAAACGCCCAGCAGATTCTGAACAAGGATTCCCTCCATGTGAACGCGGAATTCGGAACTTCCTATCTCTTTTTCAAGATAAAGAACCAGCCGTGGAACAACGCGGAATTCAGGCAGGCGCTTTTGGAGGCTCTTCCATACAAAAAGCTGAGGAAGGACTACACGATTCCCGCGACAACTCTGGTCTATCCCCTGAGCGGATATCCGAACGTGGTGGGGCTTGAGGATTACGACATTGAGGACGCGAAGCTGATGATGCAGGACGCGAGGAAAAAGGCGGGTATTCCTCAGGACCAGAAGATTACCCTGACCTTTGCCATAATCGACTCGCAGCTGATGCAGAAATGGGCGAGCATCCTGAAGAAGGCGTGGGAGCCTCTGGGTGTGTCTCTGGTTGTCCAGACCTCGACCATAAGCGAATACAATCCCTCAATTCCCGGCTGGGACGCGGATTTGTTCTCCTACTCATGGATCGGGGATTACGCCGACCCTCTGGCTTTCCTTGAGCTTTTCCGGGGCGGTTCTTCCCTGAATGTGGCTGGATATGCGAACGCTGAGTATGACAGTCTCCTGAGGGAAGCTTCCCTGACCAAGGATTCCTCCGAGCGGTATAAAATCCTTGCCAAGGCTGAGCAGATGCTTTTGGACGACAGCATGGTCATCCCCATATCACATCCCGTGAGCCTCAATTTCATAAATCTGAACAGGATTGGCGGCTGGACTCCGAATGCCCTGGATCTGCATCCGTTCAAGTACCTCTACATCCGCCGGAAGATTGTGGTTCCCCGCAACGTAATTTAAGCGTCAGATGATTTACTCAAGCTGAGAGAGGACTGTCTGCAGGTTCACCTGAAGGAATCCTGCGCGGCCTGTCTTGTAGAAGCTGCTCTGTTCCCATGCGACATAAAGTGTGTCTCCTGAGATTGCGAAATCACCGTAGATGTATCCTGCGGGAAGAAGCGGGAGCCTGAATGCGGAGATTTTGTCGTCCAGAGCCGTCTTTATGTAGCTTGTTCCGTCCGAGAAGATTGCCGCTATGTATTTTTTTCCTGCCGATGCGTTCGCGTTGAGGGATGCGGCACCGTTTCCCTGCTGAAAGTACTGTACCGGGGATGTTCCGAGAGAGCTTTTCCAGATGACCGAGAAAGTGAACTCCGCCGGGATGCTCTGGAGCAAATCCTTGAGTTCCGTTGGTGCGCCTGAGAAACGCTTTGGCTGGCTGAGTCCGAAAAACTGGTCCTCCGATGACTGTCTGAAAGTGAACTGTGCCGACCTGTCGATTGCAGGCGAGAGTTCCGTAATCGGTACGTTGGGGTTCCAGTCGAAATATGTGAATTCCACGCGTCCGTCCACGCTTCTTTTTGCCGAGCATGTCCATGTCTTTCCGTCCCAAAAAAATCCCGCGATCTGCTGGTCGTCCGAAAGGTTCAGGTTGCTGTATGTGACGAGCGGATAGACAATCTTCGCCTTCGGGTCATATTCCACGAGGAAGGGTCTGTCCTTTTGAACCGCCGCCGAAATTGATTTCTCATAATCCACGTTGAAGAAGGAGCTTCTGTAAAGGTAAAATACCGGGCTCTCCTCGCTGAAGACCATTGAGTCCGCCGTGACCCCCGAAAAAATGGATGCGTCGGCGCAGAGGGATACGGACTCTCCGTTGAATGCGAGCATACCCAGCCTGTTGACAAGGGCATAGGCCGCGTCTGAGTCCGATTTTACGCTTACCGGCACTGCTCCTGATGATGCGATGCGCACTGATTCTGTCCAGGGTTTCTCGTGGACTTCGGGCGTGTTCTGGGGAAGCTCGGTTTTTGCGAATGAGTTTTCGGTGAAATAATACCATGTGTGGTTTTTCTGTGCCGGGGAAATCTCCACGAAATCGCCGAGTGACGCGTCGGAGGATTCCGGTTCCGATGTCTTTTTGTCGCATGACGGGAAGAAAATCAATAAGGATGCGAGAAGAGCGGCGGCTAAAATGAGATGATTTTTAAGGGGCTTTGTTCTGATTTGTTCGGCACTGAATTTTTCCATGTTTCTACTATATAATTATTCCTGTTTTTGTTCAAGGGCAGGCGGGATTCGGTGGAGAAAATGGTGATTTTGAAAAAAATGAGAGGAATTCTAAAAAAAATTTGCAAATTTGATTACCGTGACGAAGATTTGCGGCTATTACTATAGTGAGGACGAAAAGTTTTCAAGGGGTATTTTTTACGGAGGATTTATGATTTTCAGAAGATTGCGTTTTTTGGGTTTTATGCTGTGTTTGGGATGCGGGCTTTCCCTGGTTTCATGCGCCGGGAATGTGTCCGCTGGTTCGGCGAAATCAAGGGAGGATGCCGTGTCCCTGAGGGTTCTGAGCTGGAATGTACAGACCTTTTTTGATTCCGTGACGGACGGCGGTGAGTACGAGGAGTTCATCAAGAGCAAGACATGGGGGAACGAGGCTTATGTGGAGAGGCTGAGCCGGCTTGCGTCCTCCATAAAGACCCTTGACGCGGATGTGGTCGTGCTGGAGGAGCTTGAGAACGAGGGAGTGGTGCATGACATCAGCAATTTCCTTGCGGGTGAGTGGAGCTCGAAAAAGGTTTACGATTACGCCTGCTTTGCGAAATCCGATGACTGTGCCATAGGCTGCGGAGTACTTTCACGCTATCCACTTGAGAATCTTACGGTGCATGCACTGGACATACGTACTGACTTCGAGATGCCGCGTATGAGGCCGATCATGCAGGTGAATGTCTTGAAGGGAGAGAAGACACTGGTTCTTTTTGTCAATCACTGGAAGAGCATGAGCGGGGGAGAGAACGTGAGCGAAAAATGGAGGAGGAGCCAGGAAGCAGTGCTCTGCCGGAGAATGGAAAAATGCGCGGGACTGAACGTGCCTGCCCTTGCCTGCGGAGATTTTAACCGTGACATCTCCAAGTTCAAAAAGGCGTCGTCTTCCGACATGATTCTTCTTAGGTCCGATCCCAGTGACGATGAGGGCCGCGTTGGGACGGAAGTTCTTTCTCCCTGGTTTGACCTGAATCAGGAGCTGATCGGGCCGGGAAGCTATTATTACGACGGGGAGTGGTCAAGGATCGATCACTTCTTTGCCTGTGGTCCAGTTGAGATTACGGATTTCGAGCCTGCGACCGGGGGGCCTTGGTGCGACAGTGAGAGCAGCATACCGGAGAAGTACAAGATCTGGGACGGAAAGGGATACTCGGACCATCTTCCCCTGGTATGCACGGTTCTATTTTAGAGGTTGCCTTCAGCTGAATTTTTTCCTTAGGTCGGAGAGCTTTTCAAGGGCCGCGTTCAGTGTCTCCTCCTTTTTGGCGAAGTGAATCCTTACGAAGCGGTTTTCCTTTTCGCTGAAGAATGAGGAGCCCGGGACAGTTCCCACGCCGACTTTCTTCGCGAGGTCAACGGCAAAATCAAGGTCGCTATCGTAGCCGAACTCGGAGATGTCCAGCAGGATGTAGTAGGCTCCCTGTGGAACTGTGTGCGGGATTTTGAGCGCGTCAAGGCCGTTCAGCATGAGCTGTCTCTTGGCGGAGTATTTTTCCCTGAGGTCGCGGTAATAATCATCGCCGAAGGAAAGACCTGTTACGGCAGCTTCCTGCAATGGTGCGGCGGCTCCCACGGTAAGAAAGTCGTGGACCTTTTTGATCCGCTCGGTGACTTCCTCGGACGCGATCGTGTAGCCGAGTCTCCATCCCGTGATGCTGTATGTCTTTGAGAGCGAGGAGCAGACTATGGTTCTTTCCTTCATCCCCGGCAGAGTGGAGAAATAGACGTGCTCGTGATCGTCGTAGGTGATGTGCTCGTATACCTCGTCGGTTATCACATAGGCGTCGTATTTTTCGGCGAGGGTCGCTATGTCGCCAAGCTCGTCCCGGTTGAAGACTTTTCCGCACGGGTTCGAGGGATTGCACAGTATGAGCACTTTGGCTCCCTTTTTGAAAGCGTCCTCAAGCTCGTTCGGGTCGAAGTCAAAATCAGGGGCGTGAAGTGGGACGTAAATCGGCTCTGCGCCTGAAAGAATTGCGTCGGCCCCGTAGTTTTCGTAGAATGGCGAGAAGATTGCGACCTTGTCCCCGGGGTTCACCACGCTCAGCATGGATGCCATCATCGCCTCCGTGCTTCCGCATGTGACTACAATCTCCTTGTTCGGGTCTATCTTCTGTCCTGAGAAATGCTCGTATTTTTTTGCGACTCCCTCGCGGAAATTCTGCGCTCCCCAGGTTACTGCATACTGGTGGAAATCCTCTCCCGTGACTTCCGCAAGCCGGCTCAGTATGGGCTTCGGTGGGTCAAAATCCGGGAATCCCTGGCTCAGGTTGATTGCGCCGAACTCATTTGAAATACGTGTCATCCTGCGGATAACGGAATCTGTAAAAACCGATGTTTTGTCTGATAAGGGTCTCATGTTAATCTCCACGCCCAGTATAGCATTTTCCGCCCTTTTTTGCATAATATATTTTTTTTATTTTTTCCTATAGCATTTTTCTATTACACCGTCAACTGACGCTCTAATGACGCAATCTGCCTTGAACAAAAGGCTCTTTTTGGGGTAGAATGGTTATATGATGGGAAAGTCTGCATGGGGAAAAAAAATCAGAGTCTGCTTGGCTTACGCGGCATTTGTTTTGAATGCGGTTCCTCTTTCGGCGGATGTGCGTGATACCGGAGGATTCGGTGAGGAATTTACTTCCACGCTTTTTACCATAAGGGATCTTTTTTCTCAGCAGGATGACGGTGCCCAGGACCTCGGTGCCCTCATCAGGATTTCCGCGGCTGGAATCCTGCTTGTCATTTTGGGATTTTTTACCGAAAGGCTGATTGTCCGTCTGCACTGGAGGCACAGCATAAAAAATCACAAGGCGGCCTTTGATGAAGTCGAGGAGCGTGTGAAAAACACAGTGATTGAGGGGCTGAGCAAGGAGCAGAACGAGGAGCTTCTTGAAAAGTGCGTCGAGCTCTCCCGCCATACTGATTTGCATACTGTGCGTCCGGGAAATACCTACATTGTGGCTCCCCTCGTGTACCGGATTGCGGAGGCTGCCAAGTGTCCCCCGGCTGAGTGCGCGTCATGCTTTTATGCGGCCCTGGTTTATGACAGCGGATTTTTGGAGGTGGAGCCCGAGCTTTTCCGCATGGAGATTCTGAACCGGAAGGAGAAGGTCAAATTTAAAAAGCACGTGATCAGTTTTGAGGATGAGATCAGCTTTCTGCCAAGGAACCTTTGGGAGACATGCAGGGAAGCGAGCTATCTGCACCATGAGAATATGGACGGAAGCGGATATCCTGAGAGCCTGAAGGGAGACCAGATTCCTTTGGTTGCGAGAATACTCAGGATTGCGGACAGCTATACCGCACTGATTACGAAACGCGCCTACCACCGCAGGCTTTCTCCGAAGCAGGCCGTGCAGGATTTGAGGCGTAAGTCAAAGATATATGACCAAAGACTTGTGGACATTCTTCAAGGCTTGGTATAATCTAATAGAAGATATTTGCCATTTAAAGTGGGAAAGAAGGGAGAAAATATGTGCGGAATTGTCGGATACGTGGGTGAGAAAAAGGCGACCCCGATTTTGGTTGATGGTCTGAAGAAACTGGAGTACCGTGGATATGACAGCGCGGGAATAGCGGTTTTTGACGGTGAGGACATCATAGTGCGGAAAGTGAAGGGCGCATTGAAAGTGCTTGAGGAAAGGATTGCCAAGGAAGTGATTGAGGGCAGCCTTGGAATCGGACACACGAGATGGGCGACTCACGGTGAGCCGAGCGACATCAACGCGCACCCGCACACGAACGTCAGCGGCACGATCGCCATTGTTCACAACGGAATCATCGAGAACTACACGAAGCTCAAGGCATGGCTGCAGGGTCAGGGCATTGTATTCAGGAGCCAGACTGATACTGAGGTAGTCGCGCATCTGATAAATTATTTTTACGAGCAGACCGGTGACATCTTTGAGTCCGTGCTGAACGCAACCCATCGTCTTGAGGGAAGCTATGCGCTGGGAGTGATATGCAGGGACTATCCCGACAGAATCATCGCGGCAAGAAAGGAGAGTCCTTTGATCGTGGGGCTGGGCCAGGGTGAGAATTTCATAGCGAGTGATGTTCCCGCCGTCCTTGAGCACACGAGGGAAGTCTATTTCCTGGACCAGAAGCAGATTGCCGTTCTTTACGCCGACCACGTGGATCTTTTCGACGAGGACGGAAACCGTGTCATAAAGGAGCCCTATCACGTGGACTGGGACGTTTCATCCGCGGAGAAGGGTGGATACGCGCACTTCATGCTCAAGGAAATCCACGAGCAGCCCAAGGCACTTACCGATACCCTGCGCCCCCATGTGAAGGAGATCGACGGAAAGCCCAGTGACATCCAGTTCGAGGAGCTTAAGATGAGCGGTGAGGATTGGAAGAACGCGCGCCGGATTGTGATTACCGCCTGTGGAACCGCCTATCATGCCGGTGTGGTGGCCCGATATGCGTTCGAGCACTTCGCGAGGCTTCCCGTGGTGGTGGATGTCGCTTCGGAATTCAGGTACAGGAATCCCATCTTGAACAAGGATGACATTTTTATCGTAATCAGTCAGTCCGGTGAGACCGCCGACACACTTGCCGCACTCAGGCTTGCCAAAAGCTTCGGTGTCCATGTGATTGCCATAACCAACTGCGTGGGAAGCAGCGTGAGCCGTGAGGCCGATGACGTAATCTACACCTGGGCGGGTCCTGAGATTGCGGTCGCGTCAACCAAGGCATATACGACCCAGCTCATGTGCCTTTACATGCTCGCCTTGAAGAGTGCCTTTGAGCGTGGAAACATATCTGAGGGAGAGTACCGGAGACTCATCGGGGAGCTTACGAAGATTCCGGGCAAGGTGCAGGAGATTCTTGACAATCAGAGCGACATACAGCGATTTGTGTCACGCAACTTCAACAAGGAGAAGGTTTTCTTCATCGGAAGGCTGTATGACTCCGCGACGAGCCTTGAATGTGCCCTGAAACTCAAGGAAGTGAGCTACATGCACAGCGAGGCCTTTGCTGCCGGTGAACTTAAGCACGGTCCCATCGCCCTGGTGGATGAAACGACCCTTGTTGTGGGGCTTGCGACCGAGCCTGAGCTCTATGACAAAGTTGCGAGCAATCTGGAGGAGGTTCTTACCCGAGGATGCTCAACCCTGGTCATTACAACCGGCGAGGGAAAATCTTTTGCCAAGTGCGCCAACGAGGTGATCCGCATCCCTGATACTGAGCCTGCGTTCGCGTCCCTTTTGAGCATAATCCCGGCCCAGCTTTTCTCATACTACTGTGCGGTCCAGAGGGGAAATGACCCGGACAAGCCTCGTAACCTTGCGAAATCGGTGACTGTGGAATAACAGCGTTAAAAATCTTATTGTTTTTATGGAAGGAAGAAAATGGAATATTCGCAATCGGAAGTAATGCAGTATGTCGCGGAAAATGACGTGAAGTTCATAAAGCTGCTTTTCACTGATATTTTCGGAGAGGTAAAGAGCGTTTCTGTTCAGCCGTCGGTCTTGAAGAGGGCGTTTCAGGACGGAATCTCGTTTGACGCAAGTGCCATCCGTGGATTTTTGAACGTGAGCAAAAGCGACCTTGTGATCAAGCCGGACTCCACGACTCTCTCGGTTCTTCCGTGGCGGCCTCAGCGGGGGAGGGTCGCTCGTCTTTACTGCGGCATCTCGTATCCTGACGGTACTCCTTTTGAGGGGGACTCCCGCCATATCCTGAAAAAGGTCCTTGAGAAATGCGATAAGGCCGGTTACAGCGTGAAGGTGGGAACCGAATGTGAGTTCTATCTTTTCAATCTGGACGAGAAGGGAATGCCGACCATGACACCTCAGGATTACGCCTCCTACTGTGACCTTGCGCCTCTGGACAAGGGTGAGAACGTGCGGCGTGACATCATCCTGAACCTTGAGCAGATGGGGATCGTCCCCGAGACAAGCCACCACGAGTCTGGTCCCGGTCAGAACGAGATTGACTTCAAGTACGATGACGCGATGAGGGCTGCCGACAATGTTTCAACCTTCAAGACCACGGTTCGTACCATAGCGTCTCAGGCGGGGCTTTATGCGAGTTTTGAGCCCAAGCCGTTGGACGGAGAGGCGGGCAACGGTTTCCATGTGAATCTTTCACTGCACAAGGGAGGAGAGAATCTTTTCGCGAAGGAAAGCCCCGAGGCAAAATCCTTTACTGCGGGCATTCTGAAAAGGAGCCGGGAAATCGCCGCGTTTACGAATCCTGTCAAGCGTTCCTATATGCGTCTGGGACAGTTTGAGGCACCGAAATATGTCTCATGGTCAAGGCAAAACAGAAGCCAGCTTATCCGCGTTCCTGCTGCCGAGGGAGAGCTTTCGCGCATAGAACTCCGCTCGCCCGACACGAAATGCAATCAGTATCTGGTGCTGGCCCTTGTGATTGCGGCTGGGCTTGAGGGCATGGAGAAGAAGCTTGAGCTGCCGTCTCCGGTTGATCTGGATCTCTACAACGCGTCCGAAAAGGATGTCGCTTCCCTTGAGATGCTTCCCGCGGATTTGGACGAGGCTCTGAAGATTGCCGCTGATTCCGATTTCGTAAAATCCGTGGTTCCTGAGAATACGCTCCGTTCCTATATCGAAAACGCTTTGGGTAAATAAAATGACGGTGGAATCTGTACTGATTGTGAGCAACACCAGCTCAACCATGGGGATAGTCTCGGACTTCATGCGCTCCGAGAACATTTCCAGAATCGCCACTGCCCAAAACGGCGCACAGGCCCGTCGCACCATCATGGAGTCGGATTTCGAGCTGATTGTGATAGACACTCCCCTGCCCGACGAGATGGGGGATGACCTTGCCGTTACCGCCGCAGAGAAGACCACCGCCGGAGTAATCCTGATTGTGGATCACGGCATGGTTTTCGAGGTGGGGGAGCGCGTTGAGGATTACGGTGTCTTTGCCCTTTCCAAGCCGACCACCCCGGATTTTTTCTATCAGGCCGCGAAGCTTCTTTGTGTGAGTCGCCGTCGTCTCCAGAATCTTGAGAACGAGAACCAGAGGCTCCAGAAAAAGATTGAGGAAATCCGCTTGGTTGACAGGGCGAAACTTGTTCTGATCCAGGTCCTCAAGATGACCGAGCCCCAGGCGCAGCACTACATTGAGAAGCAGAGCATGGATTTGAGGCAGAACCGCTTTCTCACCGCCGAGAACATACTCAGGATCTACGGATAAGGGGTTTGCCCGGGGAAATTTGGCAAATCATTTTTGTTTTACCACCCATAAGCCGTGTTTCGTCGCAATCTATATTTACGCGATTTTAATCTTATCGAATCTTTTTGCTTGTTGGGGCAGATTTTTTTCGGAAGAACTTCGGAAGAAAACAAATTCGTCTAAATTACATTATGTGATATGGGGAATTTTCCATAAAGGAAGTCACTGCCATAAAAAAAGGCACCAGCCTTGCGACTGATGCCCTTTGTGATTTAACAGTATGTTAAACGTTTAGATTAGAACTTAACCATGAAGCTAACAGGTACGCTGAAGCTGAAGTCCTTCTTTGCTGAGATGTCAACAGCAGCCTCGACTGCGCACTCACCAACGTTGAACTTAACACCAGGTTTAATCTGCATGCTGAAATCCTTAGTGATGAAGTCGCTGTCGTTTCCTGTCTGGAGGAACAGTGTGTAGTCACCGACTGTATAGTCAAGTCTTGCGAGGAATCCGAGGGCAATCTTGTCAATAGCCTTGGTGTCGCTGTCAACATTTGTCTTGAACTCGAACGGAACCCAGAACTTTGCTGAGAGAGCATCGATTGTTGTCTCAGCATAAGCCTCAACGCGAACCTTGTCAAATGCCGTCTTGTCTGCATCGTTATACTTTGCAGCTGTGAATCCGAGTACGTTTACGAAGAATGAGAACGGATCAACTGAACCGGCATAACCTGCTCCGAACTTAAGAGCCTTGAAGTTGCTGTTTGCACTGAACATTGCGCTTACAGTACCGAAGTCTGCGCCATAGTGCATCATGAATCCGAGCTCGCTGATTGCCGCATCAATGTCGTGGTCATCAATGTAGTCATCCAACATATCGTTATAGGCATCAACGATGTCGCTTTCGTGCTCCTCATAGAACTCGTCATATGCTGCTTTCTGTGCATCGGTCAAATCGGCCCATGTTGCTGTTGCTGAACCTGTTACAAGTGCTACATAGGCATCCTTAAAGTCCTCTTTCGGCCCTTTTGATTCCAGCTCTGCGATGGCAACAGTCTTCGCGTCCTTGAACCAAGCTGAACCCCATTTGGAAGAAACCATGGCGTCGAATGTGAATCCCTCAACAGGCTCAAGAGTCAACTTGAGGTTTCCTGTATTGTGGTCATCATTACCGATTGTAGATTGTGTGCGGTACCAGTCGATTTTCTCCTGGTTAAGGGTAATCTTGAAATCACCAATCTCAACCTTGAACATGTCGATCGGCTTGAACCAAATGTCCCAGCCTGCTGTAATAGCATCGTTGCTAGTTACGTCTGTAAGCTTAAGAGTTCCACCGGCCTTTTCTCCTGAGATAGAGAACTGGATAGGTGCATGATAGAACTGGTTTTCATGATTGATGGTCAAAGCAGTTACACCACCGTTGGGAGCTGTATTTACATTGAGTGCATCAACTGTGAGGCGTACACCCGCACTGACCTCTGCTGCCATGGCGATACCAGCCGCCGCGGCTGGCAACGCCCATGTTACACCCAATCTATTTATTTGTAATAAAACAAATTCCAGGGATTAACCAAAATCACACGTGTTCAAAATTCTGCAAATTTCCGTAAAAATTTGCTTTTTTTCCATATTTTTTCAAAAAAATCTTCCATTTTGATTACCGTGGCGCACTTTTGGGGACTATTACTATGTGTGGAGATTTTTCCCCACGACTCAACAACCCCAGGAGAATATATGAGTACATCATTCTACCGCTACAAATCCGTGGAGGAGCTTACCTTCACAGACGACGGAATGTTCCAGGCCGTCATGCGCGACCCCGGCTTATGCTCGGAGCTGATTGAGAGGCTTCTTCATCTTAAGGTGAGCCGCGTCGAGTACCCGGAGCTTGAGAAGACCATCGCACCGTATTTTTCAAGCAAGGGCGTAAGGCTTGACGTTTATCTCAAGGATCCGGAGAGAATAATCGACATAGAGATGCTGTCCTACCCGCAGAGGGAAATCGGGCTCAGGTCGCGGTACTATCAGAGCATGATAGACATGGACAGCCTGATGAAGGGACAGAGCTATGCCGACATGAAATCGAGCTACGTGCTCTTCATCTGCAAGAGCGACCCTTTCAAGGATGAGGACGGCAGGGAGCTCGGACTTCCGCGCTACACCTTCACGACAAAATGCCGTGAGCTTGACGGGCTGAATTTCGGTGACAAAACTACGAAAATGATTTATAATGCAAGTGCGTGCGAAAGGGAAAAGGACGAGAAAGTAAGGGATTTTCTCAGGTTCGTCCGAACGAACGACGCGGGCGATGATGATTTTTCGAACCGGCTAAAAAGCAGGGTCGCTAAGTTGAAGGAAGACGAGCAGTTCAAGGAGGTCTATGCCGCTATGAATTTACGGGAGATGGACATACGCAGGGAAGCGATTGCCGAGGGCAAAATACAGAAATCCGTTGATGATGCCGTGGTCGCCATCAGAGATTTTAACATAGATCCTAAGCTTGCCGCAGAGAAAATGAATGCGCCACTTGACAAAGTGATGGAAAAATTAGCAGTTCAAGGAGGTTTATGCCACCATGAATCTACGTGAAATGGACATACGCAGGGAAGAGAGGCAGGCGGCTCTTGCGGAAGGAATGCAGCTGGGCCTCAGCAGGGGCAAAACACAAGGAGCTGTTGAAGCAGCTGTGGTTGCCGTAAAGGAATTCAATGTAGATCCTAAGCTTGCCGCAGAGAAAATGAACGTGCCACTTGACAAAGTAATGGAAAAAACTAAAGCTTTAGCGATTATGTCGTTAGGCAATCCCTCTGTATTTTTTAACAGATTCAAAGAAGAAGATGTGAAACCAGAGGATTTTATCCATAACAGATAAAGCAATGATAATAAAATTCTATATTTTTGTACGGCAAAATTTTGAAAAAATAAAAAAAATATAGTCAATAAATCAAATTTTTCATAATTTATTCATGGGTAAATCTCCGTAATATAAAGAGGAATGTCGGTTTTCCTGTCGATTTTTTCGACAGGAAAAAAATTTTCAAAAAATAACAAAAAGTTTAAAAAAGAATTTGACGAGAAGCGAAAAATGTGTTATCGTTGAATTACAAGGTACAAAGAGTACCCAAAAAAATAGGAGGAATTCTTATGAAAAAGATTATTGCCATTACAGCAATGGTAGCCGCGGCGGCTGGTATCGCCATGGCAGCAGAGGTCAGTGCGGGTGTACGCCTCAATGTAGATGTGCTCAATGTAAACACAGCTGACAACGGTGGTGTAACAGCTTTGACCATCAATCATGACAACCAGTTCTATCATGCACCTATCCAGTTCTCAATTTCTGGAGAGAAAGCTGGCGGAACTCTGAAGCTTACTGATCAGAACAAGCATGATTATAACGACAAAGGCGGATATCCGCTTATGGCAGGCTGGGACATCTGGTTTAAGCCGATCGACATGTTCAAGGTTGAAGTTGGTGATTTCAAGATTACCCTTAACCAGGAGAAAATCGACTGGTACCGCTCACAATCTGCAATCGGCAACGATGACCACAACACAGGAAACCTCAAGCTCACTCTTGAGCCTGTTGAGGGACTCTCTTTCGATGCAATGGTTTCTTCCACATGGGGATCAGCTTGGTTCAAGGACAAGAAAAAGCTTGTAACTTCATCTGCTGGAATGGGAAGTGCTCAGGCTTATTCTGGTTTGACTGCTGCAGCGTGGGAAGCCCTTACAGATGATCAGAAGGACGCATACATCGATTCATACAACGATGCTGTAGATGCGGCAGTAGATGCACTTGATGATCCTGAGATTAACGAGCTTGGTTTCATGATGCACTACGGTGCAGATTTCGGTACTGTAAGCGCAATGTTCAGTGGAAACAAGAGCTTCAAGGAACTTAAGTTCGGAGCAGGTTATGCTGGTTCAGTTGACCCGCTCTCATTCTTCGTGAACGTGCTCGGCTTCATGGGACCAAAGTTCAATGATGCCGATAAGACAGTATTTGACAGGGTTCGCGTTGAGGCTTATGCTGAGACAACAATCGATGCCCTCTCAGCAAAGTTCTGGGTACCTTTCGAGTTCGATGCTAACTGCGACAGCGACACAAAGGCAATTGACAAGATTGCTCTCGGATTCCTCGCAAGACTTGACTACACAGTTGGTGACTACACACTGTTCCTCCAGGCTGGAAACGACAGCGACTTCATCACTAAGGATTTCAGCATGGGAATCAAACCTGGTGTTAAGTTCAGCGTTGGTGAGTGTGAAATCGAGGCAGCTGTTGACATCTCTGCAAAGAAGGACTTCAGCTTCAGCGTACCTGTCAGCTTCAAGGTTGCATTCTAATCTAACCGTTTAACATACTGTTAAACTGAGATGAACGGGGTTTGGCGAAAGTCAGACCCCGGTTTTTAATTTTAAAATGTGCTGTTCAAATTTTCATGTAATTATTGCATAAAAAAAGGCACCAGCCTTGCGACTGATGCCCTTTGTGGTTTAACAAAGCATTAAACTTTAAGATTAGAACTTAACCTTGAAAGTTACAGGAACACTAACCTGGAAAGGAATGTCAGGAGAAGTTGCGCTACCAGCAGACTTGATCGTTGCATTACAAGAAACATCGATTGCACACTCACCAACATTTGTAGTAAATCCTGGCTGGATTACAAGACCAATGTTTCCATCTTTAGCGATCACATCACCTGATTTGATTTCGACGTAAGGTGTAACAAGACCAAGGTTGTACTCACCCTTGAGCATAAAGCCAATGTCAGTCTTCTCCTCTTCCTCCTTGTTGGGGTTGATGGCAGCCTTTACATAAGCCTTAGCTGTCAGAGCATCCTGAGAGAAGCTTGCGAAAGCGTCAAATGTGAAGTTATCAAATGCCTTGTCTGCCTGCGGCTTGATTGTGGCGAGTACATCTGCGAAGAAGCTGATTGGGCCGGCGGATCCTGAGAAACCAGCTCCGAAGTCTACCTTTCCATCCTTATTCTTGGTGGCCTCATACTCCTCACCAAGTGCATCAACGTTGCTACCAGCTGCGTTAACAATACCATACTTCCAGGAGTCACCGTCCTCTGTATAATATCCATAGTGTGTGCCAGCTGGCAGAGTGCGAGTCTCTCCCTGGAATCCGAAGAAAGCGAAAGCAGTTCCGAAATCTGCACTGTAAGATGCCTTTGCGAGAACCTTGCTGATTACATCGTTCTCAAGCCATGCGCCATATCCGTCTTTTCCAACAATGAAATCAAATGAGAATCCATCTACAGGATAAAGAGAAATGCCGAAGCCCTTTGTGCTATTGTCATAAATCTTTGACCAATCGATAGACTCCTGGTTGCTGCTGACATTCTGGTCACCGATGCTGAGCTTGAGCATGTCAATAGGCTTGCACCAAACGGTCATTGATTCGATGGGAGAGTTTCCGTGAGACCAACCGTCAACTACGAAGCTTCCACCAGCCTTCTCTCCGCTGAAATCGAACTTGAAACCACCGTTATCCCACTCATAGCGATCATCGTTGGTGTTGGAAGTGCTGAACACCGTCGGTTTTGCTCCAGATATAGAATTGAACTGCAAAACGTTGATTTCACCTCTTGCAGTCACGTTAGCTTCTGCCGCAAAAGCGATACCAGCCGCCGCGGCT
>JAEEGL011562574.1_pt1 | contig 103097 bp, 85 predicted proteins | sample 9134231 | NCBI WGS metagenome assembly JAEEGL01 (sample SAMN16246548, study PRJNA631951) | gut metagenome | biome: gut microbiome; feature: rumen; material: fiber-attached | host: Bos | place: Iran: Karaj | collected 2018-10 | reverse complement strand
CGGGTATCCTAGTTTGCGAACGGTATAGGCAGCATTATAGCCACAATTAATATAAAACTTTATGGCGCGGATCCTTTCTTCGTATGAATACATATCGACCTCCTAATATCTTAGTTGGTCCAAGATTTTGTCCGCACCTCCATGAATACAAGAGTGGAATTTAGTATTTCATTCGACAAACAAGGAAAGATTAAGTTCATGCCTATAAACATTTGCCTTCTATTATCCGATACATACATTGAAGTATATCCACGGACGGATATCACAGGCGTTGCCAGGGAGGGCAGCTATGAACATAAATTTCAATCCGCAGTCTCAATCATTTTTTTCATATTCAAATCCTGCTTACAAAAACAATTCAAAGTCATCGCAGGGATTCATAAAGAATACTACATGTTCATATAGCGGTCTTGCAGTTTTTTCTGATGATGAAAAAGCTGTTTCTGATCCTGCGATCTCCAAAAGACGCGAACTAATAAAGCAGATCCGACAGTTATATATGACATCACAGGCTGAAACAAATCCTTATGCGAAAGTATCCGAGGACGTACCTTTCTGGGCTAAGACAAATGATGATGAAAACGAAGAGGATTCACTTGTTGAAAGTGAACTGAACTATAATTTCAAGGAAGTCTCATCAAAGATACAGAGTGCCAAGACTTCGGTTAGTGCAAGTCAGGCCGTGCTTGCTGCCAAGAGAAAGGTTATGGAACTTAAGCGCAAGATGGCTTCAGCAAATGGAGATACCGAAGAGATAGAACTTGCACTTACTCACGCAAAGAGAATGGAGATAGCTGCCAGGAGAAAGAAAAACCATCTTGAGATGGAAGAGATGGTAGTGGCAAATCAGAACAGTAAAGAGAATCAGGATAAGCTTAAAAAAGCAGCCGAAGATATGAAGCTTACTCTCATAGATGTTGAAAGAGACAAGGTTGTTGACAAACAGGCTAAGCTTTCCAAGATACAGTCTGAACAGCTTATTGAAGAAGCACAGAAGCTGCGTGAAAAGAATGAGATCATGAGTGACGGGATGATAGAGGAAATGAGTGCTCTTCTTAACGAATTCGGCGAAGAAGAAAGCAGGATGCTTGAGGAGATGTCTGACATGCTCGATACCATGGAGATCATAGATCCTCATATGAGCAAGGAGGAGTTAAAAGAGTTAAAGACAAAGCACAGGAATGCTGAAAACAAAGAGATCCTTAAGGCAGATATGGATTATCTTAAAGGGACATATGAACATCTGTCAAAACTGTCAGAAACAGGTGGCACTGGTTTGGGAACAGGGATTGATATGTCCATGCCAGGTATTGGTATATCGGTATCTTTAGGTGGTCCTGAAATGTCAGGAGGGACATTTGATGTTCAGATCTGATACCTTGTTTTTGGATTTACTTATATCGATAGTTACTGTATAATATTGCATGTCGGCAAAAGGTGATCCGGCATGCATTTTTCATGAGGATATTTTAGCCACAAAATTTATATATGCAAGTATTTGGGTCTTTTCAGGAGGTAACTTATGGCAAAGGAAAGAAGAGTCGGAACAGTATCAAGGGGTATACGCTGTCCTATTATCAGACAGGGAGACGATTTGGCACAGATAGTTACGGACAGTGTCGTTGAAGCTGCTGAGTACGAAGGATTTGAATTAAGAGACAGAGATGTTATTTCGGTAACGGAATCGATAGTTGCAAGATCACAGGGCAATTACTGTACTGTGGATGATATAGCTGCGGATGTAAGAGCAAAGCTTGGTTCGGATACGATCGGTGTTATCTTTCCGATCCTTTCGCGTAATCGTTTTGCGATATGCTTAAAGGGTATTGCCATGGGAGTAAAGAAGATCGTTCTCATGCTTTCATATCCTTCCGATGAAGTCGGAAATGAACTTGTAAATATCGACAAGATAGATGAAGCAGGCATCAATCCGTACAGTGATGTACTCACTCTTGAAAGATACCGTGAACTGTTCGGATACATTAAGCATGAATTCACCGGTGTTGATTACGTGGAGTACTACAGTGATCTTATAAAGGAAGCAGGATGTGATGTGGAGATCATCTTTGCAAACCAGGCCAAGGCTATCCTTGATTATACAAAGAATGTGATCAACTGTGATATACATACAAGAGCTCGTACAAAGAGGATCTTAAAGGCTGCAGGTGCCGAAAAGGTATTCGGACTTGACGATATAATGAATGCTCCGGTAAACGGAAGCGGATGTAATGAGCAGTACGGTCTTTTGGGTTCAAACAAGGCTACCGAAGGACAGGTAAAGCTTTTCCCGAGAGAATGCAAGCAGCTTGTGCTTGATATCCAGCAGAATATCCTTGAAAGATGCGGTAAGCATGTTGAAGTCATGGTATACGGTGACGGTGCGTTCAAGGATCCTAAAGGAAAGATATGGGAGCTTGCAGATCCGGTAGTATCACCCGCATTTACGGACGGTCTTATCGGAACACCAAACGAGCTCAAACTTAAGTATCTTGCCGATAATGATTTTGCAAATCTTTCAGGTCAGGCTCTTAAGGATGCTATCTCTGACAGTATCAGAAAGAAGGATGCAAACCTTGTAGGAAAGATGGCAAGTGAAGGAACAACACCTCGTCAGCTCACGGATCTTATCGGTTCACTCTGTGACCTTACTTCAGGTTCGGGTGACAAGGGAACTCCGGTCGTTCTTGTTCAGGGTTACTTTGACAACTACACAAACTAGTTTACATAAAAATTTAGAGGCGGTCTGTTCCGCCTCTTTTGTTTTTGGTATAATGTGTCTATGACAAAGATCAGGATAGATTCACTTAAAAATGATGAACTCAAAATATATTCGGAACTTTCCGAGGTACAGCTATTAAGATACTATGAGCCAAAGCCCGGGATCTTTATCGCAGAGAGCCCAAATGTGATCATGCGTGCCATATCTGCAGGATACGAACCTCTTTCTTTTCTAGTGCAGGAAGATCTTTTTGAAAAAGAAGCGCTTTCTCTGATAGAGAAGACAAAAGAGATGTTCGGCAGTGATAAGGCGGATGCGATAAATATTTATACGGCTGAGCTTGATGTGATAAACAAGCTTACGGGATTTGCCATGACAAGAGGAATACTTTCTGCCATGAAAAGAAAGCCGATTCAGGATTTTGAAACCTTTATTCGGGGTAAGAAAAGACTTGCCGTACTGTATGACATAGTAAATCCCACCAATGTCGGTGCCGTGATAAGGAGTGCTGCAGCTCTGGGTATGGATGGAATTATGTTAACCGATAAATGTGCCGATCCATTTTACAGGAGAGCCGCGAGAGTCAGCATGGGAACTGTATTTCAGATACCACTGATAAAGGTTGACATAAGTTTGGAAAAGCTCAATGAGTTCGGGTTTACGACTGTCGCGATGGCGCTTAAGGATGATTCCGTATCAATATCGGATAAAAGGATAAAAGAAGCCGACAGAATAGCTGTTGTTCTGGGGACGGAAGGTGAAGGCCTGCCGACAGAGGCAATAGATACCTGTACTTATACGGCCATGATACCGATGTATCACGGAGTTGATTCATTAAACGTGGCAGCTGCGAGCGCGGTTGCATTTTATGAGATATGCAAAGAAGGTTAACATAATATATGGATAAAGAAAACAATATCCCTCAGCTTACGACACTCTGCTACATTGAACATAACGGCAAGTATCTTATGCTGCACAGGGTAAAGAAGAAAAATGATATAAACAAGGATAAATATATAGGCATCGGAGGACACTTTGAGTATGGCGAGAGTCCTGATGAATGCCTGATAAGGGAAGTAAAGGAAGAAACGGGATTAACTCTTACGGATTACAGATCAAGAGGGATAATCACATTTGTTTACGGCTCTGATGTTGTCGAATATATGCATCTGTATACGGCAACAGGCTATAGCGGTAAGATGACTGAATGTGATGAAGGAGAGCTTGTCTGGATAGATAAAACAAAGGTTTATGATCTTGATATATGGGAAGGGGACAAGGTATTCTTCAGACTACTTGATAAGGATAGTTATTTCTTCTCATTAAAGCTTGTATATGACAAGGATGACAGACTTACAGATGTTAGATTAAACGGGAAAGAATACGGAAGGGATGAAAGATGAAACACTTTAAAACAGGACTTATTGCAATACTTACGTTTTTTATGATGTCTCTTGTATTAAGTGCATGCGGGAGTGAGGAAGAGATCAAAGAAGAAACGGTTATAGAAGAGGAAAAGCCCCAAAAGGAAGAAGAAAAAATAAAAGAAGACAAAGAAAAGCCTTCTGATAAGGAAGAGCCCGCAAAAGAAGCCGATACGGATGAAAAGGATATGGAAGTCTACAAGGAATTCCTGGAAGGTAAGGTGGCAGTCAGTATAAAAAACGAAGGTTTTCTTGAAGATGGCGTATATTATCTTGAAGAGATCATCGATTCCTATGCGATAAAGCTTGGACAGAACATGCTTCCCGATGTTATAAGCGAAGCAGGTTACTCATATATTGACTGCGGCATGGACGGACACAAAGAGCTTGCTTTAAAACTCTTTTACAAGGATACAAATGAATACGGAAGTCCTTATACCGAATATATGATTTTAAAGAGCACAGAGAGCGGATTTATGCTATGTGCGAGTGCAAATACATATTACAGATCGGAAGCAACTGTTAACGAATACGGATATATCACCGAGGGAGGCAGCACGGGAGCTGATTCGGCTTATTTCAGGAATTCTTTTGTGGATGAAAACGGAGTAGAACAGTGGATATACTCGGATACATTCAAGATGGGACTTGGTGAGTTAAGGATCCCGCAGGATTATCTTTCCGATTCTCTTTCAAAGAAACTTTCAGGAAACTACAGTGGTGAGAAAGGATACTATGACTTAAACTGCTATCTGTTTGAAAACTATGAACTTCCTGATTATAACCCCGATACATGGGACAGGGATTATGAAGGTCTAGTAAAGACAATGATCTATGTGTTTGAGGATGATAACGGGAATATTCTTACTCCCGACAAGGATTATATGAGCCTGTGTGCTCAAAACGGTGTTGTGATCATGTCAAAAGAGGAGTTTGACAGCGCACTAAACGAGCATTACAAGGCTATAGGATATAATGAGGAGATACAGAACGGAAAGGATATCGAGTGGACATCATTTGATGTTAAGGACAGGGTTTCAATAAATGCTCAGATGCAGATGTTTATAGATAACTCTGACATGTGGTATCTTGATCAATCTAAACAGGATGAAGGAAGTGAGGTTAGCTATGTCATAACGGATCTTAACAGAAACGGAAGATATGAGCTCATCCGTTCAGAGAGACTTAAGAAAAATCCTGACAATACCGAGTTTTGCAGAAACAGATTCTTCGAGATCAAAGAAGATTTTGAAGGAATATATAAGATGGACTATGAAGTCGAAAACAAGTGGGCTAACGGAGAGACAAGTGGCTGGTCCCATGATCTTTTGAGTGCACAGAAGGGGAAACTTAACTGCTACTGGAATCCGGATTTCGGTTCATCAGATCCCGATGCTGGCATCTCGTATTTTTATATAACTCCGACTAAGAGTGTCAACCAGTACGGAGAAAGTGAATGCAAGACGGTGTTTATCGCAAACAACACTCATAAGATCGGGTACGGTTCAAGTGTCGGAATGGCGGATCTTACATATGGGCACTATACCGATGAGGGAGGATTGGAATGCAGCAGGGAAGAGTATGACAATGCTGCCGACATATCATTCCCCGATGATTACTGGAATCATGATGAAGTCTTTATAATCTATGTTACACTTGATGAGATGAGCAAGGATAAATGGAAAGAAGCGCTCACAGAATCCGCAAGTGCTTACTTTTACTCTACCCAGTATGATTAAACTATTTGAAGAAACCGATAAGGCCGACTATAAGGATGACCATTAGGACAACCGGAACAAAGAATTTCATGTAGTTCTTTAACCAGTTTGGCATCTTTAAGCCTTTGCCGGCATTGGCTTCGTTTATGAAACTGTCCCAGCCCCAGCCGTAGCGCACGGTGCAGAAGATAACATATACGATAGCACCTATGGGCAAAAGAAGATTTGATACGACAAAGTCTTCAAGATCCAGGATGCCTGTCCCTTCACCAAAGGGCATGAAGCCTGACCATATATTGAATCCAAGCGCACAGGGAAGTGCGAGAATAAACATGCCGATACCGCATATCAGGCATGTTTTTTTTCTGCCAAGCCCTGTCAGTTCCATTACATTTGCAATAACGTTCTCATACACTGCAAATGCTGTAGAAAGTGCTGCGAAGCTCATAAACAGAAAGAAGAGAGTACCCCAGAGTCTGCCTAGATTCATATTTGCAAATACATTGGGCATTGTGATGAATAACAGGCTCGGACCTGCATTTACATCGATCCCATATGAGAAACATGCAGGGAACATTATGAGACCCGCGGTTATCGCTACAAATGTATCAAGTATAGTTATGTTAACTGATTCGCCCAAAAGACTTCTGTCTTTGTTGATGTAGCTTCCAAAGACCGCCATTGAACCGATACCGATACTGAGTGTAAAGAAAGCCTGATTCAGAGCACCCATAAGAACATTTGAAAAACCGATGTCCATTGTTCTTTTTATGTCCGGAAGAAGAAAGAAACTTAAACCCTCTTTGCTTCCTGGCATTGTAAATGAATTTATCGCAAGAATTATCATGATGAGAAGAAGAGCTACCATCATGTATTTGGTTATCCTCTCAAGACCTCCCTGCAGACCTATGGCAAGCACGGTGAAGCTTATTATAACTACGACAGCCAGATAACCTATATTGATGGCAGGAGAAGATAGCATAGCGCCAAACTCCTCACCGATCATATCGGGCGTTGCGTTTGTAAAGTCGCCGCATAAAAATCTTACGAAATATCTGAGTATCCATCCGGCAACTACGGCATAGTACATCATTAACATTATGCAGCCGATCATACCTACAACACCGTGTATGTGCCATTTGCTGTTCTTTGGCTCAAGATCGTCATACATTCTGACGGGTGCTTTCTGTGAGGCTCTTCCTATGGCAAATTCCATGGTCATTATCGGTATACCAAACATGATCAGCATCAAAAAGTAGAGTATGAGGAATACGCCTCCGCCGTACTGGCCCGTTATGTAAGGGAACTTCCAAACGTTTCCAAGTCCTATTGCGCATCCTGCGCTAAGCAAAATAAAGCCGAGCCTGCTTGAGAGCTTTTCTCTTGAGTTTTCCATGATAAATCCTAATCCTTTTTATGATCTTATAGTGATGGTGAAACGATTCACCTCGTCTATATTATCACATCTTATCAAGGATTTGAATTTGTGTCTGTCAAATATATTCTTTGCTATCGACAGTCCCAGTCCGCTGCCGTTTTCGTTTGAGCGGGAATCATCACCTTTAACAAACGGCTTCCACAGTTCTTTGGCTTCAATATCCGGCAGGCTTGAAGCGGTGTTTGATATGGTGTATTCCTTTTTGCTGCCGTCTATTTTTATCTCCCCTTTATCATTTACATACCTGACCGCATTGGAAATGAGATTCTCAACAGCAGTCGAAAGTTGCGCCCTGTTCCCCTTTACGATATATGAACCGTCTATATTTACCGATACACCGCGCTCCCTTAAAAGCGGCATATACTTATCAATAAGCTCTTTTGATACTTCAATAAGATCGACTTTATCCTTTCCCGGTTTTGAAGTATCATATTCAAGCTTTAGAAGGGCAAGATTATCCGAAATGAGACTGTTCATATAGTCGGTATTTTTCAGGATGCAGTCGGCGTAATGATCCTTTTTTTCACTGTTTAGATTCTCTTTAAGATTCTCTGCATAGCCGCGCATTGCCGCAAGAGGAGACTTAAGATCATGAGCCATGGAGTTCATGAGAGTGCGTCTGTATTCCTCCTGTTCATATATGTGGCTTAACTTTTTATATCTGATTATCCCGCATATAATCGAGATTATGAATATGATAACAAAGAGAGGTTCAAGGACAGCGTTCAGTATAAAACCGAAACTGCTTTCATATGATGAGCGTGAAAAACTCTCGATTATGTATGAGTTATCATTCTCATCCACATAGATACTGCTTGTTATTACAAGGACAGATCCGAACATTGAGCCGTCATTTACTTGTATTGTTTTCGTTGCTTCTCTGTCAAGATATGAAGTATCAAGCCAGTCTCCAAAGTACTCTACATCATTCTCATTTGTTCCCACTCTGACAAATATGGATATCTTATCGCTGTCAGTGATGTGTTCATAACCTTCAGTATTGTTTGGAGTCAGATCTACTTCTTCGATAAACTCAGGCTCTTTATAATCAGCTTTCGAAGAAGCTTCGAATGCTTTTGTTACCGTAAGTTTTCCGGGAAGGAACTGATCACCTTTGATATATACGTCTTTAAGTTTAAAAGCATAATATGCGGGATCTACGTTATAAGTATGGGTCGTACATGTTACTTCTCCGTTTTCCATGCTGTATGTATGGAAAGTATTTATATCATCTTCATATTGCAGAAGTCTTGTATCAAAAAGATTACTGTCACAGATGTATATATCTGATTTTTGAGCGGGGTCATCATTTCTGATGAACATATAGGCCCTGCGGGATGAATCGGCTATCACCTTGTTTGATTTTATGTCAACCACTCTTATATATCTTATTCCGTCAACGAGTTCATCTGCACATTTTATACCCAGTTTGAGATCAAGTCTTGGAGTTGTAGCGCCTTCTCCTGAGAATAATTCGGGATTATCAATTTCGGTTACAAGAGAATCCATATCCGATTTGATCCCATTGGTATAAGCCACTTCATAAAGATTATATGCAACATAGTTTAAAGAAACATAAATGATTATGAATGTTACGGCCATTATAGCCACTCGCTTCAGCAGCATACGCCACAAAACGGGTTTTTTTGTTAGTCTGTTCATTTTTCACTCCTCCGTTAATCTGTATCCTTTGGAAATAACGGTCTTTATCTGGTTGCCGGCCTCTCCCAGTGCACTTCTGAGTTTCTTTACATGATTATCAACGATTCGAGGTGAACCGTAAAAATCATTCCCCCAGATCATATCTAATAAAGTATCCCTGCTCACTACCCAGTTTGGATGCTTCATCATATAAGCGAGTATCTCAAACTCCTTGGGTGCAAGCTCGATATCATTACCGCATGCCGTTACATTCAGGGTCACGGGATTTAAAGCGATATTGCCGCATATAATCTCGGGCTTTGAAACGGTCCCGCTAGCTCTTTTTAAAAGAGCATTTACCTTTGCGTACAGCTCGGCAAGTGAAAAAGGCTTTGTGATGTAATCATCACATCCAAGTTCATAACCGTAGAGTTTGTCATCCTCACTAACACGTGCAGTCAGAAATAGTACCGGTACATCTTTTTTCTTTCTGATCCTTCTGCAGAGAGTAAAGCCGTCGATATGAGGAAGCATAACATCGAGCATTATCAGATCGAAATCATCGTTTTCAATAAGATCAAGTCCTTCATCACCGTCACTTGCAGTGATCATTTTTATGCTGCATTCTGATTTTGCACTGAAATAGTCAGATACAACTTCTCTTATCTGATTGTCATCCTCTACAAGTAAGATTTTTGCTGACATGTTTTGCTCCTTAGACTCGTTATCCTGAATACAATTTAGCGGACGGATGTATCCTTTGTGTATCCATTAAGTATTCTTTATCATTTTATCATAATATTGTATTATAGTAATGATGGAGGAGATATTATGGTCATTTGCCCAAACTGCGGCGCCCAGATAAAAAAAGATACAACCCGCTGTCCGTATTGCGGATATATCAATAAAGAAGGCGCAGAGAAAAAATATAAAGAAGACCTTGATAGAATCAAGGAGGATATTTACGAGACTAAAAAGGAACCTGTCAAGGCTCTCACAAAGGGAATAAAGAAAGGTACAAAGGTGATCTTTGTAACGATCGCTGTCATCATTGTTATATCGGCGGTCCTTGTTCTTGAACTGTTAAGAGAGATGAAGGATAAGCCGAAGGATTATCTCTCCAATAAAGATCAGGTCTATGCATCTGCATATAAGGAGACGGCAGGCAGAGAACTTGCAACAGCCTATGAGGATAAAGATATCCAAAAGATGGCGGAGATCTTTGATAAGGCATATTCCGTTGACAGGATATCTCTCTGGGGAGATCCTCATTATGAAACAGGGTTTGCATCAAGCCGTTACATAAAATTAAAGGATTGCCTGTCAAATCTTGATAAGAAAAAGATAAAGAAAAAAGAGGCTGAAGAGATAACGTATTACTGCTTCTATTTTTACTACAGGGCTTACGGGGAAGACGGGGCTGAACTGTTCGATCCGATAAGGGAAGACGAGATCATCCCTCTTTTGACAGAGCGGCTCGGATATACCACTGAACAGATGGATGCAATGAAGGATACGGTCATGGATCCTCCCAATTTAAACAGGACCGCCCTTTACAAAGCAACAAAGAAATATTATAAGAATTATCATTGATAAACAGGAAATTAAAATATGAAATGTAAGTTTTGCGGAAGCAATCTGGGGATAGAGGACGAATTTTGTCCTCACTGCGGCAAGCCAAACGATCAGTTCGAAGGCAACCGCGCCGAGATGAAGGAATACAAAGAAGAGTTTGAGAAGACCAAGGAAGAAGTAAAGGAAAGCTCAAAAACAAACAGCAGGATCGGCAGGCTCATTGTTATCGGAGTGCTGTGTGCGATCATTTTTGTCATGCTTATACGCATACATGATTTTAATGATTTTGATACAAGGGAAAGAAAAAGAAACAAGAAAATTGAAGATTATGTAAGTGAGCACAAGGATGAAATAGATGCAACTTTAGCAGAACTTGAGAATAACAGGGATTATCTGGCACTTGATTATTTTGTACTGAATTACCGCTTAAGGAGCAACAGTGACTATTATCCTGAATACGGCAAAGTGTTTACGGCATCTATACAGTACAGAGCCATCCATGATGACATTTTAAATATCATGGACGGATATGACGGATACGAAGGAAAGAAAGACAGGGACTGGTGTGACAGCATCGCCATGTATATAACTGACTTTGATGTATATATCCAGCCTCAGTATTTTGATCCCGAATCATCGATACATGAGACGGGACATGCGGCATATATCAAGGACTGCAGGATGGCTGTTCAGGACATGGTGCAGGCGTTTTTTGAACTGAGCAATGATCAGGCTCACGATATGTGGGAGATGACAAGAGCAGATGTATGTGACATGCTCTACAGTAAATGCGTGGATCTTTATCCGGAGGAAGAGTAAATGAGCAGAAAAAAAACAAAAGCGGATCCGGTAAACATCTTGCTGGATTTGATAATAACCATACTGATAGTTGCTATGATACCTGTCGGATTTTTATATTACAGCGCCAAGTCATACGCTGAAAAGCCTTCCTTTACACAGGATGCGCAGATGATGGGATTCTTGCTTGAAAAAAGAGACTATGCAGCATTCATTCAGGGCCGATATATAAATTCTTATAACGGTGATACGAGTACGGACGGATATAATGCACTCGCGGATTACATTGAAGCCGCATTTAATTACAAGATCTATGATGCAAAGAATTATAAGGAGAAAGCAGACAGTCAGAAGGAAATAATGAATGATTCGAAAGCATCTATGGGCAGTCTGACTGTATTTGCAGATAAGATCGATGAGATGATGGGAATAGAAAAGTAAATGACAGATCATATATATAATGAGAAAAGGCCTGCAACTCACAGGCCTTTTTGTACTACATCAGCGATTTAAAGAAATCACATTCATCGTCGTTTGCTTTTTTTGCATCCGGCGATTTTATATTGCAGTGGAATACATGATAGAGAGTAGTCTTTTTATCGCCGTATATCTTAAATACATGTTTTACATTGTTCTTTTTTAACGCCTCTGCCATGAAAGGTGCCTGGTCTTTTAATTCGTCACCGTTTGCCGTCATGACAAAACTTGGAGGAAACTTATTCGTTACAAATTTGGCAGGAGATATCAGGCTTAATTCTTTGGGAGTTCCCTTATCTTTCAGAAAATCTTTGAATAAAGAGATGTTTTGATTGTTTTCCACGTTATATAAACCGCAGTTTAGAGCAACTCCCTTTATCTTTAATCCTTTGGGAGCCTCAAACGGGAATTCTTTTGCATATTCAGGGTTTGTGAGTATGCATGAATATGTCGCAAGTATTTGAGCACCCGCGGAATCACCTACAGCAAAAATATTATCGGTGTCAAAACCGTACTTGTCAGCGTTTTTGATCACCCAGTCAAATACCGTATTTGTATCTATGATCTGCGCGGGAAATCTGTGCTTGGGGGCAAGTCTGTAAGAGAAGTTGACAACTATAAACCCTCTTTTAGCCAGATCCATGCAGTAATACTGATATACACCCTTATCACCGTATACCCATCCGCCTCCGTGAACGCTCACTATGACAGGGGCAGGTGTAACAATGTCTTTTGGACGGTATACATCCAGTATTTGCCATTTGAAGTCAGAACCGTATATAATATCATCGAAACGTGTTATGCTTTCAGGTGTGGTAAGGCCTTCATCCCTTGCGGTATCGGCTTTTTTGCACATGTGGCAGAATATCATGCTGTTTAGTGACATGTTGTCCTCCTTATGCGGCACAGGTACTAAGCTTAAGTATCATAAAATCAATTATAAACAATTTTTGTGAGTATGAAAATAAGATTATTCCGTATCATCCTTTTTGGATTGATAGCACTGGCCAATTTAACAAAGTTTATCCTTCTTGGAACAAGAGGAAGTGTTTTGCAGTTTATCATATGCCTTATCATAGTTATTGCTGAAGTAATGGCATATAAGGATAAAAAGGAGATAAAAGGAAAAAAGATAATTTACGTACTTTGCAGTCTGATCGCTGCACTTGTTGTCAGCTATATCTCATCATGGAGATATGGATTCGGGAAAATGGCAGGCATATACAGCCTTAAACTAAACTATGCAAACTCAGGCAATTATACGACCACGTTCTTTCCACAAAAAGTGCCTGAAGGTGCAGTACTTAAGGATATGGGGCATATGCCGACCATAATGCAGGGAGACGGATTTGTATATGCTGTATTTGATACAGAGGATGAGACTCTTTTAAACAGACTGGAAAATGAAGCATCTAAAAAGGCCATAATGAGTTTCAGTGCAAAAAACTGGTCACAGGGAGAGTATTCAAAAGAGCAGCTTGATCTGGCCGAGAAGATATTCAGGGAAAGAACAGGATTTGAAAATATAGATCCGACCATTGGTTTTACGGACCCTGCAAGGATCAGTAATAATTTTGAAGATCATGACATAACCATATATATCATAGACTCGAATTTCTATTTTAATCATCTAAGGACCGATGCCGTACTTGTGGATCACACGGATGGTGTGATAGAATACGTTGGTATGTAAAAAAGAAAGCTGTTAAAGAGAATATGAAGAATGCTATTAAGAAGCTGATATCCGATCCGGTGTTGATCGTTGCATGGATATTGGCTTTGTTTTCGGTTTTTATAGTTCATCCGGATGCCGGGTATAAAGAGTATATTGATTTCAGATCGCTGGGGATACTCTGGGGACTTATGATAATCATACAGGGTCTCAGAGAGAACACTGTATTTGAGAAGATAGGAGACGTGCTCTTAAAAAGGGTCAAAAAGAGCTGGCAGCTTGCGCTCGTACTTGTATTCATGTGCTTTATCAGCAGCATGTTCATAACAAACGACGTGGCTCTCATCACATTTGTACCGTTTGCATTGTTAACGCTTCACAGCTGCAACAGAGAGGATCTCATGATACCTGTCATAGTATTGCAGACGGTGGCAGCAAATCTGGGCAGCATGCTCACACCTATAGGCAATCCTCAGAATCTGTATCTGTACGGCCTGACAGGGATGGGGCTGTTTGAGTTTATGGGATGCATGTTGCCGTATACATTAGTCTCGGCCCTTTTGCTTATCGTTTCGATAGCTTTTCTTCCCGGAAAGGCTTTGGCACTTGAAGAGAGAAAAAAGGATTATCATGTTGTAAAAAACTTCGGAAGCAAAAAGCAGATAATCATATACGGTCTGCTCTTTATCCTTGCGCTTTTGGCTGTGCTTAAACTGATCCCGTGGCAGATCATGACAGCCGTGATATTTATAGTGGTCCTCATCATGGATGACAACATCCTTTTAAGAGCCGATTACATATTACTGCTGACATTCATTGGATTTTTCATATTTACCGGAAATATGGGAAGGCTAACACAGGTAAGAGAACTGCTTACGGGTATCATTAAAGGCAGGGAATTTGTTACAGCTCTTATCACGAGCCAGTTTATAAGCAATGTCCCGGCAACACTCATGCTTTCGGGATTTGCAAATGATTATAAGCAGCTGCTTGCAGGAGTTAATGTCGGAGGATTGGGTACGCTCATTGCATCAATGGCGAGCCTTATATCCTTTAAGGCATATTCAAACGATTACAAGGAAAACAGAAAGAAATACCTTCTTATGTTTTCTATCGTCAATGTGATATTCTTAATACTTCTTATCATTTTGCATATGATAATAGCATAGAAACTCATTTGAAACGTTTGGGTGTAGTACCCGTTGCTTTTCTGAAGCATTCCGTAAAATAGCTCTGAGAGGGATAGCCTAAAATGGATGCGATCTGAGCAGGAGAGTAGTCTGAGTAGAGCAGCATGTTCTTGGCAGTCTCTATCTTTTGAACAGAGATGTACTCGCTTATGCTTATTCCGGTCTCCGATTTAAAGAGTCGGGAAAGATAAGCTGCCGATAACGATACTTCCCTTGAAAGATCATTGAGCGTGATCCTTAAATGAAGATGAGAATATATATAATTGATACATTTTATGACAGGCTTCGAGTACATACTCGAAGCTTTTAAATTGCTCATAAGTTCCGTGTATGATAAGACCATATCGTCGTGGAGCCTGTCTATTTTGGGAAGAGTATCAAGGCAATCGGCTTTCTGGATATAAAAATCGGACAGGGAATAGGCCTGCTCGTGGGAAAGCCCCGCTTCGATGCATGCCCTGCTTATCATTGCGGCAGTGATTATGAAATGATATCTGAAATTTCTAATATCATTGTCCGAAAGCCTTCCCAGTCCGGGAGTGGAAGTGAATCCCTGCTTAAGATAACTCTTTACTTTGGGTATATCACCGCTTTTTACGGCATTGTAGAATTCCATCTCAGGTTCGTAGGGAGCATGTAAGACAAGATCCTCCCTGTTGACGTATTCTCTGTATATCCATTCTTTTGAAGATGATGCTCTGTTTTCCATAACAAATTCCCCTGATCAAATTCAATTTACGATTCATTTTTTACAGTATTATATAAAATTATATCATGAAATCGATAATAAAGTCATCAAAACGATATATTTGGCGATCTTTATACAGTACAGTAAAGTGGTATCAGGAGGTATTGTATTATGAGAAGAAAAATAGCATTGTTATGCGCTACAGTAATGTTAACTTCAATGTTTGCAGGATGCGGTCAGACTACACCGGTTTCTGAACCTCAGACTGATGATCAGCAGGTGGTTGAGGAAGTGCCGGTTGAGGAAGTAGAGGTTGAGCACACCGAAACCCCTCCGATGCTGGGTTACGAATTATTATGGTCGGATGAGTTTGACGGCCCCACCCTTGATGAATCAAACTGGAACGTGGAACTCAGGGATCCCGGATGGACAAACAATGAGCTTCAGGCCTATGTTGATACTCCGGAAAATGTATTCATAAAAGACGGATGCCTTTGCTTAAAGGCAATCGAAACGGTTGATGAGAACGGTAAGAAGAGCTATACATCAGGCAAGGTCAATTCTCAGAACAAGAGAGATTTCCTTTATGGTAAGGTTGTTATAAGAGCCAAGGTTCCCGAAGGACAGGGACTGTGGCCCGCTGCATGGATGATGCCCACAGATGAGGGTAAGTACGGTCAGTGGCCCAAGTGCGGTGAGATAGATATCATGGAGGTTTTGGGTAATGATACCAAGACTTCATATGCTACCATCCATTACGGTGAGCCTCACGGTCAGGAACAGGGCAAGAAGGAACTTACCGAAGGTTCTTTCTCGGATGATTTCCATGAGTATTCTGTTGAATGGGAACCCGGAAAGATGAAGTTCTTCGTGGACTATGTTCAGATACTTGAAGTAAGAGACTGGTTCACGGCAGTTGATGGCGAGGATGAAAAGCCTTATCCGGCTCCTTTTGATCAGACCTTCTTTGTACAGATGAACCTTGCAGTCGGCGGTGACTGGCCGGGTAATCCCGATGAGACGACCGATTTTGACAATGCTGAATATCTTATAGATTATGTACGTGTTTATCAGAAGGATCACTACAAGACAGATGTTAAGAAGCCTGTTATAGAGATGAGAGAGCCTCTTGAAGACGGTAACTATGTAAGAAACGGTGATTTCTCTGATGAGAGCGAAGCTCTTGATGATGATCAGGACTGGAAGTTCTTGCTTGCACAAAACGGCAAGGGTGAAGCTGTGATCAAGGACGGTATGATCGAGATCACAAGTGAAGCCGAAGGTGATGTTGATTATTCGGTACAGCTGGTAAGCTGGAACATTCCTATGAAGAAAGACTCGAAATATCGTATAACATTTGATGCAAAAGCCAGCGAACCCAGAAATATCATAGTCTGTGTATCGGCACCTTTTGTTAATTGGATCAGATACTTCCCCGATACCGAGCTTGAGATAAGCGACAAGTGGGAGACATATACATATGAGTTTGAGATGACCGAAAAGACGGATCCCAGAGGAAGACTTGAGTTTAACCTGGGACACAGAGGTTCTACGGCTACGGTTGACATAACTAATGTCAGAGTAGAAGAGATCGAGTAATATCGGTAAGAGGAGAAGGGTATGCTAAAACTGAAAAAAGGTATAAATCTCGGTGGTTTTTTATCACAGTGCAAGGAATACACGACCGCTCATTATGAGACCTTTATAAAGGAAGATGATATAAAGAACATAGCGGATATGCGTTTTGATCATATCAGATTTCCGATAGATTATGAGGTCCTGGAAGAAGAGGACGGTACAGAGATAAAAGAAAACTACCGTTTTATCGATGACACGCTTGTATGGTGCAAAAAGTATGGCTTGAATGTAGTACTCGATGTACACAAGACATGGGGATATTTCTTTGATAACGCGGGTACGCAGGGACTCAATACGCTCTTTGACAGTCCCGAGGCACAGGAGAGATTCTTAAAACTCTGGGAGAGGCTTTCATCAAGATATGGCAGCTTAAGTTCATATGTTGCAATGGAACTCTTAAACGAAGTTGTAAATCCCGAGTACAGCGACAGATGGAATGAACTGATAAAAAAGACTGTTGCCATCATCAGGAAGAATGCACCGGATACGACCATCATATACGGAGGTGTTGAGTGGAACAGCGCAGGAACCTTAAAGCTTTTGGAAAAGCCTGCGGATGATAACATCATCTTTACTTTCCATTATTATGAGCCGCTGCTTTTCACTCATCAGAAAGCTCCCTGGGTACCGACCATATCACCCGAGCTTAAAGTGCATTATCCTGCCGACATGGAATGGTACAAGGCAGAATCCATAAAGATAGGCATGCAGGGTATGCCCTGTGCGAATTCACCTGCAAAGACTATGGGTGTCGAGTACCATGAGAACATGATAAGCTCAGCTTTGGAGGTTGCAAAAAAGACAGGCATAACTCTTTACTGCGGCGAGTTCGGCGTTATAGACAGGGCAGACGAAGAGGATGCCATCAGATGGTACAGTGATATATTTGAACTCTTTAAAAAATACGATATAGGATACTCTCTGTGGAGCTATAAAGAGATGGACTTCGGTGTGATGGGAGAAAAGTATGCCAGATTAAGAGAGTTCCTTAAAAATCAGTGATCTGTATCAAATGCGATTCTTATATATAGATTTGTGTGGCAAAGAAAGACGGTGGTTCGATTTGAACCACCGTTATTTCTTTTACCAGTCTGAATCCCAGTCTGATGAACCGCTGTCCCAGTCGGATCCCGAATCCCAGTCGTAGCTGCTGTCAGAACTGTAGCTTGAATCCGAGTCAAAGTTCCATTCATGGGAAGATCTTAGGTTTTCGTCATAGTAATCGCTGTCTTCAAACGTATATGAACTGTTCCATTCGGCTCCGTCCATGTTGAACTCATAATCGGGGCCGTTATTTACTATCTCAACAGGTATATAGTCCAGATTCACGGGAACATAATCATCAGTGTAATAATCGTATTCATAATAATCATCGTCGTAGAGACAGTAGACGGAATTATCATAAGAGTAATAATGCGGAGTGGTAGATTTTATACCTTTTGATACCAACGCAAAGAACACTATCACGATAAAAGCGATATATGCTATCTTGATCTTTGACTGATAGGGTTTTAACCTGTCTTTAAAGATCTTTACTATAATGAGATAGTAAATCAAAAGAGGAGCTAAAACCAACAGTATAAACTTGCCGACTCCTAAAGGTCCCATAAGACCTATTCCGCCCATACCCATAAACAGAGCTGCGAACCATCCAAAGGTCTTTGCGTTGGAGAGCATGCGCTTTTTTTTCTGCTTTTGAGCTCCTTTTGTGGAAGCAGGATTTGTCTGATGAGCCTTCTGATTCAGGATCTCGGATTTAAGCTTAAGATATAGTTCATTTACGGCATAAGCCTCGTCACGTCCCTGATATCTGACAGCTCTTGAGCCGTCGGCTTTGTTCTTGTAGACTATGAAATTGCCGTTTTCCTCGTATATACCGAAGGCTTTCGGCTTTTTGTAATCCATGCCTATGAAAAAACGTGTTTTCTCATAAGGAGGAAGATTACGATCCTTATACCATTGCTTGAGCTCTTCAATGGTCTTTGGCGTGTTGTCGGCTACACGCTTGTGATTCTTGTTTATCGCACCGCAGTTGGGGCATTTCTCATCCGTGTCGCTCATATATGCGCCACAGTATTCACATTTAAGTTCCATAGACTTACTCCTTTCCCTCTATAACATTTTATATCAATATGATCGGAATAAGAAGTCCTAATTTGCTATATTCATCATTGATATATGGTATATTTGGTTGCTATAATAGGCATCGTAATCACAAATCATGTAAGAGGGAGAGGAAAACATGAAAGACTTAAAGGAATTATCACCAAAACAGATCTATTCGCGCTTCGGAGGTTCGTATCTGGCCGGCTATCTTGTATATGCACTGCTTTCAACAGCCATAATATTTATAATCAAAAAAGCCGGAATGGGTGATCAGACACTTGCAGGGTTTAAGTACACCGTGCAGTTTGTCATCCTCTATACGATAGGCTTTCCGATGATGTTCTTTCTGGTCAAGGGAATACCTGCAAGAAAGATACCAAAAAAGAAGCTTGGGTTCGGAAGATTCATAGCCTGCATCTGTGTTACATATACGATCATGTCGATATGCAACGTGATCGGTATGTATCTTAACGGTCATATAGGCAAGATCACAGGAAAAGGCGGTATGAACCCGATAGTGGATGTACTTGGTGGCATGTCAGTGATCGTTCAGGTTATCGTGGCTGTCATATGTGCTCCGATATTTGAAGAGCTTGCTTTCAGAAAGTTTCTGCTTGATCGTATATCGGGATTCGGTGAAGCGACTGCCGTGTTTATATCGGGACTTATGTTCGGACTCTTGCACGGGAATCTGGCCCAGTTCACCTATGCTTTCGGTATGGGGCTGTTTTTGGCATATATCTATATAAGAACAGGCAGGGTCATTTATACGATCATGCTGCACATGATCGTAAACGGTCTTAGCACATACCTTACAACATTCATGCTAAAGGGAATTGATATAGGAGAGATGCAGGGCTATCTGATGAACGGTGACATGGATGGATATATGCAGTTTGTGCAGGAGAATCTGTCACAATTGGCTGTAGTCGGACTCTTTGGAATGTTTGTGATAATCGTATGCATAGCTGGAATTATCATCATACTGGTCAATATAAAGAATATAAGATTCGAACATCATGAGGGTGAGATAGAAAAGGGAAAGAAGCTCTCTACAGCACTCTTAAACGTTGGTATGATCGTATTTATCATATACTGGGTTGCCAATATCGTTCTTGTTCAGTTCGGTATCGATATATTTGGATGAGCATACAAAAAATGATCTGAAATACAAAAAGCGGACCAGATATTTTTCTGATCCGCTTTCATTATGCTTATTTGTCCTTATTACAAGCTGAATCTGTTAATGATATCGTTAAGGTTAGAAAGTGCTTCCTTGCAGTCTTTTACCTTATCAACACTGCCTGAGGTCTCATCAACCATGTTTGTGGTCTTTTCCGCGATATCCGTAACACCGATAGAAGATTCGTTAACTGTTGTATCTATTCCGTTAAGAGCATCTACGATATTCTCAATATCTGAATTCAATCCCTCGATATTCTTCTTGATGCTGTTCATGCTGTTACCGAATGTATCCGCATCGTTCCTGTACTGAACTGAAACCTTGCCGAATTCCTCATAATCGGACATAACGTTTGTCTCAAGGAATGATGTTGTCTGTGTCAGGCAGTCTGCCATCTGGCTTACTGCATTGTTGACATCGGATACGATATCACTGATGTTCTTAACAGCCTCTGATGTCTGGGTAGCCAGATTACTGATCTCTGTTGCAACGACAGAGAATCCTCTGCCCGCTTCACCTGCTCTTGCAGCCTCGATCGAAGCATTGAGTGCAAGAAGACTTGTCTGAGATGAGATCGACATGATCGTTCCGGTAAGCTCATTGATCTTGTTAACCGCCTGAGAAGCGTTGATAGCTTCATCGGATTTGACCTTAACGGTCTCGTACATCTCGATCGTCTTTCTGCTTGCGGTTTCTGTTGTTGCGGCAAGTTCACCGGCTCTTGTAAGGATCTCACTTGAAAGTGAAGCACCTTCGTCAGCAAGCTTTTCAATACCGATAGCATTGGACTGTACATTCTCGATATTCTGTGTGATGGTAGTTGTTGTTGCAGCAGCTTCTTCCATACCTGCTGCGATCTCCTGAGTCGTAGCCGAGTTGGTCTCACAGATGAATCCAACCTGGTGGATGGTTTCCTGAAGATCATCAACATTGCTGTTGATACTCTCGCCGGCACCGGAGATGGAACCAACGATATCTCTTAGGTTTTCTCTTGTCTTTGACAGTGCTTTTGCGATAAGTCCGATCTCATCCGTACGTTTTTCTAAGATAGCGGAAGAGTGGTCTTTCGTGAAATCGAAGTTTGCCGTCTTGTTTATGATCGGAACAAGCTGTGCCAAAGCTTTTAACATGTAAAGCGTGAATACGGTAACCAGTATCACAGCGATCAGTATGCAGATGATACCGATCACGATAAGTGATTTCTTCATACTGTTGACACTTGCCATCATAACGTCTTTATCGGCTGTTACGATAACGATGTTGCCTGCCTTTGTGAGAGCATATCCGGCAACCTTGTAAGAACCTTTGTATTCATATGAACATGAACCGTTCTCGACCGTCTTTCCTGCCTGAAGGTCTTCAACGATACCTTTAACTGCGGCATTCTCAACGGGCTGACCGATCTTTTCGGGATTCTTATGATAGAGCATCGTGCCATCGGGAGAAACCATGTATGCGTAGGAACCTTCAACACCTGAGATCTCGATCTCACCGATAAGTGTATCATAGTCGATGTTGATGAACTTATCATAGTCTGCCGTTACAAGTACGATGTTGCCTGTATCTGTGAACGAATAACCTGCAAGCTTGGTTGCTCCCTTGTATTCGTATATAACGTAACCGTCTTCAACGGTCTTACCTGCCTGAAGATCAGCAACGATACCCTTAACAGCTGCATTCTCAACGGGCTGACCGATCTTGTCGGGATTTGTATGCCAGAGCATTGTGCCGTCGGGAGAGACCATGTAGGCATAAGAGCCTTCAACGCCGTCGATCTCTATGTTTCCTAAAAGCGTGTCATAGTCGATCTTCATGAACTGGTCATAATCGGCTGTTACGATCATGATGTTTCCGTCTTTGGTAAAGGCATAGCCTGCAAGTTTTAAGGCTTCCTTGTATTCATAGAGGACAGAACCGTTCTCAACGGTCTTACCTGCCTGAAGATCAGCAACAATGCCTTTGACTGCTGCATTTTCTACAGGATTGCCTATCTTATCGGTAGTGGGATGCCACAGCATTGTACCGTCGGGGGAAACCATGTATGCATAGGATCCTTCCACATCCTTTATCGTTATATCCTTTAGAACCGAATTGAGCTGTGAAACGGAAAGCGGTCCGTTTACTGATGCCAGATCCACAGCTTTTGCAGCTTCCTCAGCCAGATTCTGTGCATATGATTTGTATACCGACTCTCCGAACTCTCTTGAGAAGTTGATCGAGATGGCAGCTTCCTGCGCCAGGTTCATTGCATATCCGCCATATGCCTTCTCACCGAATTCAGTAGCAAAGTCAACACTTATGGCAGCTTCTTCTGCCAGGTTCTGAGCATAGTTCAGATAAGTGGATTCCATTGCTTTGGATGCACGATTACGTGCAACGAGTACCTGAACAACGACTGTTACAAGTACGATCACTGCTATAAGGATAGTGATCTTTGTACTCATCCTTGCCATTATAGGAAGATTGGCGTTGTTGGATTTTGATTTTGGATTATAATCACTCATATATAATATCCTCCCTGGAAATATATGGTATATGAAGTAATTATACTCCTTTGTAGCACATTGTACAATTTTTTTTTGAAATGTTATGATAATATATGCATATTGACATTTTAATGTAAAAATATGATTTTCATGCGTATTCGGGAAAGGTTTGGATAAAGATGAAAGATATCCTTTCGGTTGAAAATATGAGAAAGAGCGATGCTCATACTATAGAATGCGAGATTTCTTCAAAAGAACTCATGATGAGAGCTGCAAAGGGCGTGTTCGATTCTGTTAAGTGGAAAGAGCCTGTTGCAATAGTCTGCGGAAGCGGAAACAATGCCGGGGACGGATATGCACTTGCTGTTCTTTTGAATGATGCTAGTATCAAATGCACTTTGTTCTGCCTTAGTGAGAAATTCTCCGAGGATGGAAGATACTATTTTGACATGTGTCTTAAAAGAGGTATCGATACTGTTGATGTTAAGAGTAACGGGATAGAAGACTTTGATAAATTTAACACAATAGTCGACTGCATACTGGGGACCGGATTTAAGGGACAGGTAAGAGATGATATCGTATCCGTCATAGAAAAGATAAACAGCAGCCAAGCCTATGTCGTATCTGTTGATATAAACAGCGGGCTTAACGGAGACAGCGGACTGAGCTCATGCTGCGTAAATTCCGATCTTACCGTATCTGTGGGTGGATTTAAGTCCGGTCACTTTTTAAATATGGCGAAGGATGTCATTAAGGATAAGATAAACTGTGATATAGGCATAAAACCCGTTGATATGCCTTATAAGCTGATTGAAGAGGATGATATCAAAGATGTATTAACACCGAGAAAGAATCGTTCAAACAAAGGAACCTACGGATATACTGCTCTGATAGGCGGGTGTGACAGATACAGCGGAGCCATTCGGCTTGCATATATGGCCAATGCAGCCATGAGGAGCGGAGCGGGAGTTGTAAAGGTTGCACTTCCGGGGTCTTTAAGATCCGAAGTATCGGCTCATATTTTAGAGAGTACGATCTTTCCTTTACCTGACAGGGATGCTAAGGCTGTCTATGATGAAGAAAATATGGATGAGCTTATATCAAACGTAAAGACTGTGGCTTTCGGTATGGGTATAGGTGTGAGTGATGATACAAAAAAGATGCTTTATCATCTTCTTAAGAATTTTAAAGGAAGACTCATAGTTGATGCCGACGGTCTTACGATCTTTTCAAAGATGGATAAGGAACTTATAAAGAACAGAAAATGCGAGCTTGTTCTCACTCCGCATATAAAAGAGTTTTCAAGGCTTACCGGGCTTTCTGTGGATGAGATAAACGTATCACCGATAGAAACGGCAAAAGCCTATGCTGCGGATATAAAAGCAGTGGTCCTTCTTAAAGGGCCGTCTACTGTTGTTACAGATGGAAATGCGGTTTACATAACTTACAGAGGCTGCGCAGGCATGGCTACAGCGGGAAGCGGTGATGTATTATCCGGAATACTTGCTGCCACATGCTCATATATCAATGATACCATGATGGCTGTGATATGCGGAGCATATATAAACGGTAGAGCCGGAGAGCTTGCACAGCAAAAATACGGCAGTATCAGCATGATAGCAAGTGATACGGTTTCACATATAGCAGATGTGATCAGTGAACAGGAGAAAAAGTGAAAGATAAACTGATAACAGATCCCCAAAAGATAAGTTTTGACAGACCGGCTACATGTTTTAACGAGGCACTTCCCATCGGAAACGGAAGACTGGGAGGAATGGTCTATTCAAATACACATACAGACCGTATTTTACTTAATGAGGACAGTCTGTGGTCCGGAGGAAAGCGTGACAGGAACAACCCTTCAGCACTTGAGAATCTGCCAAGGATAAGAAAGCTTATCTTTGAGGGCAGAATAAGTGAAGCACAGGAGCTTTGTTCATATGCGCTCTCGGGTCTTCCTGAAAACCAGAGACATTATGAACCGCTCGGAAATCTTTTTATCGAGTTTGACGGTATAGACACAGAGGCCTACGATTACCGGAGATATCTTGATATAAAAAAGGCGACCGTCTGCATGAGCTATTCTCAAAACGGTATCAGATATGAGAGACAGTATATTGCAGATTATCCTTCTAATGTTTTGGCGATAAGACTTTCATCCGACAGAAAGGGAAGCCTTTCCTTTCATGTTGAACTGGGAAGAGGATATGCTCCCTGGGAGGATAAGCCATACAGTAAGCAGGTGATAAGAAGACAAAACTATAACATATTTGCCGACAGTATCAAGGCTCTTGACAGTAATGTTCAGCTTATGAGCGGAAGGACGGGATCCGAAGACGGCATAGGATATGCAGCGGCTGTTAAAGTTATACCTTTGGGCGGCAGCACACAGACGATAGGAAATACCACACTTGTGAAAGATGCAGATGAAGCTCTTATAGTTGTGTCCGCTGATACATCGTTTAGGGAGAACGATCCCGAAAGCTCATGCGTTAAGCGCGTATCAAAAGCGGCTGAAAAAGGGTGGGAGGCGCTGTACAAAGAACACATAAAGGATTATTGCGAGCTGTATGACAGAGTAAAACTTGATATAAAAGGCGCTGAGGATGTAGTGAGATTTTTTAACTACGGAAGATATCTTCTCATATCCTCTTCGAGAAAAGGCTCGCTGCCTTCCAACCTTCAGGGAATATGGAATGAGGATTATACTCCGATCTGGGGCAGCAGGTTTACGATCAATATAAACACTCAGATGAATTACTGGCCTGCACTTGTCACAAACCTTAAAGAGTGTAATGAACCTCTGATCGATCATATAGAAAGAATAAGAGAAAACGGGCGGCAGAGCGCAAAGACAATGTACGGCTGCAATGGATTTATGGCTCATCACAATACAGACATATGGGGTGACTCGGCTCCGCAGGATGTATGTTTGAGTTCATCATACTGGGTTATGGGAGGAGCATGGCTCTCATTACATATATGGGAACAGTTTCTGTTTACAATGGACAGAGATTTTCTTAAGGAGAAGTATCCTACAATGAGAGATGCTGCAGTCTTTGTCATGGATTATCTTATCCCGGACGGGGACAGACTTGTTACATGTCCGACACTCTCTCCGGAGAATACATATATTCTTCCAAACAAAGAAAAGGGTATTATCTGCAAAGGTGCCTCCATGGATAACCAGATAATAACAGAGCTTTTAAGGGCATGCATAAAAGCTGAAAAGATCTTAGGAGATGATGTTGATGAGAAGATATCAGAAAGGGCATCTGAAGTATGTGACAGGCTGTATCCTGTCAGCATAGGAAAGTACGGTCAGATAATGGAGTGGAACGAGGACTATGAGGAAGAAGAACCCGGACACAGACATATATCACAGCTGTTTGCACTCTATCCCGGAACCCAGATAAACAGTGAAACACCGGACCTTTTGGAGGCTGCAAAAAAGACGATCGAAAGAAGGCTTAAATACGGTGGGGCTCATTCCGGATGGAGCAGGGCCTGGATAATAAATATGTATGCAAGGATTAATGATGGAGACAGTGCGTGTACTCATCTTGAAAAGCTGATAAGTGATCAGACGCTTCCGAATCTCTTTGACGATCATCCGCCTTTTCAGATAGACGGGAACTTCGGTGCAGTATCCGGTATAGCGGAGATGCTTGTTCAAAGCCATGAAAAAGATATAAAACTGTTGCCTGCTCTTCCTTCAAATTGGAAGGACGGAAGCGTATCCGGACTGCGGCTAAGAGGTGGAAAAGTACTTGATAAGCTTGTTTGGAATGACGGAAAGGTGACAGAGTATCATATCAGCTGACTGCGCAAAATAAGTTTGAAAGACAAGATGCCCGGTGTTATGATTATATATTAGGGATTAAGGGCCTTAAGGAGGTAGCAGGCTTGAAACTTGACAGAGTTATAGCAGTAAGAAAAGATAAGACGATCTACCGTGATGAGGACAGATGCATCAAGGTATTTAATGAGGAATATTCCAAATCCGGAGTATTGAACGAAGCATTAAATCATTCAAGGATTGAAGAGACCAAACTGAGTATTCCGAAGGTTTTGGAAGTTACGAATATAGACGGCAAGTGGGCCATAGTCTTTGAATTTATTAAAGGAAAGACACTGGCTCAGCTTATGGAAGAAGAACCGGATAAAAAAGATGAATATCTTGAAATGTTTGTCGATCTGCAGCTTTTGGTACATAAAAAGACATGTCCGCTTTTAAACAAGTTAAAGGACAGGATGAGCAGCAAGATCAGCGATTCAGAACTTGATGCCACTACCCGTTATGATCTTCAGGCACGACTAAGAGAGATGCCAAAGCATAACAAGGTATGTCACGGAGACTTTGATCCGTCAAATATAATCATCACAAAAGACGGGACTCCGTATATTTTTGACTGGTCTCATGCGACTCAGGGAAACGCTTCTGCGGATGTTGCATGTACATATCTGCTCTTCAGACTGAACGGTGATGACAAAGGTGCAAAGAAATACCTTGATCTGTTCTGTGAAAAGAGCGATACGCAAAAGCAGTATGTTTTAAAATGGATACCGCTCGTTGCGGCATCTCTGTCCGTTAACAGAAATGAGAAAGAGCGTGAGTTTTTGCTTTCACTCGTAAATGCCCCGGATTACGAATAAGGAGAATCTAAATGAAAATTACGGTTTGTATCGGCTCTTCATGTCACATTAAGGGATCAAAGCAGGTTGTGGAGCAGCTGCAGGATCTGATAAGAGAAAACAACCTTGGAGATAAAGTTGAACTAAGCGGTGTCTTCTGCATGGGGAAATGCCAGCAGGGAGTCTGCGTAAAGGCGGATGATGAGTTCCATTCTCTGTCACCTGAAAACGTAAAGGATTTTTTTGCTTCTTCGGTCCTAACGAAGATGTAAGAGAGGAAAGGATGATATTTAATGGAATGTCTTACTCTTAAAAAATCCAACTGCAAAAACTGTTATAAGTGTATCAGGCACTGCCCGGTAAAGTCCATAAGATTTTCGGGAAACCAGGCATATATCATCGGAAACGAGTGTATCATGTGCGGACAGTGTTTTGTTGTCTGTCCACAGGGAGCAAAAGAGATAGTAGAAGAGACGGAGAAAGTAAAGGTGCTCCTTTCAGGATCTGATCCGGTGGTTGTAAGTCTCGCGCCTTCCTTTGTGGCAAACTATGAGGGCGTCGGTATAGAATCAATGCGTGAGGCGCTTAAAAAGCTCGGATTTTTTGATGCCGAGGAGACGGCACTGGGTGCGACCGTTGTTAAGAGAGAATATGACCGCATGATAAATGAGGGAGAAAAAGATATAATCATATCTTCATGCTGTCATTCAATAAATCTTCTGATACAGAAAAAGTTTCCGTCATTGCTGCCGTATCTGGCTGATGTTTTATCACCGATGCAGGCGCACTGTTTAGATATAAAAAAGCGTATGCCAAACGCCAAGACTGTATTTATTGGCCCATGCGTGTCAAAGAAGGATGAAGCGCAGCATTATGAAGGGATAGTCGATGCGGTCCTTACATTTGATGAACTGACTGCATGGTTTAAGGAAGAAAACATAGAGCCTCAAAAGTCGATCGTGGCTGATGATAAAAGTCTGGCGAGATTCTTCCCCACAACGGGAGGGATACTTAAGACCATGGAAAAGAGCAATCCTGATTACAGTTACATGGCCATCGACGGAACAGAAAACTGCATAGCGGCATTAAATGATATAGAAGCGGGAAATCTGCATAAGTGTTTTATAGAGATGTCAGCCTGTGCGGGAAGCTGCGTGGGCGGACCGGTCATGGAAAAGTTCCATCGTTCGCCTGTCAGGGACTACATAGCGGTATCAAATTATGCGGGCAGCAGGGATTTTGATATCGATCAGCCATACCAGACAGAACTTAAAAAGCATTTTGAAGCGATAGAACGCAAAAATGAGATGCCGGATGAGGCACAGATCACAGAAACTCTTCGTCAGATGGGCAAGATAAGGCCGGATGATGAATTAAACTGCGGAACATGCGGATACGATACCTGCAGAGAAAAAGCGATTGCCATTTTGCAGGGCAAGGCTGAGATATCCATGTGTCTGCCGTTTTTGAAGGACCGTGCGGAGAATTTTTCTGATACAATTGCGAGAAATACACCTAACGGACTGGTGGTCCTTAACGAAAAACTCGAGGTTCAGCAGGTTAACAATGCCGCACTGCGGATACTGAATCTCAGAAGCGCTTCGGATGTTTTGGGTGACCAGGTTGTACATGTACTGGATCCAACGGATTTTGACAGTGTGCTAACTGATGGAAGAGAGATCAGGGATAAACGTGAATATCTGGCCGAATACGGAAAGTATGTAGATAAAACGATAGTTTATGATAAGGAATATCATCTTCTTTTAGGTATATTCCGTGATGTGACTAAAGAGGAGACTCAGCGCGAGAGAAACGAAGAGATCAGTCGCCAGACCGTTGAGATAGCGGATAAGGTGGTTGACAAACAGATGAGGATCGTTCAGGAAATAGCATCACTTCTTGGTGAAACCGCTGCTGAGACCAAGATCGCACTGACTAAGCTTAAGGAGTCTATCGGTAATGAATAATCTTTGTGCCGACATAGGATGGAAGAGCATAAACCATGAAGGCGAGCTTTTATGCGGAGACCATGTTGAGATCGTTGACAGGGGTGAGAACTCTCAGGTCATCGTACTTGCCGACGGGCTTGGCAGCGGGGTAAAGGCGAGCATTCTTTCAACACTTACTTCCAAGATCATTTCAACGATGATGGCTGAAGGAATGAAGCTGGAAGAATGTGTTTCGACAATAGCGGCTACCCTGCCTATCTGCTCCGTAAGAGGAGTGGCCTATTCGACATTTACGATCATACACATTATTGAGAATTCTACGGTTGAGATCATTCAGTATGACAATCCGAAGGTCATTTTTTTAAGAAATTATGAAACATACGAGTATCCGATGACGGAGCTCACAATAGATAATAAAAAGATATTTAAGTCTGTTATAAATCTGCAGGAAGACGACATCATGATCGCCATGAGTGATGGATGTCCGCATGCGGGCATAGGCCTTGCCTTTAACTTTGGATGGAAGGAAGAAGATATCGCAGAGTTTGTAAGAGGGCTGGCAGCTGCCGGATATACCGCAAAAACACTTGCGACCATGTTAGTTGATCAGTGCGACAAGGAATACGGTTATCGTCCGGGAGACGATGCGACAGCATGTATTGTCAAGGTAAGGAAGAGAGAACCGATGAATATTCTTTTCGGACCTCCGCGTAATCGTGATGATGCAGACCGTATGATGTCTTTGTTTTTCTCGAAAAACGGAAAACATATCATATGCGGCGGGACTACTTCGTCGATCGCTGCCAAATATCTGGGTAAAACCGTTAAGGCATCTTTGGACTTTCAGGGATCCGATGTCCCTCCGATCGCTGAGATAGAAGGGGTTGATCTTGTTACCGAAGGCGTGATAACGATAAGCAAGGTCATCGAATATGCAAAGGATGCACTGGATAAAAACGAACTGTACGAGAAATGGAGTTTTCAACGTGATGGTGCATCGCTCATATGCCGCATGTTGTTCGAGGAAGCTACCGATATAAGCTTCTATGTGGGAAGAGCGGTTAATCCGGCTCATCAGAATCCCGATCTACCGATCTCTTACAGTATTAAAATGAATCTGGTCGAAGAGCTTTCGGAATGTCTTCAAAAGATGGGAAAGAAGATCAAAGTCAGTTATTTTTAGGAGTTATGTTTTATGGGAGTCAGAAAATTTGATACAAAAGTACAGCACATGAAATATAAGGTCTTGAGGGAGGTTGCGCGTCAGGCATGGAATGATACGCTCTTAGAGAACCTTCTTGATATCCCGCAGATGATCGTACCCGGAAAGATACCCACAACCCGCTGCTGTGTTTACAAAGAAAGAGCGATTCTTGGTGAACGTGTAAAGATGGCAATGGGCGGAGACAAGGATAATCCGAATGTTATCGAAGTTGTGGATATAGCGTGTGATGAGTGTCCGGCTGCCGGTTTTGAAGTGACCACTTCATGCCGAGGCTGTCTGGCACACAGATGTGAAGATGCCTGCAAGAGAGGTGCCATATCATTTGACCATAACCATACGGCGCACATTGATAAGTCAAAATGTGTCGAGTGCGGTCTGTGTGCGAAGGTATGTCCTTATTCCGCCATCATCAACAGGAAACGTCCGTGTCAGGTTGCCTGCAAGGTGAAGGCTATCTCGATAAACGAGGATAATGCCGCAGCGATCGATAATGATAAATGCATACAGTGCGGTGCATGCGTATACCAGTGTCCTTTTGGCGCCATTACAGATAAATCCTATATACTGAATGTCATTGATATCATTAAAAAGAGTAAAGAAAACACCGAATACAAAGTATATGCCATAGTTGCACCTTCGATATCGAGTCAGTTTGCCTATGCAAAACTCGGACAGGTTGTAACAGGACTCAAGGAACTTGGCTTCTATACGGTTATAGAAGCTGCACTGGGTGCGGATATGGTGGCTTTGTCGGAAGCAAAGGAATTGTCGGAGAAAGAATTCTTAACCAGTTCGTGCTGTCCGGCTTTTGTACAGTATATAAAGTCGGAATTTCCGGATCTGCTTCCTTACGTTTCGCATAATCTTTCTCCCATGGCGACACTGGCTAAGTATATTAAATCAACCCACGATAAAGCAAAGGTTATTTTCATAGGTCCGTGTACCGCTAAAAAAGCCGAGATGCAAAGAGAAGATGTAAAGCCTTATGTGGATTCGGTAATAACCTTTGAGGAACTGCAGGCGCTCTTTGACAGCAGAGACATAGATATCACCGCTCTTGATGAAGATGTACTCGATAATGCTTCGTATTTCGGAAGGATATTTGCACGAAGCGGCGGTCTTTCGGATGCATTGGCTGAAGGCCTTAAAGAGCAGGATATAGATTTTGATCTTAAAGCGATAGCATGCGACGGAATAGAGGAATGCCGTGTGGCGCTCCTTAAGAAGAGCAAAAACGTTTTGGATGCCAATTTTATAGAAGGAATGGCATGTATCGGAGGCTGTATCGGAGGCGCCGGATGTCTTACGCACGGTGAGAAGAACAAAGCGGAAGTTGATAAATACGGACAGGAGGCATTGGAGAAAACAATAAAGGGTGCGACCGGTATTTTGTAAAGCAATGGTAAATAGATTGGTGTTTCTGTCAGAGAGAGGAACAAATTGAACTGGTCGATTATAAAAGGAGAGCCAAAAAGCATGAGAGATTGGGGAGAATTTCGAAGCGAGCTGAATTTATCTGTTGAGGAAGAGAACGCTATTGAATTTGAAAAAGAACTGATTAGAGCTTATATCAAAATCGGAGATAAGCAGGGGATGTCCCAAGCTGAGGTTACTTCATTGCAAAATGCAAAGTAACCGATGATGGCTTGTTAAAAGTTCTTGTGCCACTTGGATATAAACTTGCAATTGTTCCGCTGAACGAATCGAAGAACAATAATATGATTTGAAAAATAATCCCGATTAGTGTAAAATACTTTGAGTTAATTGGGGTTATTTCTTTTTTGCCGATAATCATATACCCGATCGAATAAAAGAATCATAGAAACCAAGTATAATAAAGCTTTTTAAGGGAGATAGAAGTAGAAATGAAACTGGGAATCGTCGGACTTCCGAATGTAGGAAAGTCCACATTATTTAATTCACTGACAAAGGCAGGAGCGGAGTCTGCAAATTATCCGTTCTGTACGATAGATCCCAACGTGGGTGTTGTAGCTGTACCTGATAAGAGACTTAAACTTTTAGGAGATATGTATAATTCCAAGAAAGTCACACCTGCCGTTATCGAATTTGTGGATATAGCTGGACTTGTTAAAGGTGCGAGCAAGGGTGAGGGTCTGGGAAACCAGTTCCTTGCAAACATACGTGAGGTCGATGCCATCGTTCACGTGGTACGCTGCTTTGAGGATTCAAACGTAGTCCATGTTGATGGAAATGTTAATCCTGCAAGAGACATAGAGACCATTAATTTCGAACTTATCTTTTCTGATATAGAGATCTTAGACAGAAGGATAGCCAAGGTTGCCAAGCAGGCAAAGATGGATAAGACCGTAGCAAAGGAATATGAGCAGCTTGAGGCGATTAAATCACACCTTGAAGCAGGAAACATGGCAAAGACGTTCCCGATGTCCGATGATGAGGATAAGGTAAACTGGTTCAATTCATACAATCTTCTTACCGCAAAGCCTACCATATATGCGGCTAACGTATCCGAGGATGATCTGGCTGATGACGGAGCAAACAATGCTCATGTACAGGCAGTGAGAAAGATGGCAAGCGAAGAGAACAGCGAAGTGTTTGTTATCTGTGCACAGATTGAGCAGGAGATAGCAGAGCTGGATGACGATGAGAAGGCAATGTTCCTTGAGGACCTTGGTCTTAAGGAATCGGGTCTTGATAAGCTCATCACTGCAAGCTATCGAATATTGAATCTTATGAGTTTCCTTACAGCAGGTGAGGATGAAACAAGGGCCTGGACGATCAAGATAGGTACTAAGGCACCACAGGCAGCAGGAAAGATCCATACAGACTTTGAGAGAGGCTTTATCAAGGCAGAGGTCGTTAACTATAAAGACCTTCTTGAACAGGGAAGTCTTGCTGCAGCAAGAGAAAAAGGCTTAGTGGGGATGGAAGGTAAGGATTACGTCGTAAAAGACGGTGATGTTATCCTGTTCAGATTCAATGTATAAGCCGAAATACTTTCGGGATATTTAACAAACTTTTTTAAAGTACATTGTATAAAATACATAAAAAACGAAATGCCATGAATGAGCAGAACACTATATATTGTGTCCTGCTTTTCTTTTTACACTAAATATAGTTTTACTGCCGAAAACTGCCGGATATCTTGTGGTTTGGCGTCAAAAATCAAGCTTTTTTGCCTTGAAAACGCGCTCTTTTTGATATAAAATGGAGTCAAGTGGTGAAAAGTGGTAGTAAAGTGTAACAAAGTGGTGATTTTACATGTTCATGGGAGAATACAATCACACAATCGATCCTAAAGGCAGGATCATCATACCTGCCAAGTTCAGAGATATTCTGGGTGAACAGTTCGTGATCACCAAAGGACTTGACGGATGTCTGTTTGTATACGATGAACAGGAATGGAAAGCATTCGAGGAGAAATTAAAGACACTGCCCATCACCAATAAAGAAGCCAGAGCATTCGTAAGATTCTTCCTTGCCGGTGCGGCAGATGTTGAATCCGACAAACAGGGAAGGATACTTATTCCGGGAGTGCTCAGGGATCATGCGAAACTCATAAAAGATGTTGTGCTTGTGGGAGTCGGAAGCAGAGTCGAGATATGGAGCAAAGAATGTTGGGATAACACAGCTCAGTTCGATGATGTGGATGAGATCGCAGAACACATGCAGAATCTAGGTTTTGGAATATAAGATATGGAGTTTGAACACAGATCGGTCCTTTTGGATGAATGCATAGAAGGATTGAACATCAAACCGGACGGAATATATGTGGACGGAACGCTCGGAGGCGCGGGTCACTCATCTGAGATAGTAAAAAGACTTAATAGGAACGGAAGGCTGATAGGGATAGATCAGGATGAGGATGCGATAAGGGCGGCATGCGAAAGACTTAAGGACTTTGATAACGTAACGATCGTAAGAAGCAATTACGAGAACATTAAGTCCATACTGAATGAACTTGGTATAGAAAAGGTTGACGGGATACTGCTTGATCTTGGAGTCAGTTCATATCAGCTGGATACGGCCGACAGGGGTTTCTCCTATAAATATGACGCCAATCTGGATATGAGGATGGACAAGAGACAGACACTTACAGCCAAGGACATCGTAAACGGTTACAGCGAAAAAGAACTTTTCAGGATAATAAGAGATTACGGCGAAGACAATTTCGCACAGAATATAGCGAAGCACATAGTCAGGGCAAGAGGGGATAAGCCCATAGAAACGACTTATGAGCTGAACGAGATCATCAAAGCCGCCATACCGGCAAAGATGAGGGTGAACGGACATCCTTCAAAGAGAACCTTCCAGGCGATCAGGATAGAATGCAACAGGGAACTGGAAGTCTTAAAAAACACAATGGATGACATGATCGATCTGTTAACAGTCGGAGGGAGGCTGGTGATCATCACATTCCATTCATTGGAAGACAGGATAGTCAAAACGGTCATGAAGAAGCAGGAAAACCCCTGCACATGCCCGCCGTCATTTCCGGTATGTGTATGCGGGAACGTTTCAAAGGGAAAGGTAATAACGAAGAAACCGATATTACCGAGTGAAAGGGAGAGAGAGGAGAACAGCAGATCAAAAAGCGCCAAATTAAGGATATTTGAAAAAGAGGTGTAAGATGGCACAGAGAGCAAACACAGTAAGAAGAACGAGAGGTACATACGTACAGGGCAATACTGTAAGAAAAGAAGACCTCATAAGGGAGATGAACAAGCCCTATAAACCTGTGGATGCCAGAGTGGCAAGAAACAGAGCAAAAGCAAAGAGGATGAGTCCGGGATACGTTCTTTTCCTTGCCGCTGCAGTTATTATTGCTTGTCTGACTTTGACAAGTTATATTAAGATGCAGGCCGATCTTACAGTCAGCATCAAGCGTGTTGCTTACCTTGAAAGTCAGCTCAACAATTTAAGATTGACTAACGATGAAGAGCTTGAACGCATAGAAAGCAGTGTAAACCTTGAAGAGATCAAGCAGATCGCTGTAGAAGAATTAGGAATGACCTATGCAAAAGCCGGTCAAGTTGTTACAATATCGGATGAGGGGAGCGACTATGTAAGGCAGCTTAGGGAACTGCCCGGCGAATAGGAGCAATTTGCTTTGAAAAGCGAGAAGAGAGTTAAAAGAGTAAGAAGGATCCGTGTAGAGAACGGATTAAATAAAGATATGCAGGCAAAGCTGGTGATACTTTTTGTATTGGTATTACTGGCTTTTGCAGGTTTAGGTGTAAGGCTTATCATGATCACCAGAGACAATGGTGAAAGATACAAGAAACAGGTCTTAAGCCAGCAGAAATACAATTCTGTCACTCTGCCTTTCAAAAGGGGTGACATCCTTGACTGCAAGGGCAGCAAGCTGGCTACTTCTGAAAAGGTCTACAACATGATAGTTGACGCCAAGGTCATGCTCGCAAAGGAAGAGAGCCTGGAGGCTACACTCGATGCTTTGAGGATATGCTTCCCGAACCTTGATGTATCGGCTATCAGAACACATGTCACACAGAATCCGACATCACAGTATTATATAGTGAAAAAACAGCTTACCTATGATGAGATAAGTGCTTTTTTGGAGATGGATAACAATAACGAGGAGTATCCGGATATTGCCGGAGTATGGTTCGAGAATGAATACAAGCGTGTTTATCCGAACAACTCTCTGGCCAGCGATGTCATTGGCTTTACCGTAAGAGGCGAAGGCGGTCAGTACGGACTCGAGCAGTACTACAATGATGTTTTAGAGGGCATCAACGGCAGAGAGTACGGTTATCTCAACGAGGACGAGACACTTGAGAGAACAACAATACCTGCCACCGACGGATATAATATCGTAACCACGATAGATGCGAACATCCAGCAGATCGTTGAAAAATATCTCTATCAGTTCAATGAGGAGAACAAGAACGCTGCCCGTGACGGAAACGGTGCCAACAATTTAGGCTGTATCATCATGGACGTCGATACGGGAGATATCCTTGCCATGGCAAGTTATCCGACGTTTGATCTTAACAATCCGAGGGATACCAGCAGGCTCATAGGCATGAAGAAATCGGAGCTTAACGGAACAATACCCTATGATGCGGTTGTTCTAACCGAGGCAAATATCGAGGAAGAGCTTGCCGATGATGAGATAAAAAATGCAAACCTTGCAAATCTGTGGAAGAATTTCTGCATTAGCAATACATATGAACCGGGTTCAACATACAAACCTTTTACGGTTGCTGCAGGCTTGGAGTCCGGAAAGCTAACCGGAGAGGAGTATTACACATGTAACGGTGCTCTCCAGGTATCCGTGCATAACATCAAGTGTCATAACTATAAGAAGGGCGGTTGTGGTACGCTTAGCGTTAAAGGAGCCGTTGAGAATTCATGTAACGTTTCGTTCATGCTCATGGGCCGCCAGATAGGTTCCGGCACATTTCTGGAGTATCAGAGCAAATATAATTTCGGTCTTAAGACAAATGTTGATCTTTACGGTGAGGCCAGAACGGATTCGCTCATATTCGGAGGAGATACGATGGGTGAGACCGAGCTTGCGACATCTACATTCGGACAGGGCTTTAATGTTACGATGATCCAGATGATAACAGGTTACTGTTCGCTGATAAACGGCGGATATTATTACGAACCTCACATGGTCAGCAAGATCACGGCTTCCGACGGCTCTGTTGTTAAGACGGTAACACCCAGAGTATTAAAGCAGACGATCTCTGAACAGACTTCAGCACAGATCGTTGATTACTGTATAGGTGTTGTTGAAGAAGGTACAGGTAAAGAAGCAAGACCAGCAGGTTACAGGATAGGCGGTAAGACCGGTACGGCCGAGATGGTACCCAGAGACAGGACCAACTATCTGCTTTCTTTCATGGGATTCGCCCCTGCGGACAATCCACAGATCGCAATATATGTTGTTGTTGACAGACCCAATTCATGGGTGCAGGATAATGTAGGTTTTGCAAGAAAACTCTGCAGGAATATACTTACAGAGGTGCTTCCGTACATGAATATATACATGACGGAGGAACTTACGGAAAAAGAAGAGGCTGAGCTTGCGGAACTCAATATCACCGTAAAGAGAGCAAATACCGAAGAGGAAGAAACTCAAGAGTCACAGGAGAGTGATACACCCGACGTTGACGAGAACGGCAACATTGATGCTCACGGCGGAGACGTAACATCTTCGATACCTGTAACCGAAGAAGAGATGCAAAGTGATGACGTGGAGATGGCTCCGCTGACAGGAAATGTCCTGAATATGGAAACAGGAGAAGCGGTAAAGGAAAACACTGATGAAGTACCATACTGACAATAGTGGAACAGAAAAACCGTATATTGATTTCAGTCTGATATTTATCATTCTGTTTTTGGTGGCTTTCGGACTCATCATGGTATATTCCACGAGTTCTTACGAGGCATCCATGTCCGGAGTGACAAACAACGACCCGGCCTACTATCTGAAAAAACAGGCTGTGGCTTCTGTTGCAGGCTTTATCTTTATGATAATCGTAAGTTATGTACCTTATCACTTCTGGGAGAAGATGTCGGGTATCGCCTATGTTGTATCGGCTGTTCTTATCATCCTTGTCCTTACACCCTTGGGCTACGAGGCAAACGGTGCAAGAAGATGGTTAAGACTGGGAATATCCATTCAGCCGGCTGAGATAGCAAAACTTGCCATGATCATATTTGTGGCAGGTCTTATATGTAAATTAAAAGATGCCATAAATACCAGAAAGGGCATGATCTTCATAATGGTCCCCCCTGCCATAATATGTCTTATGGTATGGCAGATAACCGATAACATGTCCTCTGCGATAATTATTTTCGGAATAGCTTTTGTAATGCTGTTCATCGCGAGCAGGGATTACAAGAAATTTGCGATTTTTGCTGTCGTTGCTTCGGCATTTGCGGCTTTGCTCGTATTTGCGATCACCAAGGCTGCGGATTCCGATAAATTCGGTTTCAGAGGAGCGCGTATCCTTGCATGGCTCGATCCCGAAGCATATGCATCGGGCAAGGGTTTCCAAACATTGCAGGCTCTTTACGCTATAGGTTCGGGAGGATTCTTTGGAAAAGGACTCGGACAGAGTATACAGAAACAGGGATTTTTGCCTGAGGCGCAAAACGATATGATATTCTCCATCATATGCGAGGAACTGGGACTGTTCGGCGGCATATGCATCATGCTTCTGTTTGCGTTTATGCTGTGGAGACTCATGATCATTGCCAACAATGCGACAGATCTTTACGGAGCGCTGCTCGTCGTGGGCGTTATGGCTCATATAGCGATACAGGTCGTTCTTAACATCGCGGTTGTTACCAACACAGTTCCGAATACTGGTATCTCGCTTCCGTTCATAAGTTACGGAGGTTCGTCGGTCATGTTCCTGCTCATAGAGCTGGGACTGGTCAACAGTGTGGCGCGAAAGATCAGATTTTAATCTATGAAAGAAATAAAGAAGAGCAGTAAAAAGAGAAAGAGACCGGCAAGACAAAAAAAGGTCGCAAAGATAAGAGAACGTAAACCGTTTGAAGGGTTTGAGTTTCATATCGACAAACACACGGTTAAGATCTTTATCATTGTTACGGCTATTGTGATGGTGCTTGGCTGTGCATTTGGCTACTTTGTCAAAAAGTATACGGTGGATACCATCATAGTGGAGGGCAGTACGCATTATACCACCGAAGAGATCAGCAAAATGGTCATAGGTGACGGCTTTTTATCAAAGAATTCAGTCCTTTTATCGATAAAATACCGGAACAAGGAGATAAAGGACGTACCCTTTATAGAGACGATGAGCGTGCGCATAATGTCGCCCACTTCTATAAAGATAACCATCTATGAAAAAGCGATCGCAGGTTATGTTGAATACCTCGGTCAGTACATATATTTTGACAAAGACGGAACCGTGGTGGAATCTTCTGATATAAGGACAGAAGGCATCCCCCAGGTCATGGGAATGAAGTTTGACCATGTTGTTTTATGGGAAAAACTTCCCGTATCGGATGAGGAGATATTCAAAAACATCCTGGATGTATCCCAGCTTCTTACAAAATACGAGATCAAGGTCGACAAGATATACTTTGATGATAATTACAATGTAACCCTGTATTTTGACGATGCGAGGGTGAAACTTGGCAGCTTTGATAACATAGATGAGAAGATAATAAAACTAAAAGCAATACTTCCCGAACTCAAGGGCAGAAAGGGCGTCTTAAGGCTTGAGAATTATACCGTTGATTCGGGTTATGCTTCATTTGAAGAGGATGAATAGACACGGGTTTTTGACATACAAAGCCCGACTGAGTCAATAATAGACGTCTGACAAATGACTTTTTTGGTAAATCGTTAAAAAATCGGTTGCGTTTAGCGCAAAATGATTATAAGATATAGTGTGTGACTTTATGTGGGGCAAAGGAGGAAAGAAGCTTTGTTAGAGATTAAAACTAATAACGCAGAAGCAGGTGCTAAGATACTTGTTATAGGTGTTGGTGGTGCCGGTAACAATGCGGTCAATCGAATGATTGAAGAAGCTATAGGTGGAGTGGACTTTATAGGAGTTAACACGGATAAGCAGGCACTGCAGCTTTGCAAGGCTCCTAAATTATTACAGATCGGTGAGAAGCTTACCAAGGGTCTCGGTGCAGGTGCAAAGCCTGAGATTGGTGAGAGAGCAGCTGAAGAGAGTTATGATGAGCTTACGGCAGCCATACAGTCATATAACATGGTATTTGTTACATGCGGTATGGGAGGCGGAACAGGAACAGGAGCAGCCCCGATTGTTGCAAAGATCGCCAAGGATATGGGAATCCTTACCGTAGGTGTTGTTACAAAGCCTTTCAGATTTGAAGCAAAGACCCGTATGAACAATGCTCTTGCGGGACTTGAGAAATTGAAAGAAAGCGTTGATACGCTTATCGTCATTCCTAATGACAAGATATATGAGATAGTTGACAGAAAGACAACGATGCCCGATGCATTAAGAAAAGCAGACCAGGTATTGCAGCAGGCAGTACAGGGTATCACAGACCTTATCAATGTTCCTTCTGTTATCAACCTTGACTTCGCAGATATCCAGACAGTTATGCGCGATAAGGGCGTAGCTCATATCGGTATAGGTGAAGGCAAAGGCGACGACAAGGCTATCGAAGCAGTTAAGCAGGCTGTTGAGTCACCTCTTCTTGAGACGACCATCACAGGTGCTACGGATGTCATCCTCAATGTTACTGGTGATATCTCAATGTTTGATGCTGACGATGCAGCAAACTACATTCAGTCACTTACAGGTGCGGACATCAATGTTATCTTCGGATGCATGTACGATGCGAGCGAACCTGATACATGTAAGATCACGGTTATCGCAACAGGTATTGAGCAGAATGTCGCAGGCGCAGGCATGAGCATATTCTCAACAAGACCCGGTGCTGTTCCCGGAGCAAGACCGATACAGCCTCAGGTTGGAAATCCTGCAATGGCAAGAAACGTTGCACCCGGAATGGGACAGGGTAGACCTGCAACGATCAACGGTGCTACAGGAACGATCCCTCTTCCCAGAACAGATTTCACACAGAAACTGCAGCGCCCCACGGATATAAAGAGCAAGGTTGAAGAGAACCAGCTTAAGATACCGGATTTTCTTCAGAAAAAGTAAGAAAACATATAAAGCTTCCTGATCACATCAGGGAGCTTTTTTGATACCCTGATATACAAGTTACATAATCTATAGATTTTTGGTCCGAAATTGATACTATATAATGGTATAAATGTTGAAAATATTAGTTTTTTTTACAAAATCTTGTGTAAATAGGGTTGACATAAAGATTATGGTTATTTATAATTATGTTAATTAATGTATAGAGCGTTAGTTTTCAATCTTTTTTCTTATGCGGAGGTATACTATGAAGTGCCCGTTTTGTGGTCATGAAAACACCAGAGTTATTGATTCCAGACCGGCAGAGGACAATAACTCTATCAGAAGGCGCCGTGTGTGTGACGAGTGCGGAAAGAGGTTCACAACATACGAAAAGGTAGAGACCATTCCGTTGATTATCATCAAAAAGGATAACAACAGAGAGGCTTATGACAGATCGAAGATCGAGGCAGGCGTTCTTCGTGCTTGTCACAAGAGACCTATCAGTGCGGCTCAGATCAATCATCTCATCGACGAGGTGGAGACGGAGATCTTCAACATGGAGGAGAAAGAGATACCCAGCCAGGTGATCGGCGAGCTTGTAATGAATAAGCTCAAGGATCTTGAAGCAGTTGCTTATGTAAGATTTGCATCTGTTTACAGAGAGTTCAAGGATATCAATACCTTCATGGATGAGCTCAAAAGCGTCATGACTTCTAAGTAATACCGAGAATCCAATCCGAAAGAAGCATCGAAAGATGCTTCTTTTGCTTTGCCTTTGTACTTATAAAAAAACTTGACAAACAAACCTGTAAGCGTTGATAATATGCCTTGGAAAGAATAGTCTTTCCGTATTCATATACAGTCAAAGAAAAGGAGATTATTATGAGGAAGATTACTAGGAGATTCCTCGTGATGATGTTGTTGATTTCCTTGATGGCTACTGCACTGAGCGCATGCGCAGGCGGTAAGGCAGGTTCGGCTGATGCCGATTCTTTGATCACTATCGGAATACCTCAGGATCTTGATGACAGTCTTGACCCCCACATCGCAGAAGGGGCAGGAACGAGAGAGGTATTATTCAATGTATTTGAAGGTTTGGTAAAACCGAATAGCAATGGTGATCTCATCCCTGCCGTAGCCGAAAGCTACAGCATCAACGAGGACGGAACGGTTTACACGTTCACACTCAGAAAGAATGTTAAGTTCCATAACGGAGCTAAAGTTACGGTGCAGGATGTCAAAGCTTCACTTGATAAATGCGCCGGTACCGGAAGCGATGAGCCTCTGGTAGCGGCTTTTTCAGCGGTAAGCGCCATCAACACACCGGATGAGAGCACGATCGAGGTTGTTCTTAAGGAGTCGGATACAGATTTTCTGCCCAACCTTACAGCAGCGATCCTTCCCGCAGATCATCTTGATGCATCTGTGGATCCCATAGGAACAGGCCCTTATAAGTATGTATCACGTTCTCCGCAGGAGAATATCGTACTTGAGAGTTTTGATGACTACTGGGGCGAGAAGGCTCATATCAAGAATGTGGTGCTCAAAATAGTTCCCGACGGTGATACCATCGTTATGAACTTGGAGGGCGGAAGCATAGACCTGATGGCAAGACTTTCAACCACTCAGGCTGCACAGCTTTCAGATAACTTCGATATCTATGAAGGAACAATGAACCTTGTTCAGGCAGTATATCTGAACAATGCGGTTGAACCCTTCAACAACACAAAAGTAAGACAGGCTCTCTGCTATGCGGTAGATATACAGGAGATCATGGACTTTGTGTCTGACGGTAAGGGTACCGAGACGGGTTCCAGCATGTTCCCTGCATTCGGAAAGTATTATGTGAAAGAATTAAATGATACCTACAACACCGATATCGAAAAGGCAAAACAGCTTTTAAGCGAAGCGGGTTACCCTGACGGATTTGAGTTTTCGATAACAGTTCCCAGCAACTACCAGCAGCATGTTGATACAGCCCAGGTAGTAAAGGAGCAGTTAAAGAAGATAGGAGTTACTGCAAACATCAATCTTGTTGAGTGGGATACATGGCTCAATGATGTTTACATCGGACGTAACTTCGAAGCTACGGTCATAGGTGTTGACGCTTCAACACTTACTGCAAGCGCCATGCTCGGACGCTTTGTAAGTGATTCCGGAAAGAATTTCATTAACTATAACAATGCCGAGTATGATAAGATCTATAATGAAGCATTTACCAGCACGGATGATGCTGTAAGAACTGAAAAATACAAGGAATGCGAGAAGATCCTTTCAACGGATGCAGCCAATGTCTACATTCAGGACCTTCCGAACATGGTAGCCGTTAACAAGAAGTTTGGCGGATACGAATTCTATCCTTTGTATGTAATGGATTTTTCAAAACTTTATGTGAAATAAGCCCTTTGGGATAAGGGTACTTTATATAGGAGAGACACTGTGAGATACATAGTTAAGAAGATACTTAGTTGTATAATAACGTTGTTCATAGTGTCTCTTCTTGTTTTTGTGGCTTTTGCGCTCATTCCCGGAGATCCGGCACTTTCAAGACTCGGAACGAATGCGACTGAGAGCGCGCTCATAAGCTTAAGGCACCAGATGGGACTTGATCAGCCCATGGCCGTCAGGTATTTTAAATGGCTTGTCGGTGCTTTGAGAGGAGATTTTGGCATGAGTTACAGCTACAGCATGTCGGTAACTTCGATGATCGCCGATAAGCTTCCGATCACACTCACGCTCATGCTTTATTCGATGGTATTGATGGTCATCATATCCGTACCTCTTGGTGTTTATGCTTCATATAAGGAAGGTACGGTCATTGACAGGATCATACAGATCATAAATCAGATAATAATGGCGATACCGCCGTTCTTTTCAGGTATCCTTATAACACTGCTTTTCGGAGTGACTTTAAAACTGTTCACACCCGGAGGCTTTGTGAGTATAAACAGGGATCCTGTTCGTTTCTTTGGTTTTATGTTTTTCCCGGCACTTGCGATCGCTCTTCCTAAAAGCGCGATGGTGTTAAATCTTTTGTATTCCTCATTAAACGGTGAGAAGAAAAAGGATTATGTAAGGACGGCTTACAGCAGGGGAAACAGGAGTAAACAAGTGTTTTTCTCCCATATGCTTAAAAATGCATCCATACCGACTATCACGTTCCTTGGAATGGCACTGGCCGATATGATAGCCGGAAGTATAATTATTGAGCAGGTATTTGGCATACCTGGGCTTGGCAGGATTCTGCTGACCTCCATCCAGAACAGGGATTATCCTGTCGTAATAGCCATAATCATGCTCATTGCATGTGTTGTGATAATAAGCAACCTTTTGGTTGACATAATATATAGACTTGTAGATCCCAGAGTTGAATGATCATATGAAAAAGAATAAGAAGAAAAACTTCAATTTAATACTAGGGACCGTGCTTCTTGCAATAACACTCATACCCGCTTTTGTCGGTCTTTTCTGGACACCGTATGATCCGGAAGCAATGAACAGCAGTTTAAAGCTTGCAGGTGTGGGTATCAGGCATATCTATGGCTGTGATAACTTTGGAAGAGACATATTCAGCCGTATAATGGCAGGAAGCGGCATAACACTGCTGGTAGCTGTCGGTACAGTGGCTTTCGGAAGCATCATAGGAACAGCCATTGGGGCATTCACGGGATATTTTGGCGGGATAGTTGATGAGGCGCTTATGAGGATAAATGATGTGGCGCTCGCATTCCCCAGCCTTCTTCTTGCACTTGTCATGGTTTCGCTGCTCGGAACGGGCAAGTATCAGGTAATGCTGGCTTTAGGTATCGCATTTGTGCCAAGCTATGCAAGGATAGTAAGGAGCGAGTACATAAGGATAAAGAACCTTGATTATGTCAAGGCAGCAAAGCTTGCGGGAGCGAGCAACCTGCGTATAATGTTCGTGCATATCCTGCCAAACACAAAGACCGTGCTGTTAAGCTCAGTGATGATAGGCTTTAACAATGCGATACTTGCTGAAGCGGGTCTTAGTTTTTTGGGTATAGGTGTACAGCCGCCGGATGCGAGCCTTGGAAGGATGTTAAGCGAGGCACAGGCATATATGTTTTCAAATCCGGGGTATGTATTGTTCGCCGGATGTACCATAGTTATGATAATTCTTGGATTTTCACTTATCAGTAAGGAGATCAGGTGATATATGGGAAGATTACTGCATGTTGAAGATCTGAATATAGAATTCCACGACCATCTCATCCCGGAAACCGTAGTATTTGATTTCGACCTTGATATGGAAGAGGGAGAGATAGTGGGTCTTGTCGGTGAATCGGGATCCGGCAAATCCATGTCAGCACTTGCCATAGCAGGTTTGCTTAGCAGACATGACATGAAAAAGCGAGGTACCATTAATTTTGCCGGTACGGATATCTTAGGCTGTCCCAGAAGCGAACTCAGAGGACTCCAGGGCGATGAGATATGTATGATATTTCAGGAGCCGTTAACCTCCTTAAATCCGGTAAAGAAGATCGGATGGCAGGTGGAGGAGTCATTAAGGATCCATACCAAGATGACACCCGAAGAGAGAAAGGAAAGAGCACTTAAGATTCTGGAGGATGTGGAACTGGAAGACCCAGCGCGTGTATATGACTCATATCCTCATGAACTGTCGGGAGGAATGCGACAGCGTGTCATGATAGCGGCTGCGACAATAGGAAATCCGAAGCTTCTTATTGCGGATGAGCCGACCACTGCACTGGATGTGACCGTTCAGAGTCAGATAGTCGATCTTTTAAAGAAGATAAACAAAGAAAAGAATACGGCCATACTCTTTATAAGCCATGATCTGAGCCTTGTAAGCAGACTCTGTGAGAGAGTCCTTGTTATGAAAGGCGGTTACGTGGTTGAGTCGGGACTTGTAAAAGATATATTTGAAAATCCCAAAGAGGAATACACAAAGAAACTGATAGCTGCCATCCCTAAGATGAATGATGACATGGTACCCATACAAGCTTCCGATAAGATGATAGAAGTCAAAGATGTCTGTGTTTCATTTATGCGAAAGAAGGGAAGGACCAAAGAGAGTGTGGATGTCTTAAAAAACGTATCTATAGATGTGCGTGAGGGAGAGATACTCGGTCTAGTGGGTGAATCGGGATGCGGTAAATCAACTCTGGCCAGGACCATTATCGGACTTCAGAAACCGGACAGCGGGGAGATCATTCAGAAGTATCCTAATACACAGATGATCTTCCAGGATCCGTACGGTTCGCTCAATCCCGCCAAAACGGTAGGCTTCATAATGGAGGAGCCTATAAGGAATCTTACGGATATGAGCAGCGAGGAGAGAAGAAAGCTCGCTGAAGAGATGATACAGAATGTAGGACTTACGAGTGAGTACCTTGACAGACTGCCTTCCGAGCTGTCGGGAGGACAAAGACAGAGAGTATGCATTGCCACGGCTCTTATGTTAAAACCCAAGCTAATAATAGCCGATGAACCTGTATCGGCCCTTGATGTGACGATCCAGGCAGAGGTGTTAAAGCTTATGAGAGAGCTCCATGACAAGATGGGGATAAGCTTTTTATTCATAAGCCATGATCTGAGGGTCGTTCATCAGATGTGTGACAGAGTGCTGGTCATGAGATCCGGCGTTATAGTGGAAGAAGGTGAAAGGGATGAGATATATGCGCATCCTAAACACGAATACACGAAGGAGCTGCTTAAAAGTGCCGGAATAAGCTTTGCTGAATAGCATTTTTTATGTTTTTTATGCAAATCTTTTGTCTTTTTTCTACTTTTTATTTGTTTTTTGAGATTTTTGTTATATATTAGTAAGGTATTTATGTTAATGTGCCGATATAGTTAATAGACAAAAGTCTAATATCATGTGGAAAGGAGGCAGAGAGTATCATGGCAATGAACATCAATGACAGTTTCAGATACATGCAGGACTATCGTGTAAGCGAGATCCCTGTAAAAGAGATACCAAAAAGCCCCGAACCACAGCAGATACAGGAAGATAAACAGCAAAAGCCTTCCGTCATAATAGAACCTATAGAGGATAAGAGACCCTCGAAGGTTGATCTGAATGAAGTATCCATGTCTTTCAACAGACAGGAGGATTACGGATTCATCGGCAAGGATAAGGATCTATCGCTGCTTGATATGGAAAAAGCCATCTCAATGATGAAACAGGATTCCATACTTCAGGATTATCAGTATTTTGTGGGCAGCAGCAAAGATATATTCAGTTCAGAGGACGGTCGAGTAATCGCAAAATAGTTTATCTTAAAAAGTTGGAGGATTTGTGTTAATATAGGTTGAGCCTTTGGGTTCAACCTTTTATATTGTCAGGAAACGGTTATGCTTATTGAAAGATTTTATCCCACCGGATATTATACATCTTCATATGATATAGATTACGATGCTCTGTACGCAAAAGGGATCAGAGGACTTATCTACGATCTGGACAATACTTTAGTGCCTCATGATGCGCCGGCTGATAAAAGAGCGCTTGAACTGCTTGACAGACTTAAGAATATGGGATTTGAGATATTCTTTCTGTCAAACAACAAAGAAGCCAGGGTTAAGATGTTCAATGAAAAGGTGGGTGCGAAGTATATATATAAGGCTTCAAAGCCAAGTCCGAAAGGATATCTTAAGGCGGCTGATATGATGGGGCTTAAGCCTAAGCAGGTGGCTGTTATAGGTGATCAGCTTTTCACGGATATATGGGGTGCGAACAGGGCAGGAATGTATTCATGTCTTGTCATACCCATTGACAGATCAACCGATAAACCTCAGATAGTGCTTAAGAGATATCTGGAAAATCCGATCTTAAAAAAGTATCTCAAAACTCATAAGATCACCCCAAAAGCTTAAAATAACGAAAAATAAAAAAACTTCTTGCGTTAAAAAGGCCTTTAGTATAATATATTATAGGATTTAAATGTAAAGCATTATTAGGAGGAAAGATTATGATTTCTGCAGGTGACTTCAGAAACGGTGTTACTATTGAGTATGAAGGCAATGTATACCAGATTATAGAATTTCAGCATGTAAAGCCCGGTAAAGGTGCGGCTTTCGTAAGAACAAAGCTTAAGAACATCATCTCAGGCGGTGTAGTTGAGAAGACATTCCGTCCCACTGAGAAATGTCCTACAGCACGTATCGACAGAAAGGATATGCAGTATCTTTACAGTGACGGCGATCTTTTCTACTTTATGGATACAGAGAACTTTGAACAGCTTGCTATCAACCAGGACAGCGTTGGTGACGCATTGAAGTTCGTAAAAGAAAACGATATGTGTAAGGTCTGCTCTTATAACGGAAATGTATTTTCTGTAGAGCCTCCCATGTTCGTTGAGCTTGTTGTTACCGATACAGAGCCCGGCTTCAAGGGTGATACAGCTACAGGTGCTACAAAGCCCGCTGTTGTTGAGACAGGTGCTACAGTAGCAGTTCCGCTGTTCGTAAACCAGGACGATGTTATCAAGATCGATACACGTACAGGCGAGTATCTCAGCAGAGTATAATCAACATATAAAATATGCATTATTAAAGACAACAGACGAATATGCCTGTTGTCTTTTTTATGTCTCGATGGGTATCAATAAGTAAGGGCAAACACAAACAGGAAGATGTTTGAGAATACGAGCAGAGATATGTTGAGGATATATAAGTATCTCTTATGAATGGACACAGAAAGTGCTATTGATGAGAAAATGAGAGCGGATGCGATATATCTGAAATCGCAGCTGCAGGTATACGGATACTTTATGACAAATGCGATGAAGCTTAATATCACTGTAAGAAAAGCCGACAGCAGGAACACTCCGAGTGAAACGTTTGTGTTTATGAGTCTTATAAAAGAGTAGATCATGACCACGAACATCATAACTGAAGTCAAAAGACCTATTATCATGGTGATGCGCGAGAAAACAAGTCCCGTAGTATCAATATCGGGGCGCATCTCTCCAAAAAGGGATGTCTTAAGGTTTATCAGCCATACATTTGTGCTGGCCTTTGCATATTCGCTGTGAAAAGGATATTCAAGATCAAGAGTGTTTGGAATCGTGAGACGCCTAATAAGACTTATATTACCCATATACTGCAAAGAATCCGGATTGGCGGAAAGGATGCCGGGCTTTTCGTGAAATCTTATCAGGTTTCTGATGACGAATGAAAGACCGATACTGGCACATATCAGCAAGAACAGCATATATCTCTTAAACCAGCTTATTAATTCTTTCTTGTCATTCTCTTTAATAAGCAAGATCATGTGCATGATAAAAACTATTCCGACAGGAAGTGCATAAATGCAGGCATTAAGTTTGCAGATAGCACCGAGCCCCATAAAGAGGGCTATAAACAGTAGATTTTTTGTGCTCTTTTCATATATGAATGAGATACAGAAATATATGGTAAGAGCAGTCATCATAAGTGTGATCATGTCGTTGTTAAGATAGCCTGACATGAAGATGAGTGACGGATGAAAACAAACGATCGCGAGAGCGGGAATGCTTAACTTATCATCATCACTTTTAAGTTTACATAAAATTAGATATACCGTGATACACAGAATACCGAAGTAGAAAAGAGTAAGAACCTGAACACTCTCAAAAGCGGTCTCATAGCCTACTTTAAGAGCAAGGTTTAGCGATACCATAAGGGATGCCAGGATATGATGAAGCGGGGGATGATAGTAGGCAAACACATCAAACGGTGCAAAGTCGGGCATGTGTCTGTTTTTTACAAAATACTCAATATATCCCAGATGACCGCCGTTTGTAATACCGTCGCCAAACTGTGTGATGTTTCCGATATCATGCTGTCTTTCATATATCCCGGTATTTAAAATGTAAAAGGAATGTATCAGCATACCTGCCAGTATAATGAGCATCGGAGCATTTTTATTTGCTTTGCCTGATCTCAATGTCCAAACAATGACAAGGGTAAATGCAAGCAGATATATACCGGCTGTTATAAACTTTGCATATGTATGAAATCCCTCGAAGCCGAAAGCCTGAAGGATGGAGGTTACGATACATACCGTCAATATGCAAATAAATGATCTTTTGGGTACATTCATTTATTTAAAGATACCTTTCATGAAAACATCATCATGATTATATAATAAATCGTAAATATTAACAAACTTGAGCCATCAGCGTCTGTTGTGGTAGAATATGCGTTATGGGAGAGAACATAAAAGAAAAATCAAAGATCAGATATTTCTTATATCTGATCCTTGCATATATTTTTATGACAGGTTTCTTCATCTTAGCCAAGACGGGTGCTTCCGACATCTGGTATGATGAAGTCTTTTCGGTAAAGTTTGCACAGTATCCTTTTGCGGACATGATAAGTATAGCGGCAAGAGATGTGCATCCTCCGCTTTATTACATATATCTTAAAGCATGCATGGCTGTGTTTGAAACATTCGGCATTGCCCAGATACCTGCATGCAAACTCGCGTCGTTTCTACCTCTTTTGGCAATTCTTGTCTTTGCGTTCACATGGGTAAGAAAAAGATATGATCTGTCAACGGCGGTACTGTACTCACTGTTTATGGTGATGATGCCGCAGATGGCTACGTACTACGTGGAGATACGTATGTACAGTTTATCACTCATGTTTGTAACATTTGCGTTCGCTGCGATGACGGATATACTTAAAAAAGAAGATGACGGCAAGGTAAGATATTTTGTTTTCTTTTTCATGTCACTGGCAGCGGCTTACACACAGTATTTTGCCTGTGTAGGTATTATTGCGGTTTACATAATTCTGCTTATCGGAGTTATCCTGAATAAAAGAACGGTAAAGCCTGTTCTTATAATGATAGCTTTATCGATAATTGCATATATACCATGGCTGCCCTCGATGTACAGGCAGATGAGTGCCGTGACGGGATCATTCTGGATCCAGCCCATGACTTTAAGGAGCATACCGGGATGTTTAAAGTTCATCTTTCTTCCTGATATCGCAAATGTGAAGCTGGGGTATCTTGTTGCAGCAGTAATGATACTCATGTGTGCGGTTGCATATATATCATTCCTTATTAAGAAACCGGATAAGACGGATGTCATGACTGTGATCGTAGGACCTGTAGCCATAGCGCTTATAGTTGCAGTCGGATTTGTGTTCTCGATCCTTAAAAGTCCAATATTCACATACAGATATATGATACCGATGTTTGGCATACTGTATCTTAACATAGCGCAGACTCTTGTTTATAAAAAGAAGGATACTCTTATCTATACCGTTATCTTTATATGTCTGATCGCAGGATATATATCCTTTGGCGGATTTTCTGCGGAAGAGAATAAGAAATCCGATGCATGGATACATACAAATGAAGTTCTTTCGCAGATAGAAGAAGACAGCAATGTTATAACGAATTTCGATCATGTGACGACTATTGCAGCGTTTTATCTTCCGGAGGATGATATATATATCTATGACGGGGAGGTTTTTGACGTGGTAAGAGATATGTTTTCAGGATGTGCTCCCGTTGATGATAAAGGTGTAATGGATCTTGTAAAAAGCGGAAAGAAAACATACTTTTTCGGAAGCTTCAACGTGCGTGATGAGATCGTTGAAAACTGGGAAGATTTGGGGGTTAGCTGTAAATATATGGGAGAATGCCTGCTTGAGAGATACTGGTTCAATATATATGAACTCAGTCTAAAAGAAGAATAGAGAATGAACGGATTAAAGGAAAGCGCAAAAAAACACAGCAGTCTTATAGTTCTGCTTGTCATAATGGCAGTTTCTTATGCACACAGCATGTTTGTGAACAGACCCTGGTATGATGAGCTCTATACATATTATTACTTTGTATCGAGGGGCCCCATATATGCCGCCATACACTGGCCTGTACCGAATAACCATATGGGTTATTCAGTTCTTGCAGGTGTAATGGACCTGTTTGGAAACAGTTATCTTGGACTGAGGGCTGTTTCTGTCATATGCTCGACGATCAATATTTACCTTATATACAGACTCGTGCAGTATATAAATGCAAAGTATGAGCTTATGTATCTGGCCTGCTTTATAGGTGCATATATGCCTTATTCTCTTGCGTTTCAGGGAAGGGGATATGCACTCTCCACCACATGTCTTTTGATCGCACTCAATATGCTCATGCGGATAGCTTTTGGAGAGGATAAGCTTAAGTTTTATGTTATATGGGCCGTGTCACTTGCCTGGGGTCTCTATACCATACCGAGCAGCACATACTGGGTCATTCCGGTATGCCTGACGGGAGGTTTCTTCCTTCTTGTGACCAAAGATCATAAGAAGATGTTTAAACTCATTATAGCTTCCCTTGCGGGTGCCGTAATGACATTTGCGATGTATTCTCTAGTATGGCTTGCCATAGGATCGAACCTTCTTAGCAAGGAGACCGACAGTGCGTTCTTTGGCATGTATCAGCTGGATGTCATAAAGACTTCTCCGGTATCGGCGTTTTCAAGGGGCATGCAGTATATGCTGGATACTCCGTATATCCAGAGCATAGACAGAAAAGAGGTCATAACGGGACTCTTTGGGTACTTTGAGAGTATTTTCGATCAGTTCTATGCATATTCTCAAAGCTGTATGGGACTGGCAGCATGTATAGTTTCGGCTCTTTCGGTTATAGCAGCACTTGGCTATATAATAGGTTTCTTAAGAGATAAGGAAGGTGCTAAAGATGAGGAAGCAAAAAGAGAGTTCATGAGTGCTTCGATAGTAGCTGTCTTCGGTATATCGATCCCTGTCATGCTTATCGTTCAGAGCGTACAGCCCTATCTTAGGGTATTCAGCTTTTTTGCTCTGATCTACGGAGTCATGGTCACCTTTTTGATATCAAGCATATTCAAGCTCTTAAAGAAGTATTTAAAGAGAGAGGATAAAGTCTATACGATGGCTGAGCAGGGGATATATTTCCTCATGTTCTTTTATGCCATGGTAGCTGTGTTCATATTTACATGGTACAGACCCTCAAGGATTGAACTGGCAGACAGGGAAAATGACATAGCGGATGTCCTTAATGTGATGGATGGAGATGCACGAGAGATAGACAGCATATATTACACCGATGATTTTCAGAGATTCGTGCTTAAGTTCTATTACGATATCGAACCTAATGAAGCTTCGCTTGAAGAAGCAGACTATGTCGTGCTAAGCACCGCATTTCTTGAAAACAACGAACAGAGTGACTGGCCGATGCTTGTATATTATGACTCTTTTGACCTGGATTATCTTGATGAAAATTTTGTTGTAAAAGGGGAGACTGAAAAGTACAGAATATACCGCAGAAAATGAGAAATTGGGCAGGATTGGACAGATACCACTAAATATGGTATGATGTTTAGCGTATGTTTTTTTAACGTCAAGCGTCCGTAGTATAATGGATAGAACGGAGGCCTCCGACGCCTTTGATGCAGGTTCGATTCCTGTCGGACGCAGTCTAAAGGAGAGTAGTTTTGAAGATAGAAAAAGATAATGCCGCAGTCAAGTGGTTTAAGGACGTGGCAAAACTTATTAAAGGTAACAAAAAGAATACGATCATAGTTGCTGCATTTGCTCTGATCGTTATCGTTGGTATAGTCATTGGTGTCGTTTCTTCAAAGAAACCTAACCAGGATGTGGTAGCACCTGATACCGAGCAGGTATCCGAGGATTATGTTATAACCGATGAAGCTATGCAGACTGATGCTTTTCCCGAGGTCAACGATCTTATGAGAAAGTATTACGATGCTGCGGCAGCAGGAGATGTGGCTACCATAGAGTCCATCAAGTCATCCGTTGATGAGAAAGAAAAGATCATCATCGAGAAGAAATCGGAATATATCGAGAGCTATCCGACTGTGACATGCTATACAAAGAGCGGTCCGGTAGCTGATTCATATATGGTATTTGCTTACTATGAAGTAAAACTGGCCGATTATGAAAAGGTGGTTCCGGGCTTAAACGCATGGTATGTCTGCAAGGATGCTACCGGCAGACTGTATATCAATGATGATGAACAGGATGAGAAGCTGGCAAATTACTGCAAGATCATATCCGTACAGGATGATGTGGTTGATCTTAACAACACAGTAAACGTAAAGTTTAACGAGGCTGTAGCTGAGGATGAAGAACTCGCAGCTTTCCTTGATCTGCTCCCGTCACTTTTGAGCTCTGCTGTAGGCGATGAGCTTGCCAAGAACAGTGAGGATGCACAGGGCGATACAACAGATGATGGTGTGGATACTCCGGACGGAGAAGATGTACAGGTTGTAGAGACCATTGAGAAGAAAGCTAAAACGACCGACGTGGTCAATATAAGAAGCTCCGATTCCGAGAATGCCGATAAGGTAGGAAAGGCTCAAAAAGGTGATGAGTTCATCGTGCTTGAGCAGAAGATAAACGGATGGTCCAAGATCATATACAATAACAAGGAGTGTTATATCAAGACAGAATATCTTCAGATAGAAGGCGAGGAACAGCCGGAGGAAGAGAATCAGCAGGCCGAGGTAAAGAACGATGAGGTTACGGATGAAGAGGCGGCTGCCAATTCTCCTTCAAGCGGAAAAGCCAAGGCAAGAGATACGGTTAACATCAGAGAGAGCGCTTCGACTACTGCAGACAGGGTAGCGGTTGCATATAAGGGCGAGGAGATGACCGTTATCAACAAACAGGCTGACGGCTGGACCAAAGTCAAGTTTAACGGAAAAACAGGCTACGTTAAGAGCGAGTATCTCGAATAAAATATATTAAGACATATGACAGGCTGCTAACAGGCGGCCTGTTTTTGTTTATATTGCACAAAAGTATTCCTATCCACTTTAATGTTTTGGTAAAAAATGTTATATTTAAAATAGCACCTTGTTGACAACATAAAAATAGCAAGAGGATTACCATATGATCACATGGAACATTCAATATATATCACGTTCAAGGCTTTCCGGAACATTTGAACAACTTATGCTGGATTCGGGAAAAGGAGATATTCTCATACGAATACACACTGCGATACACTTCGGTGACGAGGCTGTTGAACTGGCGCGTTTCATTAAAGAACTCGTTCCCAATGCACATATAGTCGGAACAAGTACTTCCGGCACTATCAATGCGGGAAAGCTGAGTAACAATCAGTGCATCATATCTGTGACCAGGATGTCATCCGGCAGTATCAAAACAGCAATGATCCCGACACACGATGAAAAAACGGGAGTTCCTTATTCCACGGATCTGTTATGTCAGTCTGTGAAAGAAGAGGTTCTTTGCGAGGATACTCAACTCTTACTCACGTTTGTGACTTCAACATTTCCGGGTATATTGAGCTTTATAGACAAATGCAATGAGAGATTCCCTGATGTAAAGATGCTGGGAGGCCTGGCAAATGTTCCCGATATAAGGACGGACCGCTCGGTTAATAGAGGTTATGTCTTTAACGAAAACGGTTATACCAATAAAGCTCTTTTGGTCGCATCGATAAACGGTGAGAGCCTTGATGGGATCATGTCATATGTAACCGGAGCCGAGGTTGTGGGAAATGAGATGACGATCACCGATTCGTTCGGTGAGTGCATCCTGTCTGTAGACGGAAACGATGCTGCGGTCGAGTATCGCAAGCGTGTTGGAGGCGTACTCGGTAAACATGCCGATTATGCATATGTTTTCCCTTATGTATATTCCGATAATGGCGATATACCTTTCCTTGTAATATATGATGAATCAAAGAGCCTTGAAGATATCTATTCGAGAGAAGATCAAAAATACGCAGATATGTACAGCCAGCATCCGGATGTTGCGACAACCTGCAAACGTGAGCTGATAAGGGCCACACATGAGATATCAAACGGCAGAAAGATAAAGAGAGCTTTTATCCATGACAGAAAGATAGTGTCTGATAATCAGAAGATGTTTAACAAGATATCTTCTTTTGAGAAGGCACAGACTCTGTTCGGCTACTCATGTATAACAAGACCCAATATATATTCAAACTGTGCGAAATGGGAGATCTCGATCTATGAGAACACCAATATATGCGGATGTCTTACCGGAGGCGAGATATTTCATAACGGAGAAAAGAATGTTTTCGCAAACTGTGCATTTATTGTCGCTGCCTTAGGCGAGGAAGCTGAAGCACAGGCCTTCAACCCTTACGTTTTCCTTCACACCGAAATGCTTGAGAAGGATAACGAAGAGCTGCTTGGATATCTTACGGCCATGGAAGGATCAAGAAAGAATGCCGATGAGACAGTCAAGGAGTTCATCCATGAATGTGCCAGCAAGCTTTTGTATTCAAATGATACCGGTATCATGAATGTTGCGGCAATGAACATGGATATAAAGCTTAAGGGATATGACCGCATATGCATGATAAGTGTTCTTGATATTGAGAGCATGAATACGGTATTCTCCGATGATTTCATAGATCTTACTTATCGCAACTATGTTAAAAAATGCAGACAGTTTGCGGAAAGCAAAAGATATCACATATACAGCGAGGAAAAATGGCATATCGCGATCGGTGCGCGTTCATATATGGTGGATCTTAATGAATTTACCAAGGATATGGAAAAACTGCAGAAGGAACTGTTCGCTACAAATGATGAATACATCGCGATCATCCCGCTTTTCTGCGTTATAGATAACTGTACGGTTGAAAACATGATAAGCGTATATAATAATGCACGTCTTACGATGATGACAAAGAATATTCAGTTCTATGTTTGTGACGCTAAGACCAGCAGACCGGACGATGTGATAATAAGGGAAAAATATCACATGGTTAACGTTATCAACTATGCGATAGCAAATGATCTGATAGTTCCGCAGTATCAGGGAATATACAGCAACAGCAGTCAGCACATAGAGCATTATGAATCGCTTATGAGAGTCGTTGATGAGGAAGGAAGGATGTACTATCCGAATGCATTCCTCGATGTAGCGCGTTCATTCGGCATGCTTTATGACAGCATGTCAAAGATCATGGTTGGAAAGGTGTTTGAGCATTTCAGGGATCTGACTAACAAGAGCGTCAGCATAAATCTAGGTATCCGTGACATAAGAAATCGTGATATGACAGAGTTCATCTATGATTTTTTAGGCACTGCGCCTCATCCGGAAAACTTTGTGTTTGAAATACTGGAAAATGAGGACATTGATGATTATTCCACGATCATTGCATTCGTTGACAGGATACATGAGCTTGGCGGAAAGATAGCTCTCGATGATTTCGGAAGCGGATTCTCAAACCTGCAGCATGTAATGGATATACATTTTGATTATCTTAAGATCGACGGATCGATCGTAAAGAGGTGTGTTGACAACAAAGAGGCAGAGAATCTGATAGCGCTCATTTCGGGCTGGAAGAAGCTTTCCGAAAGAGAGATAAATATCATTGCCGAGTTTGTTGAGAATGAGGATATACAGGACAAGATGGTAAGTTACGGAATAGATTATTCGCAGGGCTTCTTATTCTCTAAGCCATCAACATTTATTATTGAGTAGTAACAGGTAGATTTGCTAACGGTACGGATTATGCAGGATACGAACAAGGATAAGACGATAGCGGTTATAGCCGGAAATATAGCTAATGAATTTTGCAGGGATCTGGTCGAGAGTATCAGGAATGCGATTCCTCCCACAGGCGGGATCAATATCGCCGTACTGCCCGGAGAGGTGCTCATCAGAGGAAAGAGGACCGAGAACAACTGGCAGTATGATGCGGTGTTCAACGGAATTTACAGCCTCGGTTATCAGTGTGAGATTGACGGGATAATCGTCTTTGGCGGCTCAATGGGATGGGTAGTAGACGAGAAGGATTTTAAGGAATTTCTTGATTCATTTAAGGATATACCCAAGGTTGTTCTGACATCATCGCTTGAAGATCAGATAACAATAAACTATGACAATGAGTCGGGTATCAAGGAAGCCATAGATTATCTTGTAAACGTAAACGGATTTACGAAGATCTGTATGCTTGGCGGAGTCGAGTCAAACCTTGATGCGGGAAAGAGAAAAGAGATATTCATAAAGTGCCTTGAGGAGAACGGACTTCCCTTCAGAGAGGAACAGTACGAGATCACAAATATGTCCACACACACGGAACAGCAGGCTGAAAAGCTACTTAACAACAATCCCGGTGTGGAAGCGATCTTTTGCGTGAACGATACGGCTGCCGTAGGACTGTACAATGTGATGAAGAGCAGGGAGCTTATTCCGGGCGAGGATATCATGGTATTCGGATTTGATAATACAAGGATGGCAAGCGAGATGATACCTTCACTGAGTTCTGTGGGTGCCGATGAGATAACGCTTGGAAAAAAGGCTGTTCAGATCCTTATCGATATGATGAACGGACAGGAAGTCGAGAGTGCTAAAGTCAAGACCAGACTGTACGGAAGACAGTCTCTTCCTTACGAAATGTATCAGTATACCAACAGGGAACTGCTCGATGCCAATGAAGCTTTTATCTACAGAATGTTTGATGACTGCTTCTACAGATACAAAGCGGCATCGATCAAAAGCTCTTCGGTCAATCTGAGACGTCTGTATTTTGAATTTATTTCAAAGATACTTAAGGCATATAAGAATAAGTACATGCCTTATGAGGATTATGAAGATGTAGAACGTATGGTGGATGTCTTCTTTGCTAACGGAGCCATGGAGTATACGGATGCGGAAAAGCTCATAGATTGTATGAGCAGGCTGCAGTATGCGATCAATGCCCTTAAGGGTTCACCGGCTGTTATCTCAATGATAAACAATCTTTTTATACGAATGAGAGATGCATGTATAAGGGAAATATGCAAGACCAATACCGCACAGAGAAACTCATCATTCAGCAATATAAAGAGAATGAGAGAGCATCTGGTCATCGGAATGGATTATGCCGGTGATAAAGAGAAGGTCTTACTGACATACATAAAGAATCTGGGTCTCGAAGGCATAGAGAACGGATCGCTGTTCATGTTTGATGAACCCGTTGTCAGAGAGGAATATGAGGTGGTGACCTATCCGGACGAGATCCTCTTAAAATGCATAATAAAGGATGGCGATGTATATCTTACTCCGGCCGACAGACAGAGGAAGAAGACAAAGGACATTTTAAAACAGAGCTTTGCTCAGTCAAGACTTGAGAGTATTGCTGTATTCCCTGTTTTTTACGAGAGGACTACATACGGTTTACTGTTTTGCGAACTGAATGACAAGGCTTACAATATGGGCGGATTCATAGCCAGCAACATAGGCATCAACTTAAGGATGTTACTTGAGGCGTGATATCACATGTGATAAAATATTTGTAGGTGGCAGCAGTGTTTTTGGCTGTCTAAACAATAGTTTGATTTAGACAAGGAGGACAGTATGCAGGATTATAAGAAGATCGACTATTCCAAGAACAAAGATGTAGTGCTCCGTTATATTCCGGGACACTTTGTGACACCCAATTCACACGTTAATTATTACATGGATCTGAGTGATATGAAGGCAAGACAGCGTGAGGCAAGAGCTACTGGAGAAGAGCTTGCCGAGATGTATCTTGCAAGTGATGTTATTGATACCATCCTGTGCTTAAACGGTATGGAAGTTATAGGAGCATATCTTGCGAACAAGCTTACCAAGGCGGGAATGATATCTGCGAATGCTCATAAGACCATATATATAACAAGCACAGAGTACAATACAAGCGGTCAGATGATGTTCAGAGAGAACAATCAGCACATGATAAAAGGAAAAAGAGTACTTGTGCTCATTGATACGGCCACAACAGGCGAGACTTTAAGAAGTGCTCTCCGTTCCGTAAGATTCTACGGCGGAACACCTATCGGAATATCCGCTATCTATTCTGTGGCTACAAAGATAGACGATACACCTATAAGATCGCTTTATTCGACATCGGATCTTCCCGATTACGCAGGTTATGCTTTTGAGGACTGTCCTTTGTGCAAGGCGGGTATACCGATAGATGCGATCTGTAACGGTTACGGATATTCGACATTATAGAGTAGTGGAAGAAAAGGTCATGCAGCTTAATGAATTAGAGACAGGAAAGAGTGCGCGCATAATCTCTGTCGGAGGTGAAGGCGCATTAAGACAGCATCTTTTGGATATGGGAGTCATACCCGGTATCGGGGTAAAAGTGGTAAAGCTTGCCCCGATGGGTGATCCCATGGAATTAAAGATACACGATTATGAACTTACTATCCGTCTTGCCGATGCTCAAAAGATAGCGATCGAGCCGATGGATAAAGATGAAGAGACAGACGAAGAAGAATATAAACTCATAGAACATCCGGGTCTGGGTGAAGGAGGAAAGTTTCATTCCAAAGAAGATGAAGCACCTCTTTCAGAACAGACCCTTCTTACGTTTGCTCTTGTGGGGAACCAGAACAGCGGAAAGACTACACTTTTCAACCAGCTTACGGGATCCAATCAGCATGTCGGAAACTTCCCGGGAGTTACGGTTGACCGCAAGGACGGTCCCATAAGGAACAAGCCCAACACCAGAGTGACAGATCTTCCCGGGATATATTCAATGTCTCCGTATTCAACGGAAGAGATAGTATCCAGAAACTTTGTTTTAAATGAGAAACCCACCGGCATCATAAACATACTTGATGCGACCAATATAGAAAGAAACCTTTATCTGACGATGCAGCTTATCGAGATGGATATCCCGATGGTTGTAGCGTTAAACATGATGGATGAGGTAAGGGAGAACGGCGGTACCATAAACATCAATAAGATGGAGAGGATACTGGGTGTTCCTGTAGTACCTATATCAGCATCCAACAATGAAGGTGTTGATGAGCTGATATCTCATGCGATACATGTGGCTCATTACAGGGAAAAACCTCTTGTTCAGGATTTTTGTGATGAGAATGATAAAGGCGGTGCGGTCCACAGATGCATACATGCCGTTGCACATCTAATAGAAGATCATGCATCTGCCATAGATATGCCCTTAAGATTTGCCGCAAGCAAGGTGATAGAGGGAGACAGTGAGATATTAGATGCATTAAGGCTTGACAAGAATGAGCTTGAGATGCTGGAACACATCGTTATTCAGATGGAAAACGAATGCGGTATGGACAGGAGTGCTGCGATAGCCGACATGAGATTTTCATTTATCATGAAGGTCGTAAGGCAGACTGTAAAAAAACCGCGTGAGAGTAAGGAACGCGCCCGCAGTGAGAGAATCGACAAGATCCTGACGGGAAAGTATACCGCAATACCTGCATTTATAATCATAATGGCTCTGGTTTTCTGGCTTACGTTTGCCGTTATCGGTGCAGGCCTCCAAAGTCTTTTGGAGATGGGGATCGATGCACTCACCTCACTGGTTGACGGTACACTTTCATCAGCGGGTGTCAATGCAACTTTACACAGTCTGATCATAGACGGTGTCTTTGCGGGAGTGGGAAGCGTGCTTTCTTTCCTTCCGATAATCGTTACGCTGTTTCTGTTTCTGGCTCTTTTGGAGGACAGCGGATATATAGCCAGAGTTGCTTTCGTTATGGACAGGCTCTTAAGAAAGATAGGTCTTTCGGGTAGAAGTATAGTTCCGATGCTAATCGGGTTTGGCTGTACCGTACCCGCAGTCATGGCAACAAGAACACTTCCCAGTGAAAGGGACAGAAGGATGACCATCCTGCTCACCCCTTTTATGAGCTGTACGGCAAAGCTCCCGATATATGCGTTTTTTGTAAATGCATTCTTCCCGGATTATGCGGCACTTGTGATGATAGGACTGTATCTTCTTGGAATAGTTACAGGTATAGTCGTAGCATTCTTCTACAGAAAGACCCTTTTTAAAGGTGATGCCGTGCCGTTTGTTATGGAGCTTCCAAATTACCGTATGCCGTCAGCCAAAAATGTTTCCCAGCTCTTATGGGAAAAGGCAAGGGATTTTCTGCAGAGGGCTTTCTCGGTGATTCTTATAGCGACCATAGTCATATGGCTGCTACAAAGCTTTGATATTCATTTCAACATGGTAGCTGATTCTCATGACAGCATACTGGCTATACTGAGCGGACTGATGGTTCCGATAATGAGACCGGCAGGACTCGGGGACTGGAGGATATGCACTTCTTTAGTCTGCGGATTTATGGCAAAGGAGAGTGTTGTATCAACACTTGAGATATTGTTCGGAGACGGTGTAAATACAGCGATAACCTCAGCTACAGCAGCGTCATTGCTGGTATTCTCTCTGCTTTATACTCCCTGTGTTGCGGCAGTTGCTGCGATAAAAAGAGAACTCGGTACCAAATGGGCAGCATGCGTAGTGATATGGCAGTGTGCCGTGGCATGGGCCGGAGCGGCTGTTGTACAAATTGTCTATACAATATGTTTACGATAAATTCTTTTTTGGATTTATTATCCGATTACTTACTCATTTATTACACAAAAGTGCTATAATAAATGAGTGGTTTTGGTTTAAGATCATTGAAGGAGAATGGGAATTATGAACGGGAAGAACAAGTCCAATGGACTGAATATGGGCAAGATGATGCTCATGATGGCACTTATTCCTATGGGAGTAGCTATTATAATACTTGCCATAGTATCTTACATCAAGCTTGTCGGGGCGATGGAAACACAGATATTCAAAAGCCTTGAGATAGCTTCATACAGTCTGAGAGATTATTATGAGTGGGACATCATTAACAGAGGCGGTATCGAATATGAGACCGATTATATCGATTCCATCGCGACACATGATGTGGATCTTACGATGTTCAAGGAAAATGTCAGATTTGTGACATCGATCCGCAATGCCCAGGGTGAGAGGATAGAAGGAACCCAGGCGAATTTCGCTGTGTGGGAAGCCTGTCAAAAAGGAGAAGATTATACATCCGATGATGTGAAGATAAATGATATCGACTATTATGTATATTACACACCTATACATAATGCCGACGGCAGTACATGGGGAATGGCTTTTGCCGGAATGAAAGCAACAGCCGTTCATCAGCAGGAAAACCAGCTGATGATAGCTGTTTTAGCAACTGCACTTTTTGTTTTCATAGTCTTTGGCGTAACGGTCTATCTGTTAACAAAGAAGGTAGTAGGTCCTCTTGGTGAAGTGGCAGAAAACATCCATAACATTGCGGAAGGTGACCTTACAAATCCCGTAACGACAAAATCAATACTTAAGGAAACGAAGCTGCTTATAGAGTCTGCCGACAGACTGCAGAATTCATTGAGCAGTGTTATAAGCGATATCAAGGATTCTTCGGCAATGCTTGTTAACGGTATAGATGAGGTTGCGGCTCTTTCAGCGCAGACTGCTGACGGAACAGGCCAGATCGGTGTAGCAATGACCGAGATCTCAGACGGTGCATATACAGTTGCCGAGAGTGTTCAGGATATCAACGGAAAAGTTATAGACATGGACAGCATCATAAGTGATATATCTCAGAATGTAGATGTACTTAGCGAAGGCGCCAAGTCTATGAGCAAGGCAAATGATGATGCCGTGAATTATATCAGAGAGATGAATGAGAGCAGCAAGCTTACTACCGAAGCTGTTGAGAATATCTCAAGGAGCATCTCGCAGACAAATGATGCTGTATCAAAGATCACGGATGCAGTAAATCTAATAACCGATATCTCAAGCCAGACCAACCTGCTGGCACTCAATGCATCTATCGAGTCAGCAAGAGCAGGAGAAGCAGGAAAGGGATTTGCTGTTGTAGCGGAAGAGATTAAGAAACTTGCAGAGCAGAGTAATAATTCAGCTCTTGAGATAGCAGATATCGTAAATGACATAAGCCAGCTTTCTGATACATGTGTTAGCATGTCAGACGATGTCCGTGTAGCGATAAACAAGGAACAGGAGCTCATGGGAGACACCATGGCACGTTTCGAAGTGCTTGAGTCGGAGATCGGCAAGGCTGTTACAGAGATAGAAAGTATCGGCGGAAAGACAAAGACACTGATAGAGATCAAGGATGTGATCACGGAGAATGTCAGCAGCCTTTCTGCAGTATCTGAAGAGAATTCAGCATCCAATGCAGAGATATCAGCTTCTCTGGGAGATGTAACAGATCATGTCAATACGATAAGTGAAGACAACAAGAGCATGAACGATCTTGCAAAAGGTCTTGCTCAGATGGTTGAATACTTCAGAGTATAATGATAAAGTTTAATACAGATCACAAGACCGTCACCTGTGGTGGCGGTCTTATTATGAAAAGGCGGTAAAAGAGGGGAAATGAAAACAAGGATCAGTGTTTCAGTACTGTTATGCGTGATACTGTTTATCAGCGCACTAACAGGCTGCAGCAGTTACAAGGCAGGAAAGATCAAAGACGGAGTATATACAAACACAAGACTGGGAGTAAAGATAACTCCTTTTGGAAAGATGGACTATCTTGAAGATCCTATGGACAGCATGGATTATGCCGTAAACTACAGTTACTGTTATCTGCAGGGTGGAAAGGATTCCTTTTTGGCAGAATATGCTCTCGACAGCAAGAATGCCGGGCTTATGGTAATAAGCGAGGATAACGTCAACGGATTCACAGCGGATGATTTTGTTGCAAATATCGAAGATCAGCTCAAAGACAAGCTGTTCTTTACATATAAGACTGAAACGAATGAAAATGTTACGATAGCAAACACTACATTTCGAAAGTTTGTATTAAACAGTGATGACAATAAACAGGTGTTTCTTATAAAGGTTATGGATGATAAGATAATATATATCTATATATCCGCTACACGGAATGCGATCAAAAACGGTGCGCTTGATGATTACCTGTCAACGATCACACCGCTTGACTGATGAAGGTATCAGGGATTGAAAAAAGATAATAAGAGCAGCTTAACAAATGAATACAGTATAAAAAAGAGTTATGATGTGATCGTTATCGGTGCCGGACCTGCAGGTATGATGGCTGCCATAACAGCTTCAAGAGGCGGCAAGAGTGTACTTGTCTTGGAACAGAAGGACATTCCTCTTAAAAAGATATATGCCACTGGTAACGGCAGATGTAACTATACAAACCTCACATTTGATAAAAAGGTGTTCAGGGGAGACAGGACCGAATTTGCCTATGATGCATATGAGAGATTTGATAATAAAGCACTTATCGGATTCATGAAAGGCATAGGAGTCATAAGCAAGGATATTTCGGGTTATGTATATCCATACAATGAACAGGCAAGAACCATCGCACAGGCTCTTTTATTTGAATGCAGAAGACTCGGTGTTTCCATCATATGCAGCAGCAGAGCGGTTGACATAACTACAAACAACAAAAAAGATGACCAAAGCAGGTTCAGTGTGATCGCGGATAAACAGGAAGGGTTTACCTGCAGGGATATCGTTATTGCGGTTGGAGGAAAAGCAAGCCCGACTCACGGAAGTGACGGAAATCTTAATAAGGTTATAAGAAGATTCGGGCATGAGATACTTTTGCAGAGACCGGCTCTTGTACCGCTTACATTTGAAGATAAAAAGTATTCAGATCTTGCCGGTGTCAGACTTAAGTGCAAAATCACCCTTATGATAGATGATAAGGAGACAGAAAAAGAGACCGGAGAGATCATATTCAACAAAGACAACATCAGCGGGATACCGGTAATGCAGCTGAGCCGATATGCGACCAAAGCTCTGGATGAAAAAAAGGATGTATCATTAAAGATCGATCTGTTTCCTGATATGAATGAAGACGAATTATGTAAACTAATTAAAGAATCTGATTCAGATATGAGTGTATCAGAGGCACTCAGCCTTATCACAAATGAAAAGATGGCAGGATTTGTTGTTTCAGATTACGGGCTTAATGAGATAAAAGTTTCACAGGCAGAAGATAAGATATATAAAGCGGTATCCGTTTTAAAGGCTTTAAGTGTAAAGATAAACGGAGACTGCGGCTTTAACAGAGCCCAGGTAACGTCAGGAGGAGTTGATCTTAACCAGATTAATGCCGATATGGGATCAAAACTTGTTGACGGATTGTACTTTGCAGGAGAGATACTCGATGTGGACGGTACCTGCGGAGGTTATAATCTTCAGTGGGCATTTACTTCGGGTTATATAGCAGGCAGTACACTTGCAAAGTGATCACTGGGACAGGATATAATCTTTGGAGATACTCCATTCGCCGAATATCTGTGAACTCCATTCTTTAAGTTTATCGACCGTAAGGTTGACGCCGCCCCAGCTTCTTATGCCGTGTTTGCCGGCAAGTTCATCTGTATAATCCTCGAGGGGATAGACGCCCTCGAATCTCAAAGGACCGGAAAGGTATTCCATTACAAGAGGGAGTACACCGGTCTTGTTTTCATCTATATAAACTCCATCCTCGGTCACATGAAATACGACCCAGGCCATGCCTTCAAGCATGGACTGACCGTTCTGACCTGTGGATATATAATTTCCCAGCGAATAATAACAAAGGCATCTGTGGCCTGAAGAGGCTGTGATATATGTAACGGGTTCGGGTACATGAGGATGTGCGCCGATTATAAGATCGGCACCTGCTTCGGCCATCTGGTTTGCAAACTCGACCTGGTATTTGGTGGGCTCAATGGCATATTCCTCACCCCAGTGAGGGCATACTATGACTATATCTGCCATTTCTTTTGCTTTTTTTATATCATCGATCACGGCAGGATCCAGTCTGGTAAGATCCAGTTCGCCTGTTTTGCTCCCTTCCTTTGTTGCACAGAGGATATTCATATAGCCTCTTACATTTGAAGGTACCGCACCGAGATTGGGACCGTATGTGTAATTAAGTATTGCGAATTTCACCCCTCTGATATCAAGTACAGGGATATCACGAAGCTTTTCGGGATCATCGTGTATTCCGACTGCAATGACTCCAGGATGATCTTCCCATACCTTATAAGCGTTTAACAGACCGTCAAGCCCCTGATCGATCGTATGGTTCGAAGACTGCAAGACAACATTGAAGCCTGCTTTTTCGATCGCATCGGCAACTTCAACGGGAGAGTTGAAATAAGGAAAACCGCTGAAGCCTTTTTCATTTCCGGCCATTATGGTCTCCTGGTTTATGATGCTGATATCGGCCTTATCAAGAAAGGGAGCGATATCCTCATATAAAAAATCAAAGTTATAACCGCCTTCAGCAAGCCTGCCGCTGTTTACAAGTCCCATATGCATAAGGTTGTCACCTACAGCCATGAGGTTTATATCATACTCTTCAAAAGGAGGCGGAGTAGGAGTTGGAATGGCTTCGATCTCGACTTGTACGATATCCGGATCATCTGTTTTTTCAGGTAAAGCATCATCACTTACAGCATCTAAGGTCACCAAAGAGGCTTCCTCCGGATCGGATGAAGTTTTTATGAGCCCCTTCCACTGGGGATATGTGATCATCACACCGATAAGCAGTGTGGCTAAAAGACTTACTAGAAATACTATAATGGTTTTCTTTCGCATGTTTAATCTGATGTCTTATATGACATTGACTCCCTGGTTATGTTTTTCAGATAGATAGTTTATCACAATATGTGATTTTATGATAGAATGAAAAGGAAATTGGTCATTACTGACTTATACGGGAGTAATAAAGATATGAAAAATATAAAAAGAGTACTTTTGATGCTCATTATGAGTCTCATGTTTATGTTTGCCTTCACTGCCTGTGAAAAGGAAAATGATGAGGAGGAGCAGCGTGTGGAGACTGACAGTAGCGAGGATGATAATGATAAGGATGACAATACCGATACAAAGCCTTCCGATACGGATGAGCCGGATACAAAAGAACCTGTAAAGGCATCTTTTACCCCTGTACTGGTGCATGATGATGTGCAGTGCTTCCTTATAAGCGACGGAGAGAATGCGACAAAGATCTATGAGGCAAAAGTCGGATCTGAATACATATCAAGGACAGAGGTTATCGGTGACTATGAATATATTGCACGTAATGTATATGATCTTGGCGGATATGAACTGCTGGTTCTTGATAAAGAGGGCAATAAGGTAGACAGTCCCGTCATCAATACAAACTGTGCAAACATGAATGTAGTTGAATATGACGATAAGATCTATATTGAATGCAGTTCTTTCAGAGGATCGACACAGGAGTCTGTCGATGAGATATATGTATATGATCCGGAAAGCAAAAAGTGCGTTCATGACGAAAAGATGCAGGAGCTTGCAAGAAAGATCAATAACAGCGGATTCTCATTCCTTATGACAGATAACAGTCTCATGAAGACTCTTAAGGCATTTAACGGTGATATCTTTGCGGTGGCAAGTGATTCGACCGGTGCAGTAAGCCAGTTTGATATGGACGGTAACAAGGTAAAGAATGTCGTTAAGATGCCTGATAACTCATATGTGAATGCGATAGCTGGAGATTACATATGGGCAGTACACAGTGACTGGCAGAACAATCTTTACGAGGTTATCATATATAATTTAAGAAACAGCGAGTATTCCGTGCTCTATACGGGAGATTCGACAACAAACCCTGAAGTCATGGCTGTGGCAGGAGGAAAGTTTTACGGATATGTATGTGCCGATGAATATTTCCATCCGGACATGACACTCTTTGAATATGATCCCGTAACAAAAGAAACCAAAAACCTGATGGAAGCAAGCGAGAAGCCCGGCAGTGCAGGATACTATTATCTGCCGTTTTCTTCGGGACTTGCCGTTACAGAGGATTCTGTATATTATATCGATTCACTAAACGGAAAAGCATTTTGGAAGAGATATGATCTTAAAGACGGCGGTGTATACGATACGACAGCTGTGGCTCATGAGGCAGGATGGGCTGAGTATGCCGATGTGACCAGCGAAAAGGAACTGCTTCAGTTCCCGGGTACGGAACTTATCTGCTATAAATACTATCTTGAAAAGACTACTATAAAGGACAGCGTCGAGCATGCCGATGAGATCAATGCGGTACTTACAGAAAGGTATGATAAATTAAAAGAAGGTGCCATATCGGATTATGAGGGTATGCAGAGTGACGACAGCTGGGGAAAGGATTATACATATTACTGTTCTACGGAATGGTCACTCAATGATATAAAGAAGATAGGCTCGCATTATCTTGTTGTTGATTATTACGGATATGATTATTACGGCGGTGCACACGGTATGGAATTCAATGAGCATCATCTGTTTGATCTGAACACCGGACAGGAAGTGAGTCTTTCCGATCTTTGCGACATGAACGATGATACGTTCAAAAACCTTATCGCAATGAAGACCGTTGCAAACTGGAAAGAGGATGATTCACAGTATTATGAGTCATACACCTACAATCCCGATTATGCAAACGAACTGTTTGACAGTGTCAGGGAATACGCTTCAAAGGATATGGCTGTAGGCTTCACTGAGGACGGTATAGTTGTTGAGTATACACCTTATCAGTATGGCCCGTATGCTTCGGGATACATATATGTTCCCGTAAGCTATGAGGAATTGGGAATAGATATAAATAAATGACAGCAAACGAGATCTTAACAGAACATTACAATAAGTTTAACGAGGATAAGAGACTCAAGTCCAGACACGGCCAGGTGGAGTTTCGGGTCAGTATGAGATATATCCATGAATATCTTGAAAAGATAGGACCTGATGCAAAGATCCTTGACGTTGGTGCCGGTACGGGTGCTTACAGCATTCCCCTTGCAGATGAAGGATATGAGGTTCATGCACTCGAACTGGTAAAGCACAATGTTCAGAGACTGCGTGCAAACAGTGACAGAGTTCATGCCCTTCAGGGTAATGCGCTTAAGCTTACCAGGAAGTTTGAAAAGGATTATTTTGACCTGGTGCTTGTTTTCGGACCGATGTATCATCTGTTCACGCATGAAGACAAGAAAAAGGTTTTGAGTGAAGCTGCCCTGGTCCTTAAAAAGGGCGGGATAATGATGGTGGCGTATTGCATGAACGATTATGCCATTGTAAAGCACGGGTTCATGGAAGGCAGTATAAAGGAATCTGTCATAAACAAAAAAGTTAACATAAATTATAATGTTATGTTAACAAAAGACGATATCTATGATTATGTCACGATAGATGAGATAAACAGACTTGCCGATGAGAGCGGACTTACTCGTGACAGGATATTTACTCCCGACGGTCCGGCAAACTATATTAGGAACAGTTTGAGAGATATGGATGAGGAGAGTTTTGAGATGTTTGTCGGTTATGTTGAAACAATAGCCGAGAGGAGCGACATGCTGGGGGCAGCTGCCCATACAGTGGATGTACTTATAAAGAACTGAAAGCGTTAAAGGTTGACTAGTCAGCCTTTAAATATTAGAATATATTTTAGCGGTTTAAAGCGTAAAACAATAAATTTATATATACAGGAGAAAAGATATGCCTATTACAGAGATCCTTGAAGAGAATTGTAAAAAGTACGGAAATGATATCTGTCTTGTTGAGATCAATCCTGAGATACAGGAACCAAGACATGTAAGCTGGAAGGAGTTTGAACTCATCGAATCAAATCCCACGAATTTCTACAGAAGAGAGATCACATGGAATGTGTTCAATGAGAAAGCAAACAGATTTGCCAATCTATTGCTCAGCAGAGGAGTAAAGAAAGAGGACAAGGTCGGCATACTGCTCATGAACTGTCTTGAGTGGCTTCCGATCTATTTCGGAATATTAAAGACGGGAGCGATAGCTGTTCCCTTAAACTTCCGTTATGCGGCAGATGAGATCGAGTACTGTGTCAATCTTGCAGAGATCAATGTCCTTGTATTCGGTCCCGAGTTTATCGGCCGTGTAGAAGAGATAGTTGAGAACATCAGCAATAACAGGATCCTGCTTTATGTGGGTGACGGCTGTCCCGAGTTTGCGGAGAGTTATGACAAGCTTACGGCAAACTGCTCAAGCATATCACCTGATATCAAGCTTACCGATGATGATTACGGCGCAATATACTTCTCATCGGGAACAACGGGATTCCCCAAGGCTATTTTACATAAGCATAGAAGCCTTATGCATTCGTGCAAAGTGGAACAGGCTCATCACGGTCAGACAAAAGATGATATCTTCCTTTGCATTCCTCCTCTTTATCATACGGGAGCAAAGATGCACTGGTTCGGTTCATTCCTTGTGGGAGCAAAATCAGTACTGTTAAAAGGAACAAAGCCCAAAGCGATACTTGATGCGGTAAGTAATGAGAAGTGCTCTATCGTATGGTTATTGGTACCGTGGGCACAGGATATACTTGATGCGATCGACAGCGGTGAGGTTAAGCTTTCCGAGTATGATCTTTCACACTGGAGACTCATGCATATAGGTGCACAGCCTGTACCTCCGAGTCTTATCGCTCGCTGGAAGAAAGTATTCCCCAATCATGATTATGACACCAACTACGGACTCAGTGAGTCCATCGGACCCGGTGCGGTTCATCTCGGTGTTGAGAATATACACAAAGTCGGAGCCATCGGAAAAGCAGGATACGGATGGGAGACAAAGATCGTTGACGAGCAGGGTAACAATGTAAAACAGGGTGAAGTAGGCGAACTCTGTCTTAAAGGTCCCGGCGTCATGGAATGCTATTACAATGATCCCAAGTCTACAGCTGAGGTATTAAAGGACGGATGGCTGTTTACGGGTGATATGGCTATGGAAGACGAAGACGGATTTATCTTCCTTGTAGACAGAAAGAAGGATGTTGTAATCTCGGGCGGTGAGAATATCTATCCCGTACAGATTGAGAACTTCCTTCGTGCAAATCCGAAGATCAAGGATGTGGCTGTTATCGGTGTACCCGACAGCAGACTTGGTGAAGCAACGCTTGCAGTCATAGAATTAAAGGACGGCGAGGAGAGCAGTGAAGATGAGATTAATGCTTTCTGCCACAAGCTTCCCAGATACAAGAGACCGAGACATATCGTATTTGCGGATATACCACGTAATCCTACAGGAAAGATCGAAAAGCCGAAGCTTAGAAAGATCTATTGCGGTGAGAGCGTAGTTGCAAAACAGAACAGAGGTTAAGTCTATATATGAGTATGGGGAAAAAGGGGATCGAGGATTTCAGAACCCAGATGAATGAATATTTTGTAGGTAAGGGTGAGACAGTGGACAATGTCCTTATCTGTTTCCTTGCGGGCGGTCATGTCCTTTTGGAGGATGTTCCCGGTGTTGGAAAGACCACACTCGCAAGAACCTTTGCCGGGTCAATGGGACTGACATTTGGCAGGATCCAGTTTACACCGGATACGATGCCGGGTGATGTCACGGGACTTTCGGTTTACGATATGAAAAAAGGTGAGTTTTCATATAAGGCAGGTGCGGTGATGAAAAACATCGTTCTTGCCGATGAGCTTAACCGTACCTCGCCCAAAACACAGTCTGCGCTTCTTGAAGCCATGGCTGAATCGCAGGTGACCGTTGACGGAAATATAATAAAGCTTCCCGAACCATTTATGGTCATAGCGACACAAAACCCGGTGAGCTTTATGGGAACATATCCGCTGCCGGAAGCACAGCTTGACAGATTTATGATGCGTCTTTCAATAGGTTATCCTTCAAAAGATGAGGAGATGCGTCTTGCCCATGCGCATATGGACGGTATAAACACGGATGACGTTAAACCTGTTTTAAATGCTGAAGATATCCTTGAATACCGTAAATGTGTTGATAAAGTACATATCAGCGAAGGTATGTATTCATATGTATGGCAGATCATAGATTTAACGAGAAATGATGGCTGCTTTACGCTTGGAGCAAGCCCGAGAGCAATGCTTCATCTTTTGCAGGTGGCAAAGGCAAAAGCCTTCCTTGACGGCAGGGATTACATCAAACCAGATGACGTCAAGCAGATGGCTGTGCCTGTTCTTGCTCACAGACTTATACTTACAACTCAGATGCGCCTTCAGAAAAAAGAAAGTGCCGATCTTTTGAAAGCACTTATACTGAAGGTTTCTATTCCCATGGAGACAGGAAATGAGAAATAAGGTTTCGCTTATCATAGCGGGACTGTTTGTGCTTTCTCTTGTGGGAATCTCCTTTTTCGGAGGACCGGTCACCTATGTATTCTTCTTCTCGGTGATCTTAGTCCCGCTGTTATCCTACATATATATAATGTGCGTGATCCATTCCGTAAAGATATATCAGAGAACGGATGGCAGAGACATGGTCTGCGGTACTCCCTCGGACTTTTATATCACGTTACAGAATGAGGGATGGTTCTCTTTTTCTTCATTGCGTATCAGATTCTATTCTTCGTTTTCGGGAATATCGGAAATAGATGACGATGTCGAATATGAACTTTTGCCGCATTTTTCCATTGTAAAAAAAACAAAACTGTTGTGCCGTTACAGGGGCACATATTATGTCGGGATCAAGCAGATCGTGGTAAAGGATTTTCTTGGTCTTTTTTCTGTTACTTACAATATTAAGGAGCCGCTCAGTGTTATAGTTGCACCGGCCATTGTTCATCTTTCGGATCTTGAAGGAAGTCCGATAATGTCCGATGCCGATCGTGACAATATGTTAAAGAAGACCGAGCCTGATATCCCGGTAAGAGAGTATACAGAGGGTGATGACATACGTTTCTTAAACTGGAAAGCCAGTGCCATCATGCAAAAATACATGGTAAGAGAAAGAAAGGGAGAGGAAAAGAGCGGTATAGCAATAGTAATGGATTCGGGTCGCTATTCCGATAAAGAGGAGACATATCTTCCGCTGGAGAATACGATCATGGAGAATTGTCTTGCTCTTTCTCTTTATTATGTGGAGAACAACATACCGCTTGATGTGATATACATGACCGGTAATGTCACAAAGACACCTGTTCATGATATGGGAGGGTTTGAAGATCTCTACAGTCAGATGTGCGATTTTTCTTATCAAAAAGATTATGATATGAACAGGTTGTGCGATGAATTAAGGTCTCAGGCAGGACTGTTCGGATACCGTATGCTGATATTTGTTGTCTCGAAACTGAGCGATCAGGTATATGATGCGATAAAGGAGATAAATACCGATCATGTACCCGTAAGGATATATCTGGCCAAAGATGATAAAACATGTGAGAGTATAAAGATGCCTGACTCAAGGATGGAAGTGATAATGATAGGCAGTGATACTTTCGATAAGGAGGGCACATGATAGTTGAACTAATCTATGACTGCCTTTTCTTCATACCTTTGGCTGTCACGCTTTCATCATTTCTGCACAGGTATATAGAGCATACCCCGACAGAAGCGGCATGGCTTGTAATAACGCTGTTAACGGCAACATTTCTTATGCTCTTAAAGCATCTTAAGATAAAAGGAAAAGCTGTGACATCCGGAATACTTTTGGCTTTCATGCTGGCCGTATGGGTGTTCATGCCTTCAGGCGAGAGACTTGATCTTATAAAGGATCACATTTTTATACTGTGGGAGATACTGCTGACTGCAGGATGCCTGCTTATATGTGAAGTGTCGTCTCATTACCGAGTGATAAGATTTGTGCTTTCCATATCAGGATTTGCTGTTTTGATAATATCCCTTATAAGGAAAACCGAGGTCACAAAGATAAGCGTATGCATGATATTTATTTTCATGCTCGTTACGGCGGCTGACGAGTATCAGAGAAGATCAAGAAAAGAGGGAGATGTTAATCCCAAAAAACATCTTTCAGCAATATCACCTTTCATACTTGTTTCGTTTATTCTCATAATGTTCATCCATATACCGGATGAACCGTATGACTGGGGCTTTGTAAAAAAGATATCCCAGATAGTAAAGAGCCAGTATATCATGGTGAGCGAGAATATTCTGGGAAAGAACGGATGGGATACGGATTCGCCTGTCATTGGTTTTTCCGACAGATCTGAACCGGGAGGAGATCTGACGCATTCCGAAAGGACTGTGATCAAACTCATCACTTACTCTCAGAACGATCCGAAGGTTTATTTAATAGGAAAAACTTTTGATACGTTTGACGGACACAGCTGGGATAAAAATGATGATAGTAAATCCCAGGAGCGTCTGATGGATACTCTTGAAACATTGTGTGCAGCCATGGATACCGTTGGGGATGAGCCCTTAAACAACCTCGTTAAGAGAGCTTCCATGACTTTTGAATATAAGGATATGCATACCTTATGTTTCTTTGCACCTGAAAAATATATAGCTGTGAGAGGAGATCTTGACGGAACAAAGATAGTCGGTGGAGATTATACCTTCGTAAACAGGAGAAGTTCAAGACTTCCGTATGAGGCTACTTATTACAGAGTGAACAGGGATTCCGAGATATTTGAGATTCTGGCAAATACTCCGCACACGGTCAGCGAGACAAGTTGGGAGAAAGCCAAAAAGGAGAGTGTTCTCAAAGAAGAGATAAGCTATGAAGACTATCTTGCTTATCATAAAGATATCTATGATACGTATTTGACAAAACCTGTACTCTCAAAAGATATGCAGATATATATGGACAAGGTTCTCTTGGGAGCCGAGACAGACTATGAGAAGCTGTGCAGGCTTGAAGAGATGTTTGAGGATTTCAATTATACGGAGCACCCGGGAGATCTGCCGGACAGCATTAGAAACGAATCCGATTTTCTGGATTACTTCATACTTGAGAAGAAGGAAGGATACTGCACGTATTACGCATCTGCGTTTGTGATCCTTTCGAGATACTGCGGCATACCGGCCCGTTACGTACAGGGATTCAGGGTGCCTGTCGGAAAGACACGTGATATAGATGTAAGCTCGAATTATGCACATGCATGGCCGGAAGCTTATCTTGACGGTATAGGATGGTTTGTGTTTGAACCGACACCGGGCATGCGTACAAAAGTATCATGGGAACTTACCGGGAAGGCCGGCAAGTCTTCAGATCTTGAGACAACACCGTACATCCCGACCGGAAGAGTTGATGTCGAGATCACTGATGGCGGTAAAGGGGAAGGAAAACGATTCAGATTTCACTGGTATATGATAGCCATGCCCGTTGTTGCGGGACTGGCGTTCACACTTTTGGTATTTGCGATAGACAGGCTCATCAAGGAAAAAAGATACAGAAAGATGGATGAGAGAGGCAAGGCACAGTGGATATGCAAAAACTGCCTTGACTTCCTAAAAAGAAAGAAGCTTGGCAGAAATGACAAGGAGACTCTTACCGAATATCATGAAAGGCTAAAAGAGATCCTAAGCGAAGATCATCTTGAGTTTATCGGCACATATGAGGATATCCTTTATTCTGACAGACAGATAAGCATGGATGAGAGAAAAGAGCTTGAAAGAAGCTATGTTTCCTTAAAAAAGGCTTTTCGGTCAGCAAGATAGTATAACTTTTTCAATGAACCACCTCAATTCGAGGTGGTTTTTTGTGCATTTGCATATAGCCAAAGGGATTTTCAAGTAATATGATATGAAGTTGTCGGCTGTTTTTAGATAAATATAGAAAGAAAAAGATATGAAAGAATTTACACCAAAGCTGTTTGATGTGATGAAGAATTACAATGCGAAGCAGTTCTCGAAGGATGTGATAAGCGGTATCATCGTTGCGATAATAGCCCTTCCTCTTTCGATAGCATTGGCTCTTGCATCGGGAGTCGGTCCCGAACAGGGAATATATACCGCCATATTTGCTGGATTTGTGATAGCTTTCCTTGGCGGTTCCAGAGTACAGATAGCAGGTCCCACCGCTGCATTTGCCACAATAGTAGCGGGGATAGTTGCAAAAAACGGTATGGATGGTCTTGTCGTTGCTACGATAATGGCAGGTATCATCCTTATAATCATGGGATTTCTCAAATTCGGTAATCTTATCAAATATATCCCTTATACGATAACCACCGGATTCACATTCGGTATAGCCGTAACGATACTTATCGGCCAGATAAAGGATTTCTTCGGAATGACGTTTTCTACTTCACCGATAGAGACTGTCGAGAAGATAGAGGCGATAATAGAAGCTGTTCCCACGATCAATGTACAGGCACTCATAGTCGGTATCGTATGTCTTGCGATACTGATCGTATGGCCCAAGGTCACCGAGGTGGTACCCGGTTCACTGATCGCTGTTATTGTATCCATTGTCATGGTAAAAGGTCTTCACATGAATGTTAAGACGATCGGAGATCTTTATGAGATATCAAACAAGCTCCCGCCGCTTTCAATCCCGCATGCTGATCTTCAGACGATAAGGATGCTGTTACCCGACGCATTCACGATCGCAATCCTTGCAGGTATCGAGTCTTTGCTTTCCTGTGTTGTATCGGACGGTATGATAGGAAGCAGACACAAGCCCAACATGGAACTTGTTGCACAGGGAGCAGGTAACCTGGCAAGTGCGCTTTTTGGCGGAATACCGGCTACCGGAGCTATTGCAAGAACAGCAGCCAATATAAAGAGCGGAGGACGCACACCTGTTGCAGGTATGGTGCATTCGGTAACCCTTCTTATCATACTGGTAGTTTTAATGCCTTATGCTGCATGGATCCCCATGCCGGCGATAGCAGCTATACTTTTCATGGTTGCCTACAACATGAGCGGATGGAGAGAGTTTGTTCATCTTTGCAAATGCTCACCCAAGAGTGATATCCTTGTTCTTGTGCTTACATTTGTACTTACAGTGATATTTGACCTTGTAGTTGCAATTGAGGTTGGTATCATCCTGGCTTCACTTCTTTTCCTTAGAAGGATGAGCGAGGTTACGGAGGTAAGAAGCTGGGAATATCTGGATGAGGATTATGATGAGAACAATGATCCTATGGCACTTTCTTTAAGACAGGTTCCCAAGGGAGTCCTTGTTTATGAGATAAACGGTCCCATGTTCTTTGCCGCTGCAGACAAGTTCATGCAGATCAATACAAAGAAGGGTGTCAGAGCTGTTATACTTCGTATGAGAGGAGTTCCGGCACTTGACATTTCGGCATTAAGAAGTCTTGAAGCGATACATGAGGTCTGTGAGAAAAACGGCATCAGACTCATTCTTTCGCATGTCAATGAGCAGCCTTTGAGTGTTATGAAGAAGGATCACTTCGATGAGAAGATAGGAGCCGAAAACTTTGCGGCTCATATAGATGATGCACTCGCAATGGCGGCAGAATAATTAGTATCAATTTTTAGAAAATCTTAATACAATAGGAATTGATTTATGTTATAATTTTTGATAAGCATTATGGTTAAGATCATAATGCTTATTTGATTTATCTGGGGTTTAAGACTTAAAGGGTTGATATATATTATGAAACTAAAGGGAAGTATTAAGAAAACAGCGTGTCTGATCGTACTTGGAACGCTTTTTCTGTCGGGCTGCGGGAAAGGCAAGCAGGGAGAGTTCACGCAGGCAGGTTATGATTCGATAGAAAACAGCCAGTATTCTCAGGCAATGGACTCATTTGACAGAGCGCAGGAGAACGGTGAGGATGCGCTCATGATAGCACGTGGCAGAGGTATAGCCAGTTATTATCTTATGGATTACCATGCAGCCGTGGATTATTATCATGAATCCATGTCGTATACGGGCAGCAATGTCACGGATATGGATTACGATCTTAACTTTTATCTTGCAGCCGCTTATGAAAAACTGGATGAGTATGAGAATGCGATCGAAACATATACGGCGATACTTAATCTGTCAGATAAGGATGTGATGGCATACTATTTAAGAGGTACGGATCATCTTAAGGTTGGAGAACATGATCAGGCGATAGAGGACTTTGAGAAAGCACTTACTCTTGATCCTAACAACTATGACTTGAGGATAGAAGTAGCGGGAAGACTATCGGAGAATTATTATGAGGAAGAAGGTATAAAATATCTTCAGAATTTCCTTGTGGACAATGAGAAGAAACTCTCAAGCTTTGACAAAGGACGCATCTATTACTACATGGGTGATCTTGACAATGCCAAGGTCTATCTTGAAGATGCAAGGGATGATGATGATCAGAATACCGTGCTGTTTCTAGGAAAGACCTATGAGAAGCTCGGAGATTACAATTATGCGGCCAGCGTATATGACAATTTCCTAAAGAGACATCCCGAGAGTGCAGTCATCTATAATCAGATGGGACTGTGCAAACTCGAATCCGGAGATTATGAATCGGCGCTCAATGCATTTGTCAGTGCGAAGAACATAGAGAACAACGGACTCGAACAGACGCTGTCTTATAATGAGATAGTGGCAACCGAATACCTGGGAGATTTTAAGAAAGCCAAGAATCTTATGGCATCATATCTGACCAGCTATCCGGATGACGATGCAGCCAAGAAGGAAAACGTATTTCTTTCCACCAGATAGACATAAAATAATCGAATAAAATGAGCCTTTCAGCCGACTTTAGCCACAAAGCCCCTGAAACAGGCTCATTTTTTGTGCCACTATATTTAGGGAAAGTTTACATAAATAAACACAATATCTTGTGTTTTTTGTTGACTTTTATACTAAGTGATGTTATCATGGCTAATGTAGGGCGCTTTTTTGGCGTTCCCAAAATATTCTATGAGGAAAGTCGGGGTTATCTATGTTTCAGGTAGTAAAAAGGGACGGGGAAGAGACAGAGTTTGCATTGGCAAGGATCAGTGATGCGATCATAAAAGCTTTCAATGCTACGGATGCTTCATTTACCAATGATGTGGTAGATTTGCTTTCACTTCGTGTTACCGCTGATTTCCAGAGCAAAGTAAAAGAGAACAGAATAGCTGTTGAGGATATTCAGGACTCTGTGGAAAGAGTTCTTGAACAGGCGGGGTATACCGATGCGGCTAAAGCTTTTATTCTCTATCGTAAGCAGAGAGAAAAGCTTCGTAACATGAAATCGACCATTCTCGACTACAAGGACGTAGTTAACAGTTATGTGAAGGTAGAGGACTGGAGAGTTAAGGAAAACTCCACCGTTACCTATTCTGTCGGAGGATTAATTCTGTCAAACTCCGGTGCGGTTACAGCAAATTACTGGCTGTCTGAGGTCTATGATGAGGAGATAGCTAAGGCTCATCGTAACGCAGACATTCATATTCATGATCTGTCAATGCTGACAGGTTATTGCGCGGGCTGGTCATTAAAGCAGCTCATAAAGGAAGGACTCGGAGGTATAACAGGCAAGATCACATCAGCTCCCGCAGCTCATCTTTCTGTTCTTTGCAACCAGATGGTAAACTTCCTTGGCATTATGCAGAACGAATGGGCAGGTGCACAGGCTTTTTCATCGTTTGATACTTACCTTGCACCTTTTGTAAAGGTTGACAACCTTACATATAAAGAAGTTAAAAAGTGCATAGAGGCATTTATATACGGTGTAAACACACCTTCAAGGTGGGGAACGCAGGCACCGTTCTCAAATATCACTCTTGACTGGACAGTTCCTGCCGATCTGGCAGAGCTTCCCGCTATAGTCGGCGGAAAAGAGATGGATTTCTGCTATAAGGACTGTAAGGAAGAGATGGATATGGTCAATAAGGCATTTATCGAGACAATGATCGAAGGTGATGCCAACGGCCGCGGATTCCAGTATCCCATCCCTACATATTCCATAACAAGGGATTTTGACTGGTCGGATACGGAGAACAACAGACTTCTTTTCGAAATGACTTCAAAGTATGGTACACCATACTTCTCAAATTATATAAATTCCGATATGGAACCTTCAGACGTAAGATCTATGTGCTGCAGACTTCGTCTGGATCTCCGTGAGCTGCGTAAGAAGACGGGAGGCTTCTTTGGCTCGGGCGAGAGTACAGGTTCGGTGGGCGTAGTAACGATCAATATGCCCCGTATCGCTTATCTGTCAACTGACAAGGCTGACTTCTACAAGCGCCTTGACAAGATGATGGATATAGCAGCCCGTTCCCTTAAGATAAAGAGGGGTGTCATAACGAAGCTGCTCAATGAGGGTCTCTACCCTTATACACGCAGATACCTTGGTACATTTGATAATCATTTTTCAACCATAGGTCTGGTTGGTATGAACGAAGTGGGCTTAAATGCCAACTGGCTGCGTGCGGATATGACTGACAAGCATGTTCAGGAGTTCACAAAGGAAGTTCTCAATCACATGAGAAACAGACTCAGTGATTATCAGGAGATGTACGGTGATCTGTACAACCTTGAGGCTACACCAGCAGAGTCAACAAGCTACAGACTCGCAAAGCATGACCGCAAGAACTGGCCCGGAATCAAGACAGCCGGTAACCAGGGTGACACACCGTATTATACGAACTCATCGCATCTGCCTGTCGGATATACATATGATATATTTGATGCACTTGATATCCAGGATGATCTTCAGACACTGTATACATCCGGAACGGTATTCCATGCTTTCCTTGGAGAGAAGCTGCCTGACTGGAAGGCTGCGGCAGATCTTGTAAGGACTATAGCAGAGAATTACAAGCTTCCTTACTATACACTGTCACCGACGTATTCTATATGTAAGAATCACGGATATATCGCAGGTGAGGTAACACAGTGTCCTCATTGCGGAAATCCTACCGAAGTATACAGCAGGATCACTGGTTACTACAGACCTGTTCAGAACTGGAACGACGGAAAGCTTCAGGAATATGCGAACAGAAAAGTATATGACATAGAGAGATCTGTTTTGAAGCGTCCGATGAGTGCGGTCGTTACACTTAAGGATGTTGAGGACGATCTTCCGGAAGTTGAGGTTAATGCACCTCAGGATGTGATGTATCTGTTCACAACAAAGACCTGCCCTAACTGTAAGCTTGCAAAAGAGTATCTTAAGAATGAGAAATATGTTCTAATAGATGCCGAAGAGAATATGGAACTTGCCGGCAAATACGGAATCATGCAGGCACCTACACTTGTGGTGGTCAATGAAGAAGGATTCAAGAAATATGTCAATGCGTCCAATATAAAGAAATTCGCACAGGAACGCTCAATGGCAGTTTTATAACAGATTCCAATACATTAAAAGGCAAGCATATGCTTGCCTTTTTCTGGGGTTAAGATACAAAGGAGAATAGTTAACGTATGATCAACAAGCTTATTGCAAATATCAGGAAAACACAGGCACCTATAGTCGTGGGTCTGGATCCCACCATGAAACTAATCCCCGGCCATATAATGAAAAAGGCCATAAAAGAACACGGTGAGAGTCTTGACGCAGCCGCAGAGGCGATCTGGGAATACAATAAGGGTCTTATAGATGCCATTCATGAATACATCCCTGCAGTAAAACCGCAGATCGCAATGTACGAACAGTTTGGCTTGCCAGGACTATCTGCTTTCGATAAGACAGTCAGATACTGCAAGGAAAAGGGACTTGTGGTCATAGGTGATATAAAAAGAGGTGATATAGGATCAACCTCAACAGCATATGCTATCGGTCATCTTGGCTCTGTTAAGATAGGAGATACACTGTGCAGAGGATTTGACGAGGATTTTGTGACTGTCAATCCGTATCTTGGAAGTGACGGGGTAAAGCCTTTCATTGAAGTCTGCAAAGAAGAAAAGAAGGGAATATTTGTACTTGTTAAGACTTCAAATCCCAGCAGCGGTGAGTTCCAGGACAGACTTATCGGAGATAAAAAACTCTTTGAACTTGTCGGAGAAAAGGTTAATGAATGGGCAGGCGAATGCATGGGAGACGAGTATTCTTATGTAGGAGCCGTAGTCGGTGCGACATATCCCGAAGAAGGAAGGATAATGCGTGAAGTTATGCCCAAGAGCTTTATACTTGTACCGGGTTATGGTGCACAGGGCGGCAAGGGCAAGGATCTTGTCCACTTCTTTAACAAGGACGGACTCGGAGCGATCGTTAATTCGAGCCGCGGAATCATAGGTGCTTACCAGCAGGAGCAGTATGCATCATACGGCGAGGAAGGTTATGCCGAGGCAGCACTCGCAGCAGTAAAAGCAATGAAAGAGGATATAGCGCAGGCATTGGGATAAGGTGAGATAATACCTGGTATCATCAAAAGGCGAGTTTGATCGAAAGGAAATAATTATGGAAGCTTACAAGCAGGAATTTGTTGATTTTATGTTGGATTGCGGTGTGTTAAAGTTTGGTGACTTTACATTAAAGAGCGGAAGAAAATCACCGTTTTTCATGAATGCGGGACTGTATGTCACGGGAGAGCAGCTTTCAAAGCTCGGTGAGTACTATGCGAAGGCTATTCATGACAAGTACGGTGATGACTTTGATGTTCTGTTCGGACCCGCATATAAAGGTATCCCGCTTTCTGTTGCTACGACGATAGCTTACAGTAAGCTTTACTCAAAAGAGATAAGATACTGCTCAAACAGAAAAGAAGCCAAGGATCACGGGGATGCCGGGATTCTTCTAGGAAGCCCTATAAAGGACGGTGACAGGATTGTTGTTATAGAGGATGTAACAACCTCCGGAAAATCCATGGAAGAGACCATCCCGATAGTTAAGGCACAGGGAGATGTAAAGATAACAGGTCTCATGGTTTCTTTAAACAGATGTGAGAAGGGTAAGGGCGACAAGGGAGCTCTTGATGAGATAAAGGATCTTTACGGTTTTGATACTGCAGCGATCGTATCAATGGATGAGGTCGTTGAATATCTGGTTGAGAAAAAGATAATCGATGATGAATTAAAGAGTCGTATAGACGCATACTATGAGATGTACGGGGTAAGGTCATAATAATGGCTGGAAAATATATTTTTACGGATAAAAAGCATTCTGTACAGGCCGTTATGTCCTCGGTATTGGGTTTGATAGCCGTGGCATCGCTCATCATAGCGATATATCGGACATACAAGATCGGAGGTATAGCTACCGAACGCCTGGGGGGCACGGGCGTTATGATACTTCTGTTCTCGACGGTAGGACTTATTCTGGGATATATATCGAAAGCAAAACCGGATGAGTTCCATCTTTTCTCCTATATAGGTATAGTGCTTAATATCATGGCTCTTTTAGGGGTGAGTTTTGTGCTGTATGCGGGTGCATATGGAGTGTGATATGAACTACAGCTATAAGATGAATTTGGATGAAGAAACATATGAATATATGAAAGAAAGACATGAGCTGGCGATTGAAAGGATACGTTCCGTCTGTGACAAATGCGAGACGGATGATGCATACTATCCGTATTTCAATCAGGTAGCTCTGTTTTTGCGTTCCGTGGATGACATTCTGACAGATGTTCTGGACGGATATTATTTCAAGGCTCCGGTAAGCAGGAGGATAAAGACAAACAAGGATCTTTATATCGAGCTGAAGCAAAAGTATTATGAGAACAGCTATTTAAATCCCGCATATGCCGTAAGAAGGCTAGGCAAGGAGATGGGACAGATCCTTTCAGCAATTTACGCCGAATTAAGATCCTGTATCATATATGCATACAGTTGTGATCTTGAACAGGTGCTGATAAGGGAAGAGCTCTTTCTTGAGATATACGGGATGTTTGTCGGTGCGAAACAGGAGAATGAAAAAGCACCTGTGGTAAGTGATCTTAAAGAGGCTTACAGGGCATTTGCATATGATTACCTTGATCTTATGCTTGAGGATTCATTAAAAAAGAGTTTTGCCGATACTGAAAGTCTTCCCAAATCCATTGTAATGGAGGCGGATCTTTCCGACAGTGATTATCTGTATGATTACGGTGAATACATATCCGATGTGGAGCTGGCTATGGCTACATATATGGCTACGTTAAATGATGATGATATATGCATCATGGCGGATACGTTTACCGAAGGTTACAGAAAGGGATTTATTGCAACAGGCAAGGATATAAGCATAAAAAAGACTGTTGAGATAAGATACTTTTTGGGATTTGAGAGGGTGGTAAGAAAGGCAGTCGAGAACTTTAGAAAGATCGGTCTTGAAGCCATTATCCATTATTCAACCCCAAGCTTCATGCTGGGTAGAAGTGTGATCAAAAGAGGCATAGAGAGCACGTCGCCAAACAGACAGTTTGACTATGATCATGAACATGACAAGGCTTTGTATTTTGATCACGGCTTCATGGAAAGAAAACTTGAGTGCTACAGAGACAGCCTTGAAAAGATTAAAGAAAAGGCCGGAGTGTACGGCGGACCCGCATGCATAGAAGGGTTCGGTGAAAAAGCGTTTGCTCCGATCGATAAGGAAGAAAAGACAACGCTTGATGCCGATACAAAGAAACTTCTCACCCGCTATACTTCAAGGGCGGGAGAGATCCTTAACAGATATGTGAAGGGAGAGGAGAGAAGCTTTACCATCATAGCATTTCCTACACCTGCCATCGGTGAGGATTTTGAGGATATATTCAAAGAGACCATCGGTATCAATACGTTAAACTATGAACTGTACAGGGATATACAGCAGAAGATCATAGATGAACTGGATAAGGCGGATCATGTTCATATCGTCGGCATGAACGGAAACAGGACGGATATAAAGATCAAGCTGGTTGACATAACTAATCCTGAAAAGGAGACCAAATTTGAGAACTGCGTGGCTGATGTGAACATACCGGTCGGCGAAGTCTTTACGTCTCCAAAACTGGAAGGTACACAAGGTATCCTACATGTCAAAGAAGTGTATCTAAATGGCATTCAATTCGTCGATTTGACACTGGAATTTAAGGACGGAATAATAGATAATATAAACTGTGGGAATTATGAAGACGAGCAAGCATGCGCAAAATTCCTTGATACTTATCTTTTATTCAATCACGAGACTCTTCCGATAGGGGAGTTTGCCATAGGTACAAATACCCTGGCATACAGTGTCATTAAAAAGTATTCACTAGAAAAGATCATGCCAATACTTATCGCCGAGAAGACAGGCCCTCATTTCGCTGTGGGTGATACATGTTTTTCTCACGAGGAAGATGTTGAGACCTTCAATCCAGACGGCAAGAAGATAATCGCCAAGGAAAACAGTTATTCGGCAAAAAGAAACGAGGATCCTTCGGCGGCATATCTGAACTGTCATACGGACATCACGATACCGTATGATGAACTGGGATGCGTAGAGGCTGTGACAAGATCGGGAGACAGGATAAGCATCATAAAAGAAGGAAGATTTGTACTTAAAGGAACAGAACAGCTTAACATTCCGCTTGACGGGATGTGTTGATAACAGGGGAAACATAAGCAAAGGTTACGAAAGGAGAGTATTATGCCACAGGTTGGAATAGTAATGGGAAGTGATTCGGATATGGCAGTCATGTCAAAGGCTGCGGAGATGCTTGACAGATTCGGGATCACATATGATATGAACATCATATCGGCACACAGGGAGCCTCAGGAGTTCTTTAACTATGCGAACAGTGCCGAGGACAGAGGATATAAGGTTATAATAGCAGGTGCAGGAATGGCTGCTCATCTGCCGGGTATGTGTGCGGCGATCTTTCCGCTTCCGGTAATCGGCGTTCCCATGCATACAACGAGCCTTGGAGGCAAGGATTCACTTTACTCCATTGTTCAGATGCCCAGCGGAATACCGGTAGCTACGGTAGCTATAAACGGTGGAGCCAATGCGGGTATACTGGCAGCAAAGATACTTGCTACATCGGACAAAGCTCTTTTAAAGAAGCTTAAGGATTACAAGGAAGAATTAAGAGAGCAGGTCGGAGCAAAAGACGCAAAGCTTTCTGAAGTCGGATACAAGAATTACAACAAATAGATTATCAAAGGAGACGATTATGGATTACAAAAAGGCCGGAGTTGATATTGAAGCAGGCTACAAGTCGGTTGAGCTGATCAAGGGCTTTGTCAAGGAGACAAACAGACCTGAGGTCATCGGTGGATTGGGAGGATTCGCCGGAGCGTTTTCCATGGAGAAGTTTAAATCAATGGAAAAGCCTACACTGGTATCCGGAACAGACGGATGCGGAACGAAGGTTAAGCTCGCATTTTTAATGGACAAACATGACACCATCGGTATAGATGCTGTTGCTATGTGTGTGAACGATATAGTCTGCGGTGGCGGCGAGCCTTTGTTTTTCCTGGATTATATAGCATGCGGAAAGAACTATCCCGAGAAGATAGCAGCTATCGTAAAGGGAGTTGCCGAAGGATGCAAACAGGCAGGATGCGCTCTTATAGGCGGTGAGACGGCTGAGCATCCCGGACTCATGCCCGAGGACGAATACGATCTTGCGGGATTCGCAGTAGGAATCGTTGATGAGAAGGATATCATAACAGGAAACGATCTTAAGGCCGGAGATGTTCTTATAGGTCTTGCTTCGAGCGGAGTTCACAGCAACGGATTCTCGCTGGTCCGCAAAGTGTTCGATATGACAAAAGAAAGCCTGGATACATACTATGATGAACTTGGCGGCAAGCTCGGAGATGTTCTTATCGAGCCCACAAGGATATATGTGAAGGCACTCAAGGCAGCCTCAGATGCAGGTGTTAAATTAAAAGCCTGCAGTCATATCACTGGCGGAGGATTCTATGAGAATGTTCCCCGTATGTTAAAAGAAGGAACACGTGCGGTTATCAAGAAGGATTCATATCCCGTTCCTCCGATCTTTACACTGATGAAGAACAAAGCAGATCTTGATGAGGATATGATGTACAATACCTTCAATATGGGACTCGGAATGGTCATAGCTGTAGACAAAGCGGAGGCTGACAAAGCTATGGAAGCGTTTGCATCGGCAGGCGACAAGCCCTATATTGTCGGTGAGATCACAGAGGGAGAAAAGGGAGTGACCTTATGTTAGATATTGTTGTCTGTGTTTCGGGAGGAGGTACAAATCTCCAGGCCATAATAGACAAGGTTGCATCGAAAGAGATCACCGGCGTAAGGATAGCGGGTGTGATATCAAACAATTACGGCGTCAAGGCTATCGAAAGAGCTAAGAATGCAGGTATCGATGCAAAGGTTGTTTCTCCAAAGGATTTTGAGACGAGACAGGAGTTTAACAAAGCTCTTTTGGAAACGGTCAAAGCCTGGAAGCCCGGACTTGTTGTACTGGCAGGTTTTCTAGTAAACATCCCGGAAGAGTTTGTTAAGGAATTCAAGGATAAGATCATAAATATCCATCCGTCTCTCATACCGTCATTTTGCGGTAAGGGATACTATGGACTTAAGGTTCACGAGGCTGTGCTTGAAAGAGGTGTCAAGGTTACCGGAGCAACGGCGCACTTTGTGGATGAAGGTACCGATACGGGACCTATCATTTTGCAGAAAGCAGTTGAAGTTATGCAGGGTGATACACCCAAGGTATTACAGCAAAGAGTCATGGAACAGGCTGAATGGGAGATACTTCCCAAAGCGATCGATCTTTTTGCAAATGGCAGACTTGAAGTAACAGACGGTAAGGTTTTTATAAAGAACATTTAATAAGTGTATATCAGGGAGGTTCAAGTGAAAGTACTGATAATTGGCGGCGGCGGAAGAGAGCATGCCATAGCCGTGAGCATGAAAAAGAGTAAGAGAGTTGATAAGATTTATTGCGTTCCCGGTAATGCGGGGATCGCTCAGATAGCGGAATGCGATACTTCAATAGGAGCAATGGAGTTTGATAAGATCGTAGCTTATGCAAAGAAAGTAAATCCCGATCTTGTATTTGTGGCTCCGGATGATCCGCTTGTAGGCGGACTTGTTGATATTCTGGAAGCAGAAGGCTTCAGGACTTTCGGCCCCAGAAAGAATGCTGCTATCCTCGAAGGAAGCAAGGCTTTCTCAAAGGATCTTATGAAGAAATACAACATCCCGACAGCAGCTTATGAGACATTTGACGATGCCGACAAGGCTCTTGAATATCTTGAGACTGTTGACATGCCCATAGTACTTAAAGCAGACGGACTTGCACTTGGAAAGGGAGTTCTTATCTGCAATACACTTGAAGAGGCAAAAGCGGGAGTAAAAGAGATAATGCTTGATAAGCATTTCGGTGACTCAGGCAATAAGATGGTCGTTGAAGAGTTTATGACAGGAAGAGAGGTTTCGGTTCTCTCTTATGTAGACGGAAAGACCATAAAGACCATGACATCGGCTCAGGATCACAAGAGAGCTCTTGACGGGGATCAGGGTCTTAATACAGGAGGTATGGGTAATTTCTCACCCAGCCCCTTCTATACAAAAGAGGTTGATGACTTCTGTCAGAAATATATATATCAGCCGACTGTTGATGCAATGGCTGCAGAAGGAAGACCGTTTAAGGGGATCATTTTCTTCGGACTTATGTTAACCGAAAAGGGACCCAGAGTACTCGAGTACAACGCACGTTTCGGAGATCCCGAAGCACAGGTTGTTTTATGCAGACAGAAAAACGATATAATGGATGTTGTGGATGCATGCATAGACGGAACACTTGACAAGATAGATCTTCAGTTTGAAGACAATGCTGCTGTATGCGTAGTCTTAGCAAGCGAAGGATATCCTGTCTCTTATGAAAAAGGCAAGGTAATAACAGGGCTTGAGAACTTTGATGGCAAAGAGGATTATTACTGTTTCCATGCCGGTACAAAGGAAAGTAATGGACAAATAGTGACAAATGGTGGTAGAGTATTAGGCGTGACTGCTGTAGGTAAAGACCTTAAAGAGGCAAGAGCAAAAGCCTATGAAGCCACAAAGTGGGTCGAATTTGACAATAAATATATGAGAAGCGATATTGGTAAAGCGATAGATGAAGCAGAAAGGGATTAGGAAAATGGGATTAAAAAGAGCAGTTAGAAGCATACTTGCGGTGACTGTCGTTACGACAGCCATATATGTAGGTGCGTTTGGTGCGCTTGCTGCAGGAACATGTAAGGTTTCAGCGGATGCGGCAAAGATCAGACAGACGGCCAGTACATCTGCCGAGGTAGTCGGAAGTACGGTAAAGGGAAGCAAACTTGATGTTCTCTCATCTACAAAGGACTCAGACGGATATACATGGTACAAGGTATACGTTGACGGAAATACTACCGGATATATAAGAGCGGATCTTGTCAGTGATGTAAGCGGTGATATCTCTACGGAGTCATCATCTTCATCTTCTTCCGAGAAAAAGGAAACAAAACAGGAAACACAGACAGAAACTGAAACAGTTACCGAAGTTACGACAACAACGGTAGAACCCTGTGAGTTCACAAGCGGTGTTACCACCGATGCGGTAAGTGTAAGAGAAGCTGCATCAACAAAGTCTAACAAAAAAGCTACAGCCGAATCAGGCCAGGCATTAAGCATTACAGGCCAGGCTACGGGAAGCGACGGCAAGGTTTGGTATCAGATAAGCTATGACGGAGTAAGCGGATTTATCAGATCCGACTATGTAAACACTTCTGTAGAATCAGAAGGTGAAGGCGAAGATATTGCAGAAACAGAAGAAACAGATGTTGAGGAAACCGAAACAGCAGCACCTGTTACAGCTCCTAACAGTGATTATGAGCTTAAGTATGAGCCTAACAATGACGGTGTTGATACATGGTATCTTTATGATCATATAAAGGGCACACGTCAGAGTATCGACAATATCAATGCGGTAATGCAGCAGAGCCAGACCATGCAGACATCTGACAGTGCGGATTCTGCAAAGCTTAAGAAGATCATCATAGCAATGGGAGTTGTTATATTCATCCTCCTTATCGCAGTAGTTATCCTTCTGTTCAGATTGAAGGATTCTTATGAGGACTGGGAAGATGAAGAGGATACTTATGAGGCAGATGATGAGGAAGAACCCGAACCTGTACGTGTTTCTTCTTCCACAAGAGCTACTGTTGCTGTAGAGGAGCCTGACGAGGATATAAAGATCGTTACCAAGAAGAATAAGCCCAAGAAGGCATCAGCTATAACAAAGCCTTCAAAAGCGCTTCAGGCTGACAGGAAAGAAGCATGGCAGTCTAAGAACTTCTTAGATATCGATGATGACATGGAGTTTGAATTCCTGGATATAGATAAATAATCTGTTTTTATGAAAGAATACACCGAGAATGCGAAGATCGCATTAAAGCATGCAAAAAAATATGCAAAGAATCTCCATCAGTCGTATGTGGGCACAGAGCATATACTCCTTGGACTCATTAAGGAGGGAGAGGGCCTTGCAGCAAGAGTTCTGATAAACAACGGAGCCAAGCTGGATACGATCGAGGAGCTGGTGCGCGATTTTGTCGCACCTGACGGCGGAGCGGCCATTGCCGAGCGTGATGGTTTTTCGCCGAGAGCAATGATGGTGCTTGAAGAGGCATCAAGGCAGGCTGACAGATTTAATTCCGATATGATCGGTTCGGAGCATATACTGCTCGCAATCATAAAGGAAGGCGAAAATGTCGCAGCCAGACTTTTGATAACCATGGGTGTGAATCTGCCCAAGGTTTATGCCGAGACGCTTATCTCCATGGGGGAAGACGGCAATCTTTACAAAGAGGATCTGCCGATCAAGCCTGCCAAGAAGAACGGCACATCCATGCTCGATCAATACAGCAGAGATCTTACCAAGCTTGCCTCAGAAGGGAAGCTTGATCCTGTTATAGGCAGGGAAGGTGAGATCAGCCGAATGATCCAGATCTTAAGCAGGAGAGTTAAGAACAATCCCTGTCTTGTCGGTGAACCCGGTGTCGGTAAGACTGCCATAGTAGAAGGACTTGCTCAGCGCATTGTGGCAGGTGAAGTGCCTGATACCGTTAAGAATAAGAGGGTTCTGACACTCGATCTTTCGGGTATGGTCGCAGGTTCCAAGTATAGAGGAGAATTCGAGGAGAGGATCAAAAAGGTCATGAAGGAGGTTATCGATGACGGTAACGTGCTTCTGTTCCTTGATGAGCTTCATACACTGATAGGAGCGGGTGGAGCCGAGGGTGCAATAGATGCTTCCAACATACTAAAGCCAAGCTTGAGCAGAGGAGAGATCCAGCTTATAGGTGCCACCACTCTTGTTGAATACAGAAAGTATATCGAAAAAGATGCTGCGCTTGAGAGACGTTTCCAGCCGATAACGGTTGAAGAGCCTTCCGAGGAAGAGGCTATACGTATCTTAAAGGGAATAGCTCACAAGTACGAAGAGCATCATAAGGTTACCATCCTTGGATCGGCAATTGAAGCGGCAGTAAGACTGTCTGCAAGATATATCAATGACAGAAATCTTCCTGATAAGGCCATAGATCTTATCGATGAGGCATCAAGTGCAGTGAGACTGTTTACCGCACATACTTCATCTAAGGTAAATGAGATCGAGGAAGAAATAAGAAAGATAGATTCGCAGATCGAAAATGCGATAAAGCTTGAGGCATTTGCACAGGCCGGAGAGCTAAAGAGAACAGAAGACGAGCTTATAAAGAAACTCGATAAGGTAAAAGTACAGGAATCAAAGAAATACAGCAAAAAGCAGTACGTGGTAACCGAAGAGGATATCGCGGAAGCGGTATCTGCATGGACAAAGATCCCTGTTGCCAAATTAAGTGAGAAAGAAACAGACAGATTACTCAAACTTGAGAGTATTCTGCATAAGAGAGTCATAGGCCAGAATGAGGCTGTCGATGCCATATCAAAGGCTATGAGAAGAGGAAGAGTCGGTTTGCAGGATCCCAAGAGACCCATCGGTTCGTTCCTGTTCTTGGGTCCTACCGGTGTTGGTAAAACAGAGCTTTCAAAAGCTCTTGCTGAAGCTATGTTTGGTTCGGAGGATGCTCTTATCCGTGTAGATATGTCGGAATACATGGAGAGTCATTCGGTTTCCAAGATGATAGGTTCACCTCCGGGATATGTCGGACATGATGATGGCGGACAGTTATCTGATAAGATCAGACAGAATCCTTACAGTGTTGTTTTATTCGATGAGATAGAAAAAGCTCATCCGGATGTTTTCAACATACTTTTACAGGTACTTGATGACGGTCATATCACAGACTCCAAGGGAAGAAAGGTTTCCTTCAAGAATACTGTTATAATCATGACGAGCAATGCGGGTGCCATGAGGATAATGGAACCCAAGAATCTTGGCTTTGCAAGCAAGAATGATGCTCAGAGAGATTACGAGAAGATGAAAGAGGCGGTAATGGAAGAGGTTAAGCGTATGTTTAAGCCCGAATTCATTAACCGTATCGATGACATCATGGTATTCCATGCACTGACAAATGATGACATGCATTCAATTGTAACGCTTTTGTCCAAAAATCTTACTGACAGATGCAGAGAGCAGATGGATATAAAGCTTTCCATATCGCCTGCCGTCAAGAAGTTCATCGTGGAGAAATATACCAATCTCAAGATGGGTGCAAGACCCCTTAAGAGAGCCATTCAGACAGAGATAGAAGATAACCTGGCAGAACAGATACTTCTTAAGAATATCCAGCCTGGTGATAATGTTAAGGTAGGCGTTAAAGATAAGAAGATCATTTTTAACAAAGTATAGTTTTTTATCTCACAATCGGTTATAATTTATATGTAGGTTGCAGGCAGATAAAACGTCTGTTGACTGATACGGAGGTAAGCAAATGGCAGCAAAAAATTTAATAACGGTTGAGAGTGACAACTCTTTGAGCTTTGGTGATTACACTTTGCCGCAGAAGTCCAAGGTTGAGGATTTCCCTTACGACGGTAACCTTATGAAGGTTAAGACCTTCAATGAGATCACAAAGCTCGAGAAGAACGGCATGTTCGTATATGAATCCGTTCCGGGAACCAGTGTATATGGCTTCACAGAGAATGCTGACGGGGTTGAGTTTTCTGTTGAGGGCAAAGCAGACGAGGATGCACAGATAACCGTAGGTCTTGAAGATGAGACGGAATACGAGGTTTTTGTTGATGAAACAAGTGTTGGCAAGGTAAAGACTAACCTCGGGGGTAAGTTAAACTTCAGCCTTGACTTGAGTAGCGGAAAGAAAAAAGTTGTAATAAAGAAATAAAGTAGCATTGAATAATCGCCCATCTGTTTAAGCAGATGGGCATTTCAATATACAGCCAGATTTGTGATCATAGGAGAAACGAAGGAATTGGCAAAGAAGGATACTCTTGTTTATTTTTGTAATGAATGCGGATACGAATCAGCCAAATGGATGGGACAGTGTCCGGCATGCAAAGCCTGGAACAGTCTCGTTGAAGAAAAGGTTGATAAAAAACTGATCTCTTCCCGTAGCGGAAGGATCACACGCAGTGAAGCAAAGCCTGTCTCATTTGATGAAATAGATATGAAGGAAGAAGAAAGGACTATCATCGGTATTAATGAGCTCGACAGAGTCCTTGGAGGCGGGATAGTAGCAGGTTCTTTAACTCTTGTCGGAGGAGATCCAGGAATAGGCAAATCGACGCTTCTTTTGCAGGTATGCAGGAAACTTTCAAATGCAGGCAGAAACGTGCTGTATGTATCGGGAGAAGAGAGCTTAAGACAGATAAAGCTAAGAGCGGTAAGGATCGGTGACATGAATGAGAGTCTTAAGCTTTTGTGCGAGACCAATCTTACCGTCATAGAAGAAGTGATAAAAAGAACGAAACCCGAGGTTGTCGTAATAGATTCCATTCAGACTATGTATGATGAGGAGATCGGTTCTGCGGCGGGAAGCGTATCACAGGTAAGGGAAGCTACAGCTGTTATGATGCGTATAGCAAAGGAGCTCGGTGTCAGCGTATTTATCGTCGGACATGTGACCAAGGAAGGGACTGTTGCGGGTCCGAGAGTACTTGAACATATGGTGGATACGGTACTTTATTTTGAAGGCGACAGACATGCCTCATACAGGATACTCAGGGGGGTGAAGAACCGTTTCGGTTCCACCAATGAGATAGGCGTGTTCGAGATGAAGAATGACGGGTTGATAGAGGTCCCCAATCCTTCGGAATATATGCTTAACGGCAAGCCCAAGGATTCAAGCGGATCCATAGTTTCATGCTCCATGGAAGGCACAAGACCGATACTCATAGAGATCCAGGCTCTTGTCACGAGAACGAGTTTCGGATTTCCAAAAAGACAGTCTGCGGGAAGTGATACCAATAGGCTTAATCTTCTTATGGCTGTACTGGAAAAGAGACTTAACATGCCGCTCTCGGATCAGGATGCATATGTAAATATCGCAGGCGGCATAAAGATAACAGAACCTGCCATAGATCTAGGGATAGTACTTGCTGTGATATCAAGCTACAGAAACAAGGCTATAGATGATAAAACAATCGCTTTTGGTGAGGTTGGATTAAGCGGTGAGGTAAGAGCCGTGTCACAGGCTGCAGGCAGGGTTAACGAAGCCAAGAAGCTTGGTTTTAAAACATGTATAGTGCCCTACGGATGTTTGGATGCCTTAAAGGACATAAAGGGCATAAAAGTATGTGGTGTCAGGAATATAGCCGAGGCGATAGAGGTTATCTAAAAGCTTAAAGACGCGCATATTGAAGGATTTATTAAAGTTTAAAAATTGTCTTGCATTATTCAATATGCTTTGTTATAATATCGTTTGTTGAGCAAAAGCTCAGGCACAGGGGATTGGTCAAATGGTATGATAGGGGTCTCCAAAACCTTTGGTGGGAGTTCGATTCTCTCATCCCCTGCGATAAACCTCGGAAAACAGTTTTCCGGGGTTTTTTGTTTTGAAAGGAGTTGTGTACTATGAGATTCGGACCTGTAACTCTAAAGGACAAGAAAGGAAGAGAGGTCGTTTTAAGGAATGCCGAGCTTTCGGATGCCGAAGATCTGATAAGATATCTTAAGATCACTACAAAGGAAACGCCTTTTCTTATAAGAGAACCCGATGAAGTAACTCTTACCGTGGAACAGGAGAAGAGCTTTTTACAATCTGTTATAGACGATGACAGAGCATTGCTCCTTATTGCTGTCGTTAATGGGAAACACGTGGGAAACTGCTCGCTTATGAGCGTTGGAAGATATAAGAGATACAGACACAGATGTGATGTTGCGATAGCGCTGTATCAGGAATACTGCGATGCGGGTATAGGCAGTATGATGTTAAATACGATCTTTAAGGTCGCTAAAGAAACAGGTTATGAGCAGGCTGAGCTTGAAGTGATAGCGGATAACAAGAATGCCATCGAACTGTATAAAAAGCTTGGATTTGAGGAATACGGAAGATTTCCCGACAACATGAAATATGCTGACGGGACGTATGTGGACGCATACTGGATGATGAAGAAACTCTGATCAGATAATGAGTGATCAATGATAAAAGAAACACCCCCATTTTGACAATGGGGGTGTTGATGTTTATACATGTCTCAAAGTGTCTTTAGTTTTCAGACATAACAGCTGACAGAACATATACGAAAGGTGAGTTCCAGTATATCGTGATCTCATTTGTCGAGAAGCTCTGAGTTGTGTCTGCATAGCACTTAGCGGGAGGAGTATCGGCCATTACCGATTTGATATATGAATCCTCTAAGTTTCCGTCAGGACCACCGATAACCATACCGGGCATCGGCTTGCCGATCGCTACGGAAGGTCTGTGGTGAGGGTTGACGGCACTTAATGAACCGTATCCCGTTAAGAAGCAGTAACCTGTAGCATTCTGACCAAGGATATATGAAACCTGATCATAAACTGCCTGAGCATATGCTTTTTTATCGTTATCATTTGCATCCTTTGCTGCCATTAACATCTGGCGAGCATATGCGCATACGCTTAAGTTTGAACCCCAGCAGTAGTTCTTGCCAAGGTCGACCATATATCCGTCCGTCTTGCTGTTGTTTAAGAATTCCTGGGCATTGTTTTTAACTTCGGTTCTGATCTTTTCGGCAAGCTCCGGATTCTGCTTATCGGGATCGAGCTTAAGATATGCTATGTTACCGTAGCTTCCCATGCTGTCCCAGCCAAATCCGTGGAGGACATACAGATCAAGTATATCCTCTATGTAAGTCTTGTACTTTTCTTCACCGGTTATGCCATAGAGCTCAACGGCAGCCCAGTACATCTCGTCCTTAAACTGACCGTCTGGATATTCACCTGTTGATATCTCTTCAGGGTTCTTAAAGCCAGTAGCGCTCTTGTGTTCTTCAAGGTAAGTATAAGCTTTCTTTGATGCTGCGAGTGCTGTTTTAGCAAAAGCAGGATCTATATCGGCATATATAACGGATGCCTTTGCCATAACGGCTGCGAAATCACCTGTTGCCGTATTGGAGATAGGAGATACAACAAGTTCTTCTGTTTCTTCCTGGGGCATTACAAATTCGGGGAACTCTCTGCAGGTTACTTTATGATATACACCGCCTGTTGAGGGATCCTGCATCTTGAGCATCCAGTTAAGCTCGTAAGCAGCCTCATCAAGAATATCGGGTATGCCGTTTCCGCTTTCGGGTATTCCGAGATCATCTGCTGCCCAGAGTTCGGGGAAATCTTCGTATGCAAGTAAAAGATCGGCTACTGTTGTTGCACCTGCTACAACATATCTGCCGTAATCACCTGCATCGTGCCATCCGCCGGATACATCTATATAAGAGTTTGTTCCGTATATGAGTGCCTTTGTATCATGACATACGGGATGAGCAAATTCACCTGCTATATCCGCTGTTACTTCGGTTCCGCATCTTTGCTTATAAAGCATTAAGAAACTGTCGCGAAGCAACTGATCATAAACATCTTCCCCTATAGTGAAAGGATAAGATTCATCACCGTTTGAAACAGAGACTACATAGGTGCCGGGAGTAGTGAAATCACTGAAGTCTGCCTGGTAAACTTTTTCATCGGCATACTGTGCGTCAACGGGACCTGTAAGCTTTCCTGTGTACACTTCTTTTCCCGAAGTATCTTTCAGCGTGAATGTTGTATCGATACCCTCGCTTCTTATTACTGCGGTCTTGCGTGCAGAGGGTTTGAAACCAACCTGATTAAGATTTACGTTACGACTCATATCAACAACCTCGGTCTTGATAACGTTCGAATCATCTAAAAGAACAACGGAAACATTATCTATCGTTATAACATGAGGATCCAATGTAGATACACCTGAAGGTGTTCCCAAGTTAAAGCAGAGTCTCGGGGCTACATCGGTTTCTTTTTCCATTGTGAATTCCCATGAATAATGCTGCATTCCCGGAGTTACATTTACATACTCTCCAAAATAAGGGTAGTAGTCACCGCCGTTTAACTGTAGACGTGCTTCGATGACTCTTTCCAAGGTAGTGTCAAGATCAAATGAGAATTCGTATACACCGCCTTCATCAAGCTTGAATCCGTCATAATAGATCTGTACACCATAATCTGTTGCACCGGCTTTTGAAATATCTATCACACCCTGCTCATTTTCAGCGGTGAAGTCACATGTTCCGCCGTGATTGAGATAGGTGTTCCAGTTTTCGGTCCCATCGGAGAAGTCACCGTTAACGATCATGTTGACGCCCACACCTTCACGGGGAGCTTCAGGCTCCTCATCGGCTATCTGATCGGTAACATCTGCCTGTGGCTCATCTGTAGGAGATGCATCCTCGACGACCGGTACATCCTCAGTGACAGGAGTGGTGTCTTCCTGTCCGTTTGCGCATCCTGTCATTGTAACCATCAATGCAAGAAAAAGCGCACAAAAACGTTTTACATAGAATTTATTCATAATAAAATTCCTCCCACTTTAATACCATGATAACAGTTTAACCAATTATTAAGTAAACTGCAATGTCAAATGCATCAGTATAAGTAATTTAAGCACATCAGACAAAAAAGAAATGTTATATTGGATGTTTTACCCATTGAAATTATATGCAGACATTAAAGGGACTTGACATTTTTACTTATTGGTACGATAATACCAACAAATACATACCCACAAAGCGTTGACGAGGACAGTAGCCTGTGAAAGTTCACAGAGAGGGATGCCGGTGCAGGTTTTAACCTGGCAGGCTGGAAGCATCCTGATACGGAAACAGTGTGAAGACCACCTCCGAGCGACCCCAATCCGGTCCGTAGGCCTACGTTACAGGCAAATCAAGAGGTCGTCACAAAATGACGGCAATATGGGTGGAACCGCGGTTATATCGTCCCATACACGAGATAAGTGTATGGGATTTTTTAATTGAGTAAGGAGGAAAAAATTATGAGTACGATCATGTTAACGGACGGAAATATCATCGAAGGCGAATCTAAGGAAGGCCTTAAGGTGATAAGACATACATGTTCACATGTACTTGCAGAGGCAGTAAAGAGACTTTATCCTGAAGCAAAGCTTGCTATAGGACCAGCTATCGATGACGGATTCTATTATGATTTTGATGTAGCAAATCCGTTTTCGAGAGAGGATCTTGATGCCCTTGAAGCAGAAATGAAAAAGATCATCAAGGAGGGCAACAAGCTTGAGCGATTTGAGCTTCCCAGAGCTGAAGCCATAAAGTTTATGGAAGAGAGACAGGAACCTTACAAGGTTGAGCTTATCAATGATCTTCCAGAGGATGCTGTCATCAGCTTTTACAGTCAGGGCGAAGGTTTTACCGATCTCTGCGCAGGACCTCATCTTTCAAGCACAAGAGCAATAAAGGCATTTAAGCTCATCACTTCTTCAATGGCATACTGGAGAGGCGATTCAAACAAGGCAAGACTTCAGCGTATATACGGTACGGCTTATACAAATAAAGAAGATCTGAAGGCTCATCTTGACCGCCTTGAGGATATCAAGATGCGTGATCATAATAAACTCGGACGTGATATGGAACTGTTCACGACTGTTGATGTAATAGGTCAGGGACTTCCGCTTCTTATGCCAAAGGGTGCACGCATGATCCAGAAGATGCAAAGATGGATCGAAGATATCGAGGACAGAGAATGGGGTTATGTTCGTACGAAGACTCCTTACATGGCAAAATCCAACCTCTATAAGCTCTCAGATCACTGGTTCCACTACAAGGATGGTATGTTCGTATTAAACGATGATCTTATGAGCGAGGCAGACGAGCATGAGGACCAGAAGCTGTACAGTGATCCCGATGTTGCCATGAAGAATGCACAGGAGCATGTATATACGGACGAAAAGGGAAGAGAGGTTATGGCACTTCGTCCCATGACGTGTCCTTTCCAGTATTTTGTATATAAGGCTAAACAGCACAGCTACAGAGATCTTCCTTATCGTATGGGTGAGACGTCTACGCTCTTTAGAAATGAGGATTCCGGTGAGATGCACGGTCTTACGAGAGTAAGACAGTTTACGATCTCCGAGGGTCATCTTGTATGTACACCCGAACAGATCGCAGATGAGTTCAAAAACTGCGTAAAGCTTGCCAAGTACTGTCTGACGACGCTCGGACTCGAGGAAGATGTAACATACAGAATGAGCAAATGGGATCCCAAGAATCCCGATAAGTATCTCGGTACGGCAAAAGACTGGGATGTTGTTCAGGACAAGATGCGTGAGATATTAGATGATATAGGTCTTGTTTATACTGAAGAAGACGGTGAGGCTGCTTTCTACGGCCCCAAGCTTGATATTCAGGCAAAGAACGTATACGGCAAGGAAGATACGATGATCACGATCCAGCTTGATATGTTCCTGGCTGAAAGATACGACATGTACTATATCGATGCTAACGGTGACAAGAGACGTCCTTATATCATACACAGAACGTCAATGGGCTGCTATGAGAGAACGCTGGCATGGCTCATCGAGCACTATGCAGGAAAGTTCCCGACTTGGCTTTGTGCCGAGCAGGTACGTATCCTTCCGATATCCGAGAAGTTTGAGGGGTATGCTCAGAAGGTAAGAGCAGAGCTTTCGGCAGCAGGAATAGATGTAACGGTAGATAACCGTTCGGAGAAGATCGGCTACAAGATAAGAGAAGCAAGAATGGACAAGCTTCCTTATATGCTGATCGTGGGAGAACAGGAAGAAGCAGGCGGACTTGTATCTGTTCGTTCAAGGTTCGAAGGTAACGAAGGACAGAAACCTCTTGCAGAGTTTAAGTCACAGATACTTGAAGAGATTGCAACCAAGGCGATCCGTAAGGAACTTCCAGAGGAAGAAAAAAAGAGATAATATAGCATAAAACTGTTGACACACTTGTTTCGTTATGTTATCTTATCAGAGGTAAAAACAAAGCAGAGTATCCACTCTCACCTTGCGGCGAAAGCTTCAAGCGTTAAGATTTTTCCTTAAATGCATGTGTTATCATGCGTTGTTTGGGCGATTTTAAGTGGATAGTTATGCTATCCACTTTTTTATTGTGTAAGGTTATTTGGAGGGTTAAAGCCATTAGCGAATTATTCATTAATGAACAAATCAGAGACAAGGAAGTTCGACTCATAGGAGAAGACGGAGAACAGCTCGGTATCATGAGCGCAAAAGAAGCTCTTGCAAAGGCTGATGAAGCCGGTCTGGATCTGGTGAAGATAGCACCCACAGCAAAGCCGCCTGTATGTAAGATCGTAGATTACGGTAAGTACAGATATGAGCTTGCCCGTAAGGAAAAGGATGCTAAGAAGAAACAGAAGACTGTAGAGATCAAAGAGATCAGACTTTCACCAAACATTGATACCAACGATCTTAACACCAAGGCAAATGCTGCAAGAAAGTTCTTATCAAAAGGTGACAGGGTAAAGATCACTTTACGATTCCGCGGACGTGAGATGGCTCATATGAATACAAGCAAGCACATACTTGATGATTTCGCTGAAAGCTTAAGTGATGTTGCGGTCATCGAAAAAGCACCTAAGGTTGAAGGCCGTACCATGACCATGTTTTTAACTGAGAAGAAATGATCAGTTATCATAAGGATCCGAAAGGAAAGGCAAGGAGGATAAAGTTATGCCAAAGATGAAAACAAGCAGATCGGCTGCTAAGCGTTTTAAATTAACAGGTAACGGTAAGTTAAAGAGAAATAAAGCTTACAAGCGCCATATCTTAACAAAGAAGACAACAAAGAATAAGAGAAATCTTAGAAAACCTGCTATGACAGATTCAACAAATGTTAAGAATATGAAGAAGATTTTACCATATTTATAAGATCGGTCGATGATAGTTTTAGGAGGATAGAAAAATGGCAAGAATTAAAGGCGGTATGAACGCTAAAAAGAAACATAATAGAGTATTGAAACTTGCAAAGGGCTACAGAGGCGCAAGATCTAAGCAGTACAGAATTGCTAAGCAGTCTGTTATGCGTGCACTCGCAAGCTCATATGCAGGCAGAAAAGAGAGAAAGCGTCAGTTCAGACAGCTCTGGATCGCTCGTATCAATGCAGCAGCTCGTATGAACGGTATATCTTACAGCCAGTTTATGCATGGTCTTAAGCTCGCTAATGTTGATATTAACAGAAAGATGCTTGCTGAGATGGCAGTAAATGATGCTGAAGGTTTTGCAACACTTGCAGAACTTGCTAAGAGCAAGATCGCTTAATATGACGATAAAAGAAGAACATCACTCAGGTGTTCTTTTTTTATTGTTAAACGATCCATAAAAGGGCAGCGATGAGATCTTTAAAAATCATATCGGGATAGGCCGACGGATCATAGAAAAATAATACAGGAAAAACACAGGGAAATTTTGATTTTTTATTGACAAAAGGTCTTCAGTTTTATATACTAGCATAGTCGGATTTGAAAAGAAGACTTTTTAAACGGGATCTTAGCTCAGCTGGGAGAGCATCTGCCTTACAAGCAGAGGGTCATAGGTTCGAGCCCTATAGGTCCCACTCAGACTTCGACTATACGGAGTCTCATATGGCGAGATAGCTCAGTTGGCTAGAGCATGCGGTTCATACCCGCAGTGTCGAGGGTTCAAATCCCCCTCTCGCTACTAACTGAATGGCCCGCAAACCTTCGATTTATGAGGGTTTGCGGATTTTTTATTATCATAAGGTTTTTAAATTGTTGGATACACTTGGATACACTGTGGATACTTTTGATCAAGTTAGACAATGATCGATTTCGATCCGCCATACCTGTATAACAGAAGCCATCTGATAGCATATGCACTCACAGGACAGAACGCAAACGAGAAAAACCTGATCACAGGAACACATCATATGAACAGTGAATCAATGCTCTACTGGGAGAATCAGGTGATCAGGTTTTTGCATGAATCTGATTATCATGTCCTTTACAGGGTCACACCATATTTTAGGGTTGACACTCCACACGACTGAAGTCGTGGGATTCCTGCTACCTGCCACTACATAGTGGCTGACCAGTCCGTTTCCGGTAGGTCGCAGTGCAAGGTATGGGTATGCCATTACCCATCGCAGGGCAGAACATATAGTTCCCTACGCAGTATGCCTGATATCTCTATCGCCGGCATACT